>JAAUYD010121024.1_pt1 | contig 10632 bp, 6 predicted proteins | sample 7278101 | NCBI WGS metagenome assembly JAAUYD01 (sample SAMN14350128, study PRJNA611818) | marine sediment metagenome | isolation source: surface marine sediment (0.6m) | place: French Polynesia: Moorea | collected 2018-08
CACAGAGGCTATTCGTCAGCATGTATCGCAAAAAATTGAAAAAGCGGTAAGCCACTTTCAACGAATGATTAATAAGATCGATGTGTGCTTATCGGTGGCAGGGGGGACGAAAATGCCCACTCGCCAATATGCTGAGGTCACTGTTCATATTAATCGGGCTGTTGTGCGGGCAGAGGAAAGTAGTGAAAGCCTATATGCAAGCATAGATCTGGTGGCTGATAAAATCAGCCGTCAATTGCGAAAGTACAAGGAAAAGCGCCGTAGCTCTGAACACGTTTCGGTGCGTTCCATGGCGGTTGATGTGGCCCCAAAAGGGGCAGACTTAGAAGTCACTGAAATCTTGCAACAGGGACAACCACAGCTGCCGGAGGAAGTGGTTAGAACCAAGTACTTCGCCATGGCTCCCATGACGCCCCAGGAAGCCCTGGAAAATCTACAGCTCATCGATCATGATTTCTACGTGTTTCACAACATTGAAACCAACCAGATCAATGTGATGTATGAGCGGAACCATGGTGGATACGGCCTAATTCAACCACGGCCTGGTACTACGGCCAATAATGGCCACCATCATACCAACGGTCATAGTCACCACAGTGCGGCTAAGAACGGCTATAGTGCATCTTCTGGGCGCCACTTACAGTCAGCCCCTGTACGAAAATAGCGTCATTAGACGTAAGAGCTAGCAGTTCTAAAACCCTGGAGGCGTCCACAGTTGTCAACTCCAGGGTTTTTCTATTGATAAGTAAAGAGAATCTCAGGCTAAACAGGCGCTCAAGTGTTGAAACTAGTCTGTTGCAACTTCGGCCACAGTGTAGGTTTGCCCCTCAAAAGTTACCTGATCGCCAGGGTACAACTTACGTCCCCGCCGTACTTCAACCTCATTATTAACCAAAACATACCCGGACTGAATCAGATGCTTTGCCTCTCCCCCAGACTGCACTAAATCATTCAGTTTGAGAAACTGGCTCAACTTAATAAATGGTTCTTGCATAGTCACTTAGGACAGCTTTAGGGCACTAATAGGCACGTCGTCCCAGGAATCGACTGTCCGTAACCTGGCAACCCAGCCAGCGGCCTTTTGCTCAGGGGTGAGGGCATCCTGAAATGTGGCATGGCACTCTTCTGCAGCAGCGCGATCGCAGCAAGCAATGGCGGAATAAACAATGCCAGATGGATCGATATGTTCGTTTACCCAAATCATATAGAGAACAGTATTAACGAAAAGTGAATAGCATTGCAGAAACGACGATGGGTTGAGCTATACCGCAGCAGGTTCACTGGACAGGCTTTGGATCGTCTGTTGCATGTCAGCAATTGCCTGTAATTGGTAATCACTAACCTCCTGGAATCGAGCTAGGGTGCCAAAGACAGTATCCAGCATCTGCTGCACCGCATCCATCTTTTCCTCAGTCGGCCCTAGACACTCATTGCGAGTTGCGATCGCCCTCTCTAAGGCGGCCCAGTCCTTCAGAGCTTGCTCTAGCGCTTCCCGCTCTTTTTCAAGGTTTGTGAGCTGATCGGCCAGTTCAGCCTCTTTAGCATCAATCTGCTGCTGGAGTTCATCACAGCGAGTCTGCAGCCGAGCAATCAGCTCCTCCAACTCCGTCGCCTGGGTCGCCAGTTGCTGACGCACCTGGTCAATGTGATCCAAAACAGGCTCCAAATCACCAGCATCGGCAATAGGACTTTCAGCCGTTGCCTGTCCCTGACGACGTAGCAAAACTGCCCGATGCTGACTCAGGATTTCTTCCCGCTCCAGCAAATTACGCCGCTGCCCTACCAGTGTCTTATTGAGCATATCGTAGCGATCCTGCTCATCACTAATTTCAGCCTCAATTTGCAAACGATCATATTCATTCGCCGCGTCTGCTTTTTGACGTAGCTCATCAATAGCCTGCTGCTGATAAGTTAACTCTTCCTCCTGATCGCTCACGAACCGAGACATCTTATCCCAATCCGTTTCCATGTTGGCCACCAGAGCCTCAAGCTCCTCCACCGACATTTCTTCCAGCTTACTCAGATCGATCTTTTTACCCAATCGCACCTGATCGCCCGTATTCAGGAGCTCATAAACCTTTTGATAAACACCACTCTGCTGATTAACCTGCTCAGATACCAGCTGATTTTGCTGTTTTTTTTGAGCTAGCTCAACCTTTACCTGTTGCAGCTCCAAGCACAGTCCTTGCAGAGCAGTACGATCTCCATCAACCGCCTGGTAAAGCTGCTGTACAGACTGCTTAAACCGCTCCACATCACCTTCTTTACCCTGCAGCTGCCCCTGATGTTCCCCAACTATTTGCTGCCAGGTTTGCACCAGCCCCTGATGTTCCGCCAAAGACTCCCTCGTGGTGTTTAGCTGTTGACGCATATCTTCTGTAGGCAGAACATTGGCCATCAACTTTTCCACAGACTCCCGCAGCTTCTGTGTCTGGGATGCATCCAACCCCGTCTGGGACGACACCGTTTCACGATGCTCTTCCAGTTTTTGCTTTTCCCCGTTTAGATGGGCCCAAGCACCTTCCAATTCGGCATTTTTACGCTCATAGTCCTGACGCTGCTCATCAAGTTCTGAACGGAACGTTTCCAGCTCCTGCTTCTGGGCCTCTAACTCAGTCAGCCCTTCTTCTGCCTGTTTAATCTCATCTTCACGGGTATCCAGCTCTAACTCGCGCTGATTTAGGGCCTGGCTCTGATACGTCAGGGACTCTTTCCACTGCTCAATCTCATCTTCCTGCGCCTTAAATTTTTTATTCAAGCTGGAAAAATTTTGCAGAATACTGACCAACTGACGACCAGCTTCATAATGACGCTGTACTTGACGGCCATTGGACAGCTCAATCAGGACCAGAGCCCCTGCACCATAGCCAGCATCGTCCGGAGCTTGAATCAACTCATCCCCCGACACCGCACTCCAGTTCTGTTCTGAGCGTTCGCAGGCTAGGAGCTTAAACTCAGCCCGACTACCACCCATAAACCCACTTTTTTTCTGAACTTCGGCCAAATAACGCACGCTGGCATCCCCTTCGTATAACCAATAGCTATGTAAAAGCTATTTACCTACAAACATCCACATCTCACTTAGTCAGTAATCTTGCTTAGTCAGTAATATAGAAACTTAAGGCAACCTATGTATCAAAATATCTGCGCAAAATCAATAATGACACCTACGTAAACCTGATCTGTTGGCGTGACTCTAAACCTATTGGGTAGCTCACTCAGTGTATCTGCATTAGTCTGCATTAGTTAGTTAGAGAATAATCTAATCTATATATAGGCCCCTTATCACCTAGACATTACCTCAATGTGCCGACACTTCAAGATGCTAAAACGTTCAACCTAGACTATGTACATTTTTACGTGCGCACCTAGGTAGTAAATTGGCACGAGCACACATCATTTACACAAAAAATATTGTTTTATAAACAATCGCTAAATTATTTAGCCCTAGAAAGCAGCTGTAATGCAACTTTCTAGCTACAGTTAAATGCTAGTAAATTGTAGCTAATGCGGCCCAACAATGTAGCCAATCTAGCTACTAAGTGCCAATCCCCTAGGATAATAGGATAAATCTATGCAAGGCCAGTTAAGCGAACTGGATATTCGCAGTATTTTTCAGTTGGTTGACCTTGGTCAACAAACTGGAGAACTCTACGTTGATTCTTTTGACAGACAAGGAAACCCCACATCATGGCTAATCTTTTTTGCCAGTGGTGGCATCCTTTATGCTGGCCGTACAGATGAACAATTAGAAAGGCTCAAGGATAATTTACAGCCCTACAACCTTAAATTTAGGTGGGAACACACAGATTTAGGTAATCTAGCCCCGCTTCGTCCACCTGAGTATGGGGCTCTATGGTGGTTATTGGAAAACAATGTACTTACTCCCCTCCAAGCACGCTCTATACTTGGCAGGCTGATCGAGGAAACATTGTTTGAAGTTGTTAGCCTACACAAAGGTCAGTTCTATTTTCACTTTCATGCGGCTTTAAGTCCCCAGCTGGCGTCGTTTAGCATCAATCCCATCATTCAACGAGTGACCCAACAGTTACGGGATTGGCTAAAGTTACAGCCCCACGTTAGCTCTGCACACGACTGTCCCATTAGCACGAGTCCAGAAACGTCAAACGGGCATGCGTCCGAACTAATGACTAAGATAGACGGAAAAACATCGCTGCTTAAACTTTCCCGGCAACTCCATCGAACGCTTTTTAGCATTGCTAACGAACTCTATCCCCATATTCAAACAAGACGTGTACAGTTGCTTCATCATCCCGAGCCCTCGCCAAAGCACAAGGCAAACGGATCGATTATTAAGGCGGTACCACGTATCGTTTGTATTGATGACACCCCAACCATCCGGCAAACCGTAGAACTTATGCTGGATACCCACGGCTATGAAGTAACATCCATTGCCAGTCCGGTCAAAGCCCTAAGCCTATTATTTAGTTTAAAACCAGACTTAATTCTCTGTGATATCGCCATGCCCGATATCGAGGGCCATCAGCTGTGTGCCATGCTACGTCAGGCTCCTGATTTCCAATCAGTTCCTATCATCATGTTGACCGGGAAAAACAGCTTTGTTGATCGGGTTAAAGCTAACATGGCAGGAGCGACAGATTACCTCACCAAACCCTTTAACGACGGCGAACTTTTAGCTCTAGTAGAAAAATATGTCGGTCGTGGCAACCCCAAACGGCTGGCTCCTGAAGCCCTACTTGAACAGGAAATCTCCGCTGCTCTCAATCCTGAAAGCTGGAGTAGCCCATAGTCCTGAGTGGAAAGCAGTAATCAACGCCATAGTTAAGAAGCTTTGGCCCATATCGTTAACGGTGCTCTAGCACCAAACAAGCAAAAGAATTTTGATGAAAGTTTAATAAATTAGACGTGGACGGGTATTTTATTAGGCACAAGCGGTAGGGTGTGCATTAATAGCCCATGGGCTCATGGTTCGGCTAATCAATCACTACTCAGCTCAAGTGTTCACTCTCAACTGGACATAGGACTCAACTAGCTATTTTCCCGTAGAAGGGCATAATGAGTTGAATCAAGATATGAACCGGTCTTAAACGGCGAAATTCAGGTTATGAGTACGGTTTTAGTAGTGGAAGACAGCGTTGCCCAGCGAGAGATGATTATTGATCTTTTAAAGGGTAATGGTCTGAACGTTACCGTTGCTAGCGATGGTGTTGAAGCACTAGCCCATATACAAGGAGATTTGCCTGACCTCGTTGTTTTAGATATTGTTATGCCTCGTATGAATGGTTACGAAGTTTGTAGACGGATTAAATCAGATCCTGCCACCCAAAACTTACCGGTTGTCCTCTGTTCCTCTAAGGGTGAGGAATTTGATCGATATTGGGGTATGAAACAGGGAGCAGATGCCTACATTGCGAAACCATTTCAGCCCACTGAACTGGTAGGGACTGTCAAACAGCTACTACGTGATTGAAATATTGATGAGTTATGAGGTAACAGGGGCAGATGATAGGTAATCCAGACTTTCAAACCGGTATCGGGCAAGATCAAGACCCGGAACTTCAAAAAATTGAAACGCCCGATGGTGAACTTCATTTACGGTTTTATGTAGGGTCTGAGGACGAGTTTGCCCTCCCCGCCATTGGGATTCGTCGGATTATTGAGAATCCTCCCGATCGGATTACACCTGTTCCTAATGTATCTCCCTTGCTCTTAGGAACATTGAATGAGCAAGGACGGGTAATCTGGGTAGCTGATCTCGGCCAGTTTTTGGGGTATCCCCAACCGATGAACACAGATAGAGCAGAAATTCCAGTGATTGCTGTTGAACACCAGGGGACTATGTTAGGCTTAGCCGTTAATCAGATAGTTGGTACAGATTGGCTGGATGCGGAACATATGAAAATGTCACGCGATTATTCCGATACTATGGCTCCCTTCCTCAGGGGTGAATGGGTATTGGATGCCAATGCGGATCGCTCATTGAAGTTATTAGACCATGTTGCCATATTGCGTTCGGCACGCTGGGCAGCTTAGAGGCAGCGGATTCGACAAGATGGAGATGTTTACACTGGCAGGAGAATACAGATGGCATCGGGTATAGATTACGCTCAAACCTATCAAGCGGCAGAACGTGCATATATGCAGGGCAGCTACGAAGAAGCGGCCGATATCATTGAGCAGCTAGCGGAAAACTACCCGAGCGATCCCAATGTGCTCCTGCTAAAAGGCCATATTTATTGTTACGGCCTGAGTGCCTATGATGTGGCCCGTGCTCAGTACAAGTCTGTTTTGGATTTGACCTCGGATCCTGAGTTTGTCAACTACGCAAACAATGGCTTGACCTATGCAGAACAAATGGATGTAGGTCAGGTGGCGGTAGACGACAATAGCATGGAGGATATTACAGCAGATGGTCTGTTTGACTCCATAGAACTTTACGGGGACATGGGAGACGATGGCGATGATTTGAGTGCTGGTTTAGATCTATCCTTTGAAGATGCAGAGGGCAGCAGCTTTCAAACCGCGGAACCAGATGTCGGTCCGACTAACAAAAGCATCGATGCACCCGGGTCAATAGCTAGTTCTGACAGCTATGATCTAACCGCCGCTGGCGATGATCCCTTTAATGCGGTTGCTGATTATGAAAGCACCTCTGGTGATGAGGCGATCGCAAACGATGATCCTTTCGCCATGGCCGATTTGGGAGCAGACCTCGGCGGTGGCGACATTGCTGATCCCTTCGCAGATAGTAGTTTAGAGAGTCTGATTGAGTCCTCAGAGGACAATGAGATAACCCTAGATAGCGTTGTCCGGGATGCCCCCTCAGCTACAAACCAGGAACTCTCACAATTTGACCAAGACGACTTTAACGAAGCCTTTCCAGCAGACAGTGGCTTGGACGATGACGCCGATGCCTTCCCAGATATTGACGATGACTTTCTAATAGCAGACAGTACGGCAGATATCGGAGCTCCTGTAACCGCCGAGACCAATGTCTTTGAAGAAACAGAAGACAAAACTCTCTTTATGATGGAACCGTCAGACGTTGACGTTCCTGAAAATAATTTAGAGGCCCCTGAGCTGGCGGATTTTGGGGAACCCTCCACACTCTCAGGAATGGAACCAGCCACTGATGAACTAATTGAAGACGAGGCTGGCGAGCAAACATTTCCAGGTGCTGATCAAACCTTCCCGGGCGTAGACACCATGGATGGCATAGAAAGCCAACAGGGTGATATCGACTTCTTAGATGAGTTTGATGAGTTTGATGATCTCGGAAGCTTACCCGAATTCGATCTGTCCGAAGGCTCCACCGAGTTTACTGAACCCTCAATCGGCTCTGAGGGAGTATTTTCCACCGACCCATCTGCAAGAGGAGGCTCTGGATTTAGCTTAGTAGAAGATGATGAGCAATCTATCATCGGCGATGATGACATTTTCAGCATTGAAACTGCCGATCAGCTGCCATCCTTTACCCAAGGGGAAGAAGCGCCTGCAGTAGTGGCTACCGAAGAAGAGCCAGGAACCTTAAGCGCACTTACCAATGCATCTTTAGGTACTAAGCGCTTGATTATGGGAGCGGCAGCAGCACTGGTGTCCATTGTTTCTGTAACCGCCGTTAATCAGGCCACTCTAGGCAGACTAGGGACTAATCTTTCGTCAGACAACCATAACTTGATTGCCCGAGTACGCCCTGCAGCCATGGGCGGAGCGGCAGCTGTTACCAGCTTTTTAGCCGTATTGGGATTAGGGTTTGTCATTGATCGTCAGGCCAAACGCTCTATTGATAACCTGCAACAGCAGTTTGATTTAGTCTCCCAGGGAGACTTAAATGCTAGGGCTACCGTCTACTCCAACGATGACCTGGGGCAGTTGGCCACTGGATTTAACCAGATGGCTCGGGTGATTCTCACCACCACTAGTGAAGCCCAGCGGAAAGCCCAGGAACAGGAACAAGCTAAGGAAGATCTGCAGCGCCAGGTAATTCGATTGCTAGATGATGTGGAAGGTGCCGCCCGAGGGGACCTCACGGTACAAGCCGAGGTGACAGCAGACGTATTAGGTGCGGTGGCTGACTCCTTCAACCTAACGATTCAAAACCTGAGGGAAATTGTCCAGCAGGTAAGTGCTGCTGCTCTACAGGTGACCAAGAGTTCCTCAGATAATGAAATGTTTGCCCGTAGCCTATCGGCAGACGCTCTGCGGCAGGCTGAAGAACTAGCGGTCACCTTAAATTCGGTACAGGTGATGACCGAATCTATCCAGCGGGTAGCCGACAGCGCCCAGGAAGCCGAAGAAGTCGCAAGATCTGCATCAGCAACAGCCCTCCGGGGTGGGGAAGCAGTAGAACGCACGGTAGCCGGTATTCTCGAAATTCGCGAAACAGTGGCCGAAACCACTCGAAAAGTAAAACGTCTAGCGGAATCTTCCCAAGAGATTTCCAAGATTGTGGCCTTAATTTCCCAGATTGCGTCTCGAACAAATCTACTGGCCCTTAACGCCAGTATTGAGGCAGCCCGGGCCGGAGAAGCCGGCAGAGGCTTTGCCATCGTAGCTGATGAGGTCCGCCAGCTGGCAGACCGAGCGGCCAAAGCTTCCAAAGAGATTGAACAGATCGTTTTACAAATTCAGGGTGAGACCAGCAGCGTGATGACGGCCATGGAGGAAGGTACTCAACAGGTGATTGAGGGTACACGATTAGCTGAGCAGGCTAAACGATCCTTAGAAGACATTATCCAAGTATCGAATCGAATTGATGTCTTAGTACGCTCCATTACCGCCGATACGGTCGAACAAACTGAAACCTCACGGGCGGTTGCTCAGGTAATGCAATCCGTCGAGCTATCAGCACAGGAAACTTCCCAGGAATCCCAGCGAGTGTCCACATCCCTACAAAATCTAGTGGGTGTGGCGCGGGATCTACTCACGTCAGTGGAGCGTTTTAAGGTGGAGGGTGAGAAAAAATAGTTTGCCGCTATCACGTAATTAAAGGACTAGCCTAATTTTCGATTTTATCTAGGGAGATAAGGGTGATGGTGCCTGAACAACAACAGCGTATATTGGGTTACTTCATTGAAGAAGCCAAGGATCATCTCAACACTATTGAGCAGGGTCTGTTAAATCTTCAGGCAACCATCGGCGACCCAGAGATGGCAAATGAAGTTTTTCGGGCTGCCCACTCTGTAAAGGGAGGGGCTGCTATGCTTGGCATTGAAAGCATGCAGCGCACATCCCATAGATTAGAAGACTACTTTAAACTCCTCAAGGAAGCACCCATTCAGGTAGACCGGCCTTTAGAATCAATGTTTTTGCAGGTCTTTGACGCCCTGCAAGAACTACTTGAACAACTCCAGGGACCATTTGGCCTTACTGAAGAAAAAGAGCAGAGTATTATGACTGCTGTGGAGCCGGTCTTCCAGCAGCTACAGGAACACCTGAGTCAGCTCGTGGCAGCTGCAGGTAGTAGCACAAACACCTCAGACACAGTCCCCTCTGTAACAACCACCGCAGTTACCACACCTCAGCCTGTAGAAGAAAGCGCGCTGAAACTTGTATTTAGCAGTGATGTATCAGCCGCCCTTAGGGAAATGTTGGCCCGGTTTAAGCAAGCAGACACAGATGAAAGCAGAGCCGCCCTGGAGGAATGTTGCCGATTATTAGAGCGGTTTGGGGAGCAGTTTAACTTGCCCACCTGGTTAAACTTGGCTAAGCACTCGCGCTGGGCAGTCTGCGATCGCAATAATGACTATCGCACCCTGGCCCCTGTCCTGATCAAAGAAGTTAAAAAAGCTCAGGACCTCGTATTAGCGGGTCGTGAACCCGACATCCTAATCTCGGACACCCTGCAAACCCTGGCCGCTGAGGGCAGTGCTGACGAAACCAGCGCCGAAACTACCGATGATTTCGATGCCCTGTTTGCAGATAGCGATCTAGAAAGCTCAGACACCCCTCTTGAACTAGACGCATTATCTCTTGAAGACAGTACTGACCTACAGGACATTAGTCAGCTCGATGGTATCAGTACCAACGCCAGCGATGATGAAGCGATTTCCCTTGACGATCTGCTAAACGAAGCAGCCGCCTCCCCCTCTGGCCCAGAAGTTGGAGATGCTGAGTTAACGAGCTTAGCCGATCTGTTTGAAACCAGTAGTGACGATCTCGACAGCGGTTGGCAAGAAGAAGACGTTCCCATCAGCGGCGGCGCAACTGTCGACCAGCCCCTAGATATCGACAATATTGCTCCCGATTTTGAAGACCTACTCAACGATGATTCCTCTAGCATCGCATCCGATGACTTTACCTCTGGGAACGAGCTTGCCGACTTGTTTGGCGATAATGAAGAAATTGCAGATAGTGGCGATAGTTTAGACGATTTGAGCAGTGAGCTGGGCAGCATCTCAAATGAAACAGATGTATCACTGTCAACAGGTACAGCTGAAGACAGCCCTGTATCTATGGATGATTTATTTGGTGAGCTATCCGCTTCCGAAGATTTAGCAAGTACTGACAGCACCGAAATTGGTAACGACCTGTTTGATGAACCAAATGAGCCAAGTGTCATTGAAAACGATCTGATCGGCGAGCTAGAAGAACCAAACGAGGCGAGAGATGACTTGTTCGGCGAGCTAGACCAGCCAAGCGCTACCACAG
>JAAUYD010088117.1_pt1 | contig 10631 bp, 9 predicted proteins | sample 7278101 | NCBI WGS metagenome assembly JAAUYD01 (sample SAMN14350128, study PRJNA611818) | marine sediment metagenome | isolation source: surface marine sediment (0.6m) | place: French Polynesia: Moorea | collected 2018-08
CAGTCGTGGAAGGAATTAATAACCGATTGAAAGTTTTAAAACGTTGCGGTTTTGGTTTTAGAAATCTAAAGAACTTCAAAAATAGAGCTTTATTGTTTTGGCATCTAACTAATAGTTTAGCATAGTATGTACTCTAGAACCGAAAAAATAGTAGGTTGATATGGCTATTATTGCTGAACAAAATTTTAATCTTCTCTCGGATCAATATACCTTTACCAGTGATTCTTTATTATCAGGAAGTGCCTTAACAAATCTAGGTTCTTTTAATACCAATAGCAACCAGGGATTACTCTTTGAAACCTTTTGGTTTGATACCCGTGGAAACGGTAATGGTCCGACTGTCGGAAGCGAATCAGGGGATAATATTGGGGTTAACTCAGCAACAGGAACAAATGCACTTAACGTCGCAGCTAATGGAACATCCATTGCATCAGGAATTGAACATAATTTTCAGTTTGATGATGGAGACGGACGCTTAGATTTAGTGTTTGGAACTGTTGATTTAAGCAACTTTAATAATCGCTTTTTAAGCTTTAATTATTGGATTGCTGATACGAGTTATGAAAGTGATGATTCCTTTACTGTTACCCTCACTGACGGAAACAATACCCAAACTGTATTAAACTTCGGAGAAACGGAATTAGAAACCAATGCTTCTGCTGATAATAGTACAGCGAATTGGAATACTTTTAACATAGACTTAGATAACTTAATTAATAGCGGATTGGGAGACAATTTAACCTTAACAATTAGTGTTGATACCAATGCAGCAAGCGAAAAAATATTTGTAGATAATATTCTTTTTATTGGAGATGAAACTGGTAATAGAAATGGGGGAAATGGAGGAACTTCTGCGAGTTTTGTAGAAGATTTTAATAGCTTTAGTGGTAATGGTTTTTCTCCTAACCCTAGCAGTGGACAATTAGACTCAGATATTTGGATAGTGAGGGGATTTTCTAATGGTAATCTCAACTTTGGGGATACAGCAACATCAGGAGATTTTGCCAGGGGAATAAACGACGGAGGAGTATCTACAGGGGGTGTTTATGGGTTTAATGTTGACACAGAAAACACCATTTTAGGAATACAACCTACAGGGGGTGATTTTACCCCTGGTGAAGTCATTTTGAAGCTACAAAATAACACAGGTTCCACTGTCAATGAAGTTGATATTAGTTACGACATTTGGTATCGCAATGATCAAAATCGTGCTAATTCTCTCAACTTTGCCTATTCCAATGATGGTGTTAATTTTCTAACTGTTTCCTCTCTAGATTTTACCACACCTGAAACCGCCAATAATAACGGGTGGCAAAGTGAAGCAAAATCAGTGACATTAAGCGGATTAAATCTAGCCGACGAGCAATTATTTTATCTTAAATGGGTTGGGGATGATGTCAGTGGGAGTGGAAGTCGAGATGAATATGGAATTGATAATATTCAAGTAACAGAATTAACTTCTCCTGCTGCAACTCCTCCACCTCCACCGTCGGAAGAAATTACCAAAATTCATACCATCCAAGGAACCGGATTACAGAGTAGCTTAATCGGTCAAACTGTTACCGTTGAAGCAATTGTTGTTGGGGACTTTCAAGGAAGTGATAGACTCAGAGGATTTTACCTACAAGAAGAAGATAGCGATGTTGATAGTAATAGTTTAACTTCTGAAGGAATTTTTGTTTTTGATGGTAGTAATCCTGGGGTAGATGTTAATGTTGGCGATAAAGTGAAAGTAACGGGGGTTGTTGCTGAGTTTAGCAGTAGCGGAACCTTGTTAACAGAACTTTCTAATTTAACCGATATTACTGTTGTTTCTACTGGTAATAATCTCCCCACTGCTGTTACCATTAGTGATTTAGAAGCAGCCAATAGCTCATCAATTGGATTAGAAAACTATGAAGGAATGCTGGTTAATTTTATTGAAACTCTAACTTTGACTGAATACTTTCAATTAGGTCGATTTGGTGAGGTAACTCTTTCATCAGAGGGACGATTATATCAACCCACTAATGTTACAACACCAGGAACTGCAGCCAATGCTTTACAAGCAGAAAACGATCTAAGAAGAATTATTTTAGATGATGGTAGTACCCGACAAAATGTAGACCCTATTTTATTGGGTCGTAATGGTCAAAGCCTCAGTTCTACTAATATTTTGCGAGGAGGAGATACCGTTACAGGATTATCAGGTATTTTAGAGCAACGATTTGGAGAGTATCGGGTTCAAACCAATACAAGCGTCAATTTTCAAGCAGTTAATGATCGTCCAACGACTGCACCAGATGTAGGTGGAAACCTAAAAATTGCCAATTATAATGTCTTAAATTACTTTACTACCATTGATAATGGTTCTAATGGTGCTAGGGGTGCAGATAGTGCTAGTGAATTTCAACGCCAGCAAGATAAACTCATTACTGCATTAACTGAAATTGATGCTGATATTTTGGGATTAGTTGAAATAGAAAATAACGGAGATATTGCGGTTAGTAACTTAGTCAGTACATTAAATAGCACAACTAACCCTGGAACCTACGATTATATTGCTACAGGAACTATCGGAACCGATGCTATTAAAGTTGCTTTAATTTACAAAACTGATGTTGTCAATCCTTTCGGTAATTTTGCTATTCTTGATAGTTCAGTCGATCCCACGTTTCAAGATAATCGTAATCGACCAGCTTTAGCCCAAACCTTTGAAGAAATAGCAACAGGGGAAAAAGTTATCATTGCTTTAAACCACTTTAAATCTAAAGGCTCATCCGGTTTAACTGATACTAATAATCCTAACTACGATCAAGGCGATGGACAGGGTTTCTGGAATGCCACTCGTACAGATGCAGCCAATGCTTTAGTCAATTGGTTAGCAAATGATCCCACTAATAGTGGCGATAGTGACTATCTAATTATGGGTGATTTAAACGCTTATGCAATGGAAGATCCCATCACTGCCATTAAGAATGCAGGATATACCAATTTAATTGAACAATTTAATGGTTCAGATGCCTATTCCTACGTTTTTAACGGACAATTTGGCTATTTAGATCATGCCTTATCTAATCATAGTTTAACCTCTCAAGTTACTGGGGTAGCAGAATGGCATATTAACGCCGATGAACCCAATGTTTTTGATTACAACGAAGAATTTAATCCTCCTAGTTTGTATAGTGTTGATCCTTATCGAACCTCCGATCATGATCCCGTTTTAATCGGCTTAAATTTAGGTAATTTTTCTTTCCTCGAAGGAACAGCAGGGGGAGATATCTTAACAGGAACTAATGAAAATGAAGTCATTACAGGATTACAAGGAATGGACACAATTACCACAGGAGGAGGACGCGATCGCCTAGTTTATAATAGTGTTAACGATGGCATTGATATCATCAGTGATTTTACAGTCGGAAATGACAGCTTTGTGTTCACTAATCTATTAGAAAGTCTCGGATATAATGATACCAATCCTATTAGTGATGGTTATGTTAATTTTGTTAGTTATGGCTCAGATACCATGATTTCAATTGATCCCGATGGTAACAATGGATCAGGACTATCTCGCGACTTTATTTTTGTGGAAAATGTCACTATTTCTGCCTTGAATAACCCCAATAATTTTGTGTTCTAACTCATTAAAAATTTAGTTGATATCTGGAATAAATGAGTTTTTAATTCATCCATATCTCCAGATTTGTCAAAAAAATAAACCTTCACGTTAAACAAAAAAACATGACTTATCTCTTACCCAAATTCACACTTTCTACCACAGCTATCGCTCTTACTTTATCCTTAGTTTCTCCTAATTCAGTTGAAGCAGCAACCATCAGTTATACTTTTTCCGGAACCACAGACTCAGGGTCTTTAATCAATGAAAATTATACTGGAACATTCACTTTTGATGATGCTAATTTAACAGGCTTCAATAAAGAATCCTTAACCGTATCAACAGTAACTTTTAACTTTTTAGGAACAACCTTTACAAAAACTGATGCTGCTGCACCACCAACTGTTAATTTTTTGAATGGAGAATTGGTAGGCTTATTTTATAGTGTGACTAATTTTGAGCCAACTTTTTCTATTACCCCAGGATTTTTTAACCTGAATGGAGGTTATTTTTCCTATGAACCCAGTACAGGTAACGCAGGATTTGGCAATATTACTTATCAAGTAGTGCCTGAACCTTTAACGATTCTTGGTGCTATGACAGCCCTAATATTTGGGAGCTTTTTTAAGGATAAATTAAAATGATTTGACAAAAGCAAAAGCAACTAACCTTAACCAATAAGTAGAAAAATCCACCTTTCTCCATAAGGTGGATTTAACTTAAACTTATGTCGTTCGTTCATTTTCTGTAGGTATGCCTATATAATAAGTCATAGGATTACCATAGCGACGGGTTATAGATTTTAACAGAATGTCTACCACACAAAACGAACAACAACTAGAAAAAAACATAGAACCCTCCGAAGTTGAATCAACCAACGACACCACTGTAGTGGCTGAAACTGAAACCACAGCAGAAACAACCACCAGTCCTCCAGAGGATGCAACCCCCCTAGAGGAAGTAGAAACCACTGTCTCTGAAACCTCTTCAGAAGAGTCCCCAGAAAGCACTATCACCGCCTTAACCGAACAAATAGAAGCCCTACAAAATAAACTCCAAGACCAAGCCCAACAGTATGATTTACTCAAAAACAGTCATATTCGCCTCACGGCAGAATTTGACAACTATCGCAAACGAACCGCTAAAGAAAAACAAGACCTAGAAACTCTCGTCAAACGCAACACCATTGGAGAACTATTATCCGTGGTGGATAACTTTGAGAGGGCCCGCAACACCATTAACCCCACCAATGATGGAGAAGCGGTGATTCATAAAAGCTATCAAGGAGTCTACAAAAATCTGGTTGATAGCCTCAAACGCTTAGGAGTTAGTCCCATGCGTCCCGAAGGTCAACCCTTCGATCCCCTGTACCATGAAGCCATGTTACGGGAATATACCGATGAATATCCAGAGGGAACCGTCATAGAAGAATTAATGCGCGGTTATATGTTAGGAGAGCAGGTCTTGCGCCATGCTATGGTTAAAGTAGCAGCCCCCAAACCCACGGAGTCCCCCGAAGAAACCGAAAGTGCTACCTCAGATGAGACCACCTCAGCCGAGTAAATTAAGCAATTATCCCTAAATTTCTGGGTAAATTAATGGGTAAGATAAACATGAAGGAGAGAAGTCACAGGAACCATAGTGCTAGAGGCTAGGTAAGAGACAAGAAGATTATAAACCACCCCAAGTGGGTTTTAACTTTGTTGCTACCCCAAAACCTCCTGTGACTTTTAGCCGATTAATTAATAATGAACGATTTAAGAAAACAAGTGCTATGGTAAAAGTCATTGGCATTGACCTGGGAACGACCAATAGTTGTGTAGCCGTTTTGGAAGGGGGTAAACCCATCGTCATCCCCAACGCGGAGGGCGGACGGACAACTCCGAGTATTGTCGCTTTTGGTAAAAGCAACCAACGCTTAGTTGGACAGTTAGCCAAACGACAAGCAGTCACCAATGCAGAAAATACCATCTACAGCATTAAACGTTTTATCGGACGACGTTGGGATGAAACCGCCCAAGAGCGATCGCGGGTTCCTTACCAGTGTGTCACAGGACGAGAGGATATGGTGAATGTGGAAATTCGCGGGCAACATTACACCTCTCAAGAAATTTCTTCTATGGTTTTACAAAAATTAAAAAAGGATGCCGAAGACTATTTAGGAGAACCCGTTAGTGAAGCGGTGATTACAGTTCCCGCCTATTTCACCGATGCCCAACGACAAGCCACCAAAGATGCCGGTACCATTGCCGGACTTGATGTTCGTAGAATTATTAATGAACCCACAGCCGCCGCCTTAGCCTACGGTTTAGACAAACAAGACGAAGAACAATATATCCTCGTGTTCGACTTGGGAGGGGGAACCTTTGATGTCTCCATTTTGCAACTGGGAAATGGAGTATTTGAAGTCAAAGCCACCGCCGGCAATAATCATCTGGGAGGAGACGACTTTGACAATGCCATTGTACGCTGGATGGTCGACAATTTTAAACAAACGGAAAACATCGATCTCAGTGAAGATAAAATGGCTTTGCAACGACTCAGAGAAGCAGCCGAAAAAGCCAAAATTGAACTCTCAAGTATGTTGAACACTTCCATTAATCTTCCCTTCATTACCGCCGATGATAATGGACCCAAACACCTAGAAACAGAATTAACCCGCGCCCAGTTTGAAGACTTAACCAAAGATTTAGCCCAAGCCACCCTAGAACCCCTAACCCAAGCCCTCAATGACTGTGAACTTGAGGCTGAAGCATTAGAAAAAGTGGTTTTGGTAGGGGGATCAACCCGAATGCCAGCCATTCACCGTGTGATTAAACAAGTCTTTCCCAATAGTCAAATGGAGAGGTCGATTAACCCAGATGAGGCTGTGGCTTTGGGGGCTGCTATTCAAGGAGGTGTGTTAGGGGGTGATGTCAAAGATGTCTTATTGTTGGATGTAACTCCCTTATCCTTGGGCATTGAAACCCTGGGAGAAGTCTTTACAAAAATTATTGAACGAAATACCACCATTCCCACCAGTAAATCTCAGGTCTTTTCCACAGCAACCGATGGTCAAACCTCCGTAGAAATCCACGTTTTACAAGGGGAGAGGGCTTTAGCTAAAGATAATCGCAGTTTAGGAAAATGTCTTTTAGCCGGTATTCCTCCTGCCCCTAGAGGGGTGCCGCAAATTGAAGTCAGTTTTGAAATTGATGTCAACGGTATTTTAAAAGTAGCTGCCCAAGACCAAGGAACGGGGAAAGAACAGAGTATTGTTATTAGCCATACAGGAGGGCTAAAATCCAGCGAAATTGACCGAATGCAGCAAGATGCCCATAAATACGCCGAAGAAGATCGTCGTCAAATGAAGATGATTGAGGTCAAAAATCAAGCGGATAGTTTATTACACAGCTATCAAACCACTCTCAATGAAAATGGTGAGTTGATCCGTGATGAATTGAAAGTCCAAGCTAAACAGAAGAAAGAACAACTCGAAGCAGCTTTAACCAATTCTGGCCTTAGTTTAGAGAAGTTAAAGGTGTATCTGGATGAGTTTAGACAAATTATTCTCACCATCGGAACAGAAGTTTATCACCAGGGTAATTCTCATGCTAAGGAGTTTAACCATACCTTTGAGCAAACTTTAGGAGAACCGTTACCCATTCCAGTTCCTTCCCCACCGCAAACCGTAAACACTGAGTCTTCGTTTGAAACGACAATGCCTTATCAGGCCACTGCTGCTATTGATATGGACTCCTTAACAAACTTGGATAATCTCGACGATATTGATGTAGAGGACTTAGAAGTTACGTTCAGTTTTGACGATGACGAAACCATTTCTAATGATTATGAGGCCGTGGATTAAAGGGGAAATTAAGAATTAAGAATTAAGAATAGGAGAAGTATTTTCATTGTAAATTCTACATTTTAAGGATCAGAAATTATGGTATCGTTGATAGTGCCGTAATGCGTGCAAAGATTAATATACCCACAAACTCATAATTTGCAGGAGAACAATAGTGAAACGATTCATTCTGATGGCGATCGCTGCTATCTTTTTCTTTTTACAATTTCCCATCCATAACGCTAGTGCGATAGAATCCGATGAGGCTACTCGTACTATTCCCTTAAATGAGGCAGGTGAGACGGTTATTCTCACTGATAAACAGGTGGAGAGGGGGAAACAGCTTTTTGATGCCAATTGCGTTAAGTGTCATAAACAAGGTAAAACCTTCACTAATAATAATGTTACTTTGGGACTAAAGGACTTAGCCGGGGCTGAACCTCGCCGTGATAATTTGTTAGCGTTGATTGACTACTTGAAATATCCCACCAGTTACGATGGTGAAGACGATTACAGCGAATTACATCCCAATGTTATTCGTACTGATATCTATCAAGAATTAAGAAACCTCACCGAAGATGATGTGTATGATATGTCTGGTTATCTTTTAGTCGCACCTAAATTAGATGAGAAATGGGGTGGCGGAATTTATTACTAATTCTCGGTAGTAAGTACCTGGACAAAAATAAACGTTACTCGTTTAAGTTAAGCAGAGGAGGCAGAGGGTGCAGAGGAAGCAGAGGAGGCAGAGGGGGCTACCGGAGGCAGAGGAGGAAGGGCTACAATACTACGTAGGTTTTGCTCGAAACGCTTTAGTTGAGGTAGGCTCCAGGAGGCAGAGGGGGCTACCGGAGGCAGAGGAGGAAGTCCCATTTTCTCCCCCTGCATCCCCGCCCGTCCCTTGCTCCCCCTGCTTGTCTCAACAGACAATTTTTCGCGGGCCGAGCAGTATTGGGAGAGGCTATGGAGTAATTTACATTTCTTAAGACAGTTCACTTTAATTTATGTCCGACTACTTAGAGGCAATTTAGTTCACTCTCAACATTATCTCTCTAGCTTGTCTAGGGAGATTTTTTGTAATTTGTTAAGCTTAACTTAGGTTAATCCTTAAGATTTTACTTCTAAATTCTAAATTCTAAATTCTAAATTCTAAATTCTCAAACATGGTTCCCTTAAATGATAATAACCCCACAGAAACCACTCCCTATATTACCTATGGAATAATTATTGTTAACGTCTTAGTTTTCTGGCATCAAGTCCATTTAAGTTCTCAGGAACTATCTCAATTTTTCCAATATTATGCCATTGTTCCTAAACAGTTAACCGCAGGGTTTAGCGGAGTTGATTTTTATCATCCCATTCCTGAATGGATGACCCTAATTACCTCTCAATTTCTGCATGGTGGCTTTTTACACATTGCAGGAAATATGTTGTTTTTGTGGATATTTGGCAATAATGTTGAAGATAAATTAGGTCATGTTAAATACTTATTTTTCTATCTCACTTGTGGAGCGTTAGCTGGTTTGAGTCAATGGTATTTTTCCCCTTATTCAGAAATTCCCTCTCTAGGGGCTAGTGGGGCGATCGCCGGAGTGATGGGAGCTTATATTTTAAGGTTCCCTCAAGCTCAAGTTTTAACCTTAATTCCGTTAGGAATATTTATTACAACAGTGAGAATTCCGGCTGTTTTCTTTTTGGGGTTTTGGTTTATCCAGCAAGCTATTTATGGTTTTGCCAGTTTAAATGTCCCAACCAATGTAGGAATGGAAAGTGGGGGGGTGGCTTATTGGGCCCATGCAGGAGGGTTTGTCTTTGGATTTATTTTGGGTCCATTATTAGGATTATTTAAAAAATAATAGGATCTAAAGCACTTGAATCGTGAGGTCTTGATAAAATTCCTGTTGAGATAATTCTACTTTCGATTGGGATGAGAGCAGTAATAATGCCCAAAACACCCCAACTCGGTCTTGTTTTTTGTCGCCGTTATGGGGAGGGTTAACTTGATGCCATCGCTGTAATAATTCATCTAGAGCCAGTTTTCGTTCTGTTTGGGGGGAATTTGGCCACTGTTGTGTAAAAAAGACTTCTAATTGTTGGGCTAATTCGGTTAAATTTTCTTGGTGGGCTAATTCAGTCACCATTTTCATGGCTTCTCGCTGGGAATGAGGTCGGGGTGTTGGTTTGCGACGACGGGAGGGGGTGGCTGTTTCTATTTCTTGGGCAATTTCTTCAATATGGGTGATTAACTCTTGAAGAGTAACACGACGTTGACGAGGGGGTGGGGCTGCACTACGACGACGAAGATGTTTTTCTAAGTCTGAAATACGGAACTGTCGGTGTCCTTCCTCCGTCATTTCCTCTAAATCACTCGATAATTCTTGGTCATCTTCATCTGTTTCTAGTCGTTCTAGAGAATCCGCCTTAAAACGCACTAGCATCGATGCCCATAAAAAAGCTTGGCCTGACTTGGGTAAAGTGGCTTGTTCGTAGATATTATCGGAATATTCGCTGATACCCAATTCATTTAAAAAACGATCAATCACCTCAATCACTTGAACGTCCCAAGGATCGATTTCTCCCTGTTGGGCTAAGTTGATCAGGGTTTCAATGACTTCTGTGGCTGGAGAACTAACCATAGGATTTAAGCTGGAGGTGTTAAGGCTAGGAGTAGTGGTCATCACAAACTAAAATTTATCTGCTTGATAGGTATAAAATTGCTGAAATACCCCAATAGTTTCAAATTCGTAATTGGGAACTGGGGAGGGCAGAAGCAATTCAGTTTCATAGATACTAAATAACAAGTAATTTTGGCGCAGAGTTTTCTTAGCGATAACCTGCTTAATGTGGGGCTTTCCCGTATCGACCAAAGTTTTACAATGACTAGCGAGAAAACTAGCCAACCCTCCAGATGCTTGTGAACAGACTTCTTGCTTTAAATAGCTGGTTAGGGTATCAGTTGCATAACTTTCGTAATCACTTTGTCCAGGGTTGGTCAATACCATGCTGGTTCCCAGTCCAATCAGACTGACTCCCCCAATGACTTTGACTAAATGTAGTATGTTCATGTCATTTCGCCACCACGATCAAGATTGAAACTACTGTGACATCCTCCCCACCCAAATCAAAGATTATGGGTGAGGCTTCCCAACTCACGATGGGATATTTCTGCCCACAGAGGGATAGTCCCCCTACGCCAGTTATCTAGGCTCA
>JAAUYD010269658.1_pt1 | contig 10631 bp, 7 predicted proteins | sample 7278101 | NCBI WGS metagenome assembly JAAUYD01 (sample SAMN14350128, study PRJNA611818) | marine sediment metagenome | isolation source: surface marine sediment (0.6m) | place: French Polynesia: Moorea | collected 2018-08
CCATCGTTGCCACCGACCTCGATCTGGGCGTCGGGGAAGGTTTCGCGCAAAAGCGCTTCGATTTCATGGGCCTGCATCGGCATTGGCGCGGTCCTCGTTGTCTTTGTTCGCAATGTAGTGACGGTCGCGGGACGCGGCAAGCCGACTTAGCCCTCCTGCACCTCGTCCAGACCGAGCGCGACGACAAAGGCGACGGTCGACAGGGCTGCCAGGAGAAACAGTGTCACACCGACCCCCGCGAGTTCGGCGACCAGCCCAAGCGTCCCGCCCGCGACAAGAACGGCACCGATCAGCGTGTTCGAAAGCGCCGTATAGCGGGTCCGGTTCTGGTCGTCGGCCATATCCGTCAGATGGAGCTTCCGGCCCGCGCGCACGCCTTCGTAGGCGGTCTGCGCGACGAAGATGAGCGCGACCGAGCCGAGGACGCCGCCGAGGCCGCCGGTGAAGATTGACAGCGCGCTGGCCACAGCCAGTATGGCGGCGGCGACAAGGGCCGAGGTCGCAAGCACAAGTCGGCTGGATTTGTCGGAAAGCCGTCCCCATACGAAAGACGACAGGATCGAGGCCGCCGAGGACCCAAGCATCAGCGGTCCAAGGGATTCGAGCGCATTGCCGCTCTCGGCGGACGACGCCAGAAGCAGGAAGGGTGGGGCAAGCGCGGTCCCGATCAGCAGGGCCCGGGCCACGATGAACCGGCGGAACTGTGCGTCGCTCAGTATGGGCTGCACGAGTTGCGAAAGCGCCGACTCGTTTTCGTCGTCCTCGGGTTCGACTTCGCGTTCGTCCAAACGGACAAAGACAGTCGCGACCACCAGCCACGCGACACCGGCAAGCGCGATCGCGATGGCGATGACATAAGGCTCGGCGGGCAGGATGCCTGACGCCAAAGCGCCTGCGAAGCAGAGAACCAGCCCCGAGGCCACGCTACCCGCCGCCCCCGTCAGCGATCCGCGCCGCGTCTTGGGAATCGAACGGGCCAACGCGTCTTTGTAGGTAATCGAACAAAGCGCGCGAGCCAGCGAGAAGACGACAAGAGCCGTCACCACCGCCCATCCTGCCGCTACGCCCCCAAACACCCAAAGCGAAAGCGCGATGGCAATTGCCGCGAGGCCCTGAACGGCCGATCCGAGCGCCCAGAACCGCCGCCGGGTCGGCGAGGCCTCGACTCTCGATGCGAGAGCAATCTGCGGGGCGAGCGCCCCGGCTTCCCGGATCGGTACGAGCGCCCCGATGAATGCCGCAGGCGTACCGAGCGAGGTCAGGACACTGCTCAGCACCAACTTCGGGTCGATCACGCCGTCCGCTGTCTTGGTCAAGACCAGCGACAGCACGTGAATGAAGCCGTTCTTCGCCTCACCCGCCGCAAGGTCGTTCGTGTCCGTGCCGGTCACCTTGCCATATGCTGCTGATTGCCACATCTGTGTTTGCCGCCCGAGCGAACGACCTAAGCCGGGCCGCTACAGCTTCAAGCGAGGTCCGCCAAAGCCGTCTCGGTCGCCGCGAAGAATTCACCCACCTGCCGACCGTCGACCAGCGCGTGGTGCACCTGAAGCGTCATCGCCATCTCATGGCGGTTTCCGCGATAAACGATCTTGCCCCAAGTGATGCGCGGAATGCAGTCCTCGGGTCCGGGAAGCGCATTGTCGAGGGATGTGTAATCCAGCCACGGCATGCACGAGAGATAGGCCACATCCTCGATCGATCCGTCATTCGCGTTGAGCGGTGCCCCCTCACGCACATCCGCGATCTTCTCCGATGCATGACCGTCGAAGCGCGCCCGGTCGGGGTTCCAGGCAAGATAGGTGTAGCGGAAATCGCCGTTTTCCAAGGGAATCGTCGGCGACAACAGCAGGCGCTTGTATTGCGTGACCGTCTCGCCCTTGAATCGCATGCAAAGCTCCGGCACCGAATGGAGTCCTTTGCCCACAGCCCAGATCGTGTGCCGGAACGGAGAGACGCCGGAACGGGCGCGCGCCGCCATCAATGCTGAAACATCGAGCCGTACCGTCGTCGCGTAATGCGGCCGATCATAGCCTCGAAAAAGCCGGAACTGGTCGGCGCGCGGCCACGTGTCAAGGTTGATGAGCGTCCCGGTCACGCGACGTGCGCCGCGAATGAAGTGCGGTAAAGCTCGGACAGCTCGGCCAAAGGTGCCGAGACGGCTCCGAAGCTCACGGCATCGCCCCCGAACCGGCCGATCTGCGCTACGGGGACCCCGGCGCGTCCGGCGGCGATCATCAGTGCCTCGGCCTGATCGAAGCTGCACGCGATCAAGTAGCGCGCCTGATCTTCGCCGAAAAGCTGGGCGATATCGTCGGTATCGAGGCTGACACCCAGACCGGCGGCATCCGCCATTTCGAAGGCCGCCAGCGCCAACCCGCCATCAGACAGGTCGGTCGCGGCGTGGATGAGCGCATGGTTTTCACGGACAAACGTGCCGTTCCGGCGCTCGCTCTGGAGGTCGACACTCGGCGCGTCACCTTCCGCTTGCCCGAAAGCTTCGGCCAACAAGGCAGATTGGCCCAGATGCCCGGTCGTCTCTCCGACCAGCAGCACGAAATCACCCTCTTGCGCCGAACCCGCGATCAAGCCGTCCTGAGAGGGGATCAGACCGACCGCCCCGATGGTCGGCGTCGGCAGAATGGGCTGACCGTCAGTTTCGTTGTAAAGGGAGACATTGCCCGACACGATCGGCATGTCGAGCGCTTTGCAGGCCGCACCGATCCCCTGAATGGCGCCCACGAACTGGCCCATGATTTCCGCCTTCTCCGGATTGCCGAAATTCAGGTTGTCCGTTGTGGCCAACGGCTTGGCACCAACGGCGGAGAGGTTGCGATACGCCTCTGCCACCGCCTGTTTTCCACCTTCGACAGGGTTCGCGCGCACGTAACGCGGCGTCACGTCGGAGGTGAAGGCCAGCATCTTCACAGTCCCGTGCACCCGCACGATGCCGGCGCCAAGCCCCGGCGCCTGAACGGTGTCCGCCATGACCTGGCTGTCATACTGCTCCCAGACCCATTGCTTGCGGGCGTAATTGGGCGAGCCGATCAGCGCCTTCAGACCTTCCATCGGATCGATGGCAGGAACGGTGCTCATCGGGGCCAAAGCCGGCGTCGGCACCCAAGGCCGGTCATACTCCGGCGCGGTCGAGGACAGTTTCGAAAGCGGCAGGTCAGCCTTCACCTCGTTGCCGTGCAGGATGAGGAACCGGTCCTCCGCAATCGTCTCTCCCACGATCGCAAAATCGAGGTCCCATTTCTCGAAGATCGCTTTTGCGTCGGCTTCCAGTGCCGGGTTCAGCACCATGAGCATCCGCTCCTGGCTTTCTGACAGCATCATCTCGTAAGCCGTCATGCCGTCTTCGCGCTGCGGCACCGCGTCGAGGTTGAGCTGCACGCCCAAGCCTCCCTTGTCGCCCATTTCCACGGCGGAACAGGTCAGGCCCGCAGCCCCCATGTCCTGGATCGAAATCACCGCCCCCGTCTTCATCAGCTCGAGGCAGGCTTCCAAGAGCCGCTTCTCGGTGAACGGATCGCCCACCTGCACGGTCGGCCGCTTTTCCTCGATGGTCTCGTCGAATTCGGCCGATGCCATGGTCGCGCCGCCGACCCCGTCGCGCCCGGTCTTTGCACCAAGGTAGACAACGGGCATCCCGACACCCGAGGCGGCCGAGTAGAAAATCTTGTCCGCGTCCGCCAGCCCGGCGGCAAACGCATTCACCAGGCAATTGCCGTTGTAGGCCGCATGAAACCGCACCTCGCCACCAACGGTCGGCACGCCGAACGCGTTGCCATAGCCGCCGATGCCTTCGACAACGCCCGCAACGAGGCGCTTCGTCTTCGGATGCTCTGGTTCACCGAAGGAGAGCGCATTCATCGCCGCAATGGGCCGTGCGCCCATGGTGAAGACATCGCGGAGGATGCCGCCGACGCCGGTCGCCGCACCCTGGTAGGGTTCGATATAGGACGGGTGGTTGTGGCTCTCCATCTTGAAGACCACCGCCTGTCCGTCCCCGATATCGACGACGCCCGCGTTTTCGCCGGGACCGCAGATCACTTGTGGGCCGTCGGTCGGCAAGGTCCGGAGCCATTTCTTCGAGGATTTGTAGGAACAATGCTCGTTCCACATGGCTGAGAAGATTCCCAACTCGGTGAAGGTCGGCTCCCGGTTCAGGATCCGCAGAACCTCCTGATACTCGTCCGGCGTGAAGCCGTGCGCCGCGATCAAGTCTTCGGTGATGTCTGGCTCTTGCATGGATCCCCCGGGGCGTATCGGCCCGTGTCATAGAAGACTAGGCAAGGAGGGGGAAGGGCTTATGCCCGCCGATCCGAATTGTCTGCATACAGAGATAATTTGTCGAACGTTTCGCCTTCTTCCTGTTGAAAGTATCCTCTGGGGGTTGAGGCGGCGACGCGCCCCTCAATCCGCCGGTCGGATCAGCGCAGACCGCCGTTCTTCAGGTTGTCGCGCGCCGCTTCGGCGCAGGCCCCGATCCTTTTGGCGCGCGTGGGCGCGGTCTTCGCCAGCTTGATCTTTTCCAGCCAGGCGCGGCGCACGGATCGCGTCCAGCCCTCCCAATTGGCCCGGGCGTCGCTCAACGCCGCGGCCAGATCGTCGGGCACCTCCAGCCGCTCCACATCGTCCAGGTATGTCCACATGCCGTTGGCTTCTGCGGCGGCGATCTTCGCCTCTCCGGCGGGTTGCATCCGGCCCGCGGCCCTCGTCCTTTCGACGATTTTCTTGTTGACCGCCGACCACGCCGAGGTCTCCTTCCGTGGCGAAATCAGGTGCTTGAACCGTGTCTCGTCGATGCCGCGCACGGCGCTATCGATCCAGCCCCAGCACAGGAGTTCTTCCACCACCTCCCCCCAAGGGATGTAGGCGCGGTGCGGTTTCTTGTAGGTGACGAGCCAGACCGAACCGTCGCTCCCGTGGTGTTCGGTCAGCCACGTGCGCAACTCGTCGAGGCTGCGAACCTCGACATGGGGTGCCTCATTCGCTGTCACGCGCCCTGGCCTGCAAGTCGCGCAAGAGCTTCATCGCTCGCTCAGCATGTTTCGCAGGCACAAAGACATGGTCATGCTGGGTGGCCGCGACGACATTTGCGGAGATCTTCTCCCGCGCCAGTTCCGTTGCCACGGCCGCCGTCAACCCGACCCCGGTCAGCGAGGAAAAGACCATCAGCGTGATCTGCTTCATCTCGGTGTCATATGTCAGCCCAAGCTTATCCGCCTCCGCCTTCGGCAGGATCAGCGACATGCCTTCGTCTTCCGCGAATGACCCCAGCGCAAGCCGCAGGGCGGACTTGGCATCGTCATTATGTAGCATCGAGCAGAAAACGAAGACGCCCTCCTGAAGAACGGGCGTCATGCTGGCGATCATCTTTCGCGTGCCTTTGACGGGTCGAGTGCCACTTTCCATGCGGAATATGCCGTTTCTGACGTTCGCGGGCATAGTCACCGCGTGACAGTCTGAAGGCAAGGACCTGACTTTCGCAAAACAAATAGCGGCCTGCCGCGAAGCAGACCGCTATCGAGCCGAAAAGACAGCCCTCTCACTCAAAAATGAATTCGCACAACGAACTCGTTACCCCCCAATTTACCAACCACAAGTGTAATGTGCAGCGTTTGTGCAGATTCTGTCAAGAAGGAATCCTTATTGTGGCGAAAAAAAGGCGATAGTCCTTCAAGATCAGGGTTCTGACTTTGCGTTTCTGCACAAAAACTAAGGTTTTTCTCGCGCAGAGAGTCGATTTCTGCGCAGAAGTCTAATGTGCTTCGGCCCAGTTCCGGCCTTGCCCGGCATCGACGACAAGAGGCACGTCCAGCTTCACCGCGGGATCGGCCGCAGTCTCCATGACCTCACGTGCCGTCCCGATCAGGTCATCGACCGCGCCATCTTCGACCTCGAAGAGCAATTCGTCATGAACCTGAAGAAGCATCTTGGCCGGCATTTTTCCGATCGCGTCAGGCATCCGGATCATCGCGCGGCGGATCACATCCGCCGCGGTGCCCTGAATGGGTGCGTTGATCGCGGCACGTTTGGCGAAGCCCGCGTGTGGCCCACGATTGTTGATCTCGGGTGTATGGATCTTGCGGCCGAAGAGCGTCTGCACAAACCCGTGTTCCTTCGCGAAGGCTACCGTGTCGTCCATGTAGGTGCGGATGCCGGGGAAGCGTTCGAAATACCGGTCTATGAAACCTTGCGCCTCGGCACGCGGAATCCGCAGGTTGCGGGCGAGGCCGAAACCGGAAATCCCATAGATCACGCCGAAATTGATCGCCTTGGCCTGCCGCCGCACCTCCGGCGTCATCTCGTCGAGCGGCACGTTGAACATCTCGGAGGCGGTCGCGGCGTGAATGTCCTGGCCATCCCGGAACGCCTCCTTCAGCGCATCGATCCCGGCGATATGCGCGAGGATGCGCAATTCGATCTGGGAATAGTCGAGACTGACCAGCGTATGCCCATCGGTGGAAACGAAAGCTTCGCGAATGCGCCGGCCTTCTTCTGTGCGAATGGGGATGTTCTGAAGGTTGGGATCGGTCGAAGCCAGTCGTCCAGTGTTCGCACCCGCTATAGAATAGGAGGTGTGCACCCTGCCCGTATCGCTATTGATATGGTCCTGAAGGGCATCCGTGTAGGTGGACTTCAGCTTTTGCACTTGCCGCCAATCCAGCACGCGGCCCGGCAGTTCATGCTCGGTCGCAAGATCTTCCAGTACGTCCGCCGGGGTGCCGTATTTGCCCGTCTTGCCCTTCTTGCCGCCCGGAAGCTCCATCTTCTCGAAAAGAATCTCGCCAAGTTGCGCCGGGCTGCCGACATTGAACTTCTCGCCCGCCAACTCGTGGATCTCGTCCTCAAGCTGCGCCATCTTCTGCGCGAAGGCGTTCGACATGCGGGAAAGAACGTCGCGGTCGACCTTGACGCCCGCCATCTCCATCTGCGCGAGCACCGGCACAAGCGGGCGTTCCAGCGTCTCGTAGACCGTCGTGACGCGCCTCTTGTGAAGCTGCGGCTTGAAGGTCTGCCAGAGCCGAAGCGTGATGTCGGCATCCTCGGCGGCATACTTGACGGCGTCCTCTACCGGCACCCGGTCGAAGGTGATCTGGGACTTTCCGGTCCCCAGAAGAGATTTGATCTCGATCGGATGATGGCTGAGATAGCGCTCGGACAGCACGTCCATCCCGTGATTGTGCAGCCCCGCATGCATGGCGTAGGACATGAGCAGCGTGTCATCGATGGGCGCAACATCGATTCCGTAACGCGCGAAAATCTTCGCGTCGTACTTCATATTCTGCCCGATCTTGATCACGCTCGGGTCTTCCAGAAGCGGCTTCAGCAACGCGAGTGCATCTTCGAGCGCCATTTGGCCGTCTGCCAGTTCGTCCGATCCGAACAGCCCGCCCTCCGACGAGGATTTATGCGCAAGCGGAATATAAACCGCTTCGCCGGGCTCAATTGCCAGAGACACGCCGACGAGTTCGGCGATCATCTCGTTCAAACCGGTCGTTTCCGTATCGACCGCAACCCAGCCCCGGGCTTCCGCCTTGGCAATCCAGTTTTCAAGCGCGGTCTTGTCCGACACGCGCACATACTGGCCATGATCGAAGGGTAGGGCCTCCGCCTCGGCGTCCTCGCTGTCAGGGACGGGTGCGTCCTCGATCACCGGCACCTCGACGCCAAGCGCTTCGGCCACGCGGCGCGTGATCGTGCGGAATTCCATCGTCGTCAGGAACTCGAGAAGCGTGTCCGCGTCAGCCTCTTTCACCTCGAGGCTTTCGAGATCGTAGGGCAGGTCCATGTTCTGATCGAGCGTGACCAACTGCTTCGACAGCCGAATCTGGTCGGCATTGTCGATCAGCGTCTGCCGCCGCTTCGGTTGCTTGATTTCCTCCGCTCGCTCCAGAAGCGTTTCGAGATCGCCATACTCGTTGATTAGAAGCGCGGCCGTCTTCACACCGATCCCTGGCGCGCCGGGGATATTGTCGACGCTGTCGCCGGCCAGCGCTTGCACGTCGATCACCTTGTCCGGGCCAACCCCGAATTTCTCCTCAACACCTTCCACCCCGATGCGCGTGTTCTTCATGGCGTCGAACATCTCGACGCCATCCCCCACGAGTTGCATCAGGTCCTTGTCGGACGACACGATGGTCACCCGTCCACCCGCCTCGCGGGCCTGCCGCGCGAGCGTCGCGATGATGTCGTCGGCCTCGAACCCTTCTTCTTCGAGGCAGGCGATGTTAAAGGCGCGGGTCGCTTCCCGTGTGAGCGGAATCTGCGGACGCAGATCCTCCGGCATCTCTTCCCGGTTGGCCTTGTACTGGTCGTATAGCTCGTTCCGGAAGGTCTGCGAGCCCTTGTCGAAAACGACGGCGACATGGGTCGGCGCGTCGGCGCCCTTGTTGTCCTCCACCATCTTCCAGAGCATATTGACGAAGCCGGATACGGCGCCGACGGGCAGCCCGTCCGATTTGCGCGTGAGCGGCGGCAGGGCGTGATAGGCGCGGAAGATGAAGGCCGAGCCATCGATCAGGCTGAGGTGATGTCCTTTGCCGAATGCCATGGCTCTTGCTCCCCGCGGATTGTCACCCGCACGTCTTCGCATGATTGGCAAGTTACCGCCAGAGGGGGGGAGTCCCCTCGGCCTTCGGCCTCAACCCCGGGATACTTGCCAACGGGCGAAACGAAAATTTGCATCAAATTGCTCTTCGCCCGTTCGAAGATATCCGGGGCGCGCGGAATGTGCGGGGCCAGAGCCCCTTCCGTCTTCACCGCCCCCTGAAAAGCCCGCCCAGAATACCCCGCACGATGCGGCGTCCGGTGGTGCCGGTGAGTTCTTTGACCACCATCTTCGTCAGTTGGTCGCCAAACCCCTTGGAGCTTGACGTGCGACGCGAGGTGGACCGACCGACCTGCGTGCCGTCATAGCGGCGCGCCTGTTTCAGTTCGCGTTCGGCAGCCTCCGCTTCCGCCTCCAGCCGTTCGGCTTCCGCCGCTTCGGCCGCGGCTTCCTCGGCTCGACCGCGCAACACTTCATAAGCGCTTTCCCGGTCTTGCAGGGCTTCGTACTTCCCGGCGATGGGGGAGGTGTCGATCACTTGCTGGCGCTCCGACGTTGTGATCGGACCGAGCTGCGACGACGGCGGCCGGATCAGCGTGCGCTCCACGACGCCCGGCGCGCCCTTGGTTTCGAGCATCGACGTCACGGCCTCGCCCACGCCGACCTCCTTGATCGTCTGCTCGGTCGAGAAGCGCGGGTTGGTGCGATAGGTCTCCGCCGCCTGCTTCAGCGCCTTCTGGTCCTTCGGCGTGAAGGCCCGAAGCGCATGCTGCACCCGATTGCCGAGCTGGCCGAGAATGTCTTCCGGCACATCCGCCGGGTTCTGGGTGACGAAGTAGACGCCCACACCTTTCGAGCGAATAAGGCGGGCGACCTGTTCCACCTTATCAACCAGGGCTTTTGGGGCGTCGTCGAACAGAAGATGGGCCTCGTCGAAAAAGAACACGAGCTTCGGCTTGTCCGGATCGCCGACCTCCGGCAGTTCCTCGAACAGTTCGGACAAAAGCCATAAAAGAGAGGTGGCATAGAGCCGGGGTGCCGCCATCAGCTTGTCTGAGGCGAGGATGTTGATCCGCCCCCGCCCGTCCGGGTCGGTCCGCATGATATCGCTCAATTCCAGCGCCGGCTCGCCGAAGAACTGTGTGGCGCCCTGGTTTTCGAGCACCAGCAACTGACGCTGTATCGCCCCGACGGAGGCGGTCGAGATGTTGCCGTAGCGAAGCGAGACCGATTCCCGGTTTTCGCCAAGCCAGACCAGCATCGCCTGAAGGTCCTTCAGATCGAGAAGCGGCAAGCCTTCCTCGTCTGCCACGCGGAAGGCGATGTTCAGCACGCCTTCCTGCGCTTCCGAAAGCTCCAGAAGGCGCGCGAGGAGAAGCGGCCCCATCTCAGCCACGGTTGTCCGAACAGGATGGCCCTGTTCGCCGTAGAGGTCCCAGAACGTGACCGGGAAGTCGTTGTAGGTGTAGTCTTCGAAACCGATGGTGCCCGAGCGTTTCATGAACGCGTCATGCAGCTTGAAATCGGGTGACCCGGACCGCGCGAGGCCCGACAGATCGCCCTTCACATCCGCGAGGAACACCGGCACGCCGACCGCGGAAAACCCTTCCGCCATGATCTGAAGCGTTACGGTTTTGCCCGTCCCGGTTGCGCCCGCGATCAGCCCGTGCCGGTTCGCATATTTCAAGAGGAGCTCTTGCGGCGCCGCGTAGTCTTCGCCGCCGCCTCCGATGAACAGGGTCTCGGCCAATGGTTGTCCCCCTTGTCGTGTTCTTGGTGTCGTTGGCGGGGAGAATAACTCGTTAACCATTCTGTGCTACCCCATAAGCGGTCTTGCGGGGTCTTCTGGATTCTCGTGGGATTTTTCCTCCCTGTTGACTGGCCGCGCCTTCTGGCGCGGCTTTTTTCCTTGCTGCCGGTAAGTGGGCGTCGGCGGAACAATTCCACCGGCCAAGTCTTTGAAAAAATGTGATCGAAAGAGTGTTGACGGGTCGCCGGACTCGGCATACCGTGCCGCGCAATGATAAGTCGGCCAGTCCGGCAGGGAGTGAAATGGAAAGGGCCCGCTTGC
>JAAUYD010165052.1_pt1 | contig 10630 bp, 17 predicted proteins | sample 7278101 | NCBI WGS metagenome assembly JAAUYD01 (sample SAMN14350128, study PRJNA611818) | marine sediment metagenome | isolation source: surface marine sediment (0.6m) | place: French Polynesia: Moorea | collected 2018-08
CGCGGCGTGTACGGTGTGCGCCGGGGTTCGCACCTGCCTTCCTTGGCCGCGCGTGACCGCTGGAGCACCGTGGCGTGTACGGTGTGCGCCGGGGTTCGCACCTGCCTTTCTTGGCCGCGCGTGACCGTTGGAGCATCGCGGCGTGTACGGTGTGCGCCGGGGCTCGCACCTGCTTTGTCCGGCTGCGCTCGGATTAGGCTGCTTGCGGCGCATAGGCATTGTGTGCTGGGGCCCGGCGTGCCTGCGCTCAGTTGAGGTGAAGATGAAGCAGGCGCACGTTTTTTACGTGCTCCTTGAGGGTGGCGGCGTGGGTTAGGGACTGTAGGTAGCAATGGGGTTGTTCAATTTTTGTGATGAGGTAGGGTCCGGCATTGCGAGTGATAACCTTGTTATGCCGCGGGCGGAGTATGATGGCAAGGCGGCCTGGGGTAAGAGCGTCTGTGGCGGGGTCGGGGGGAAGAGTGACTTGGCTACGTTTAGCATAAGCATGGTGGGCGGCAAGTGTGGCGCGTTGGATGGTGGAGAGTTGGCGGCGGAGGGCGGCTGTGTAAGTGGGCAAGGAGGAGGTGGAGGGGTCAGGCAAGGTCTGTAATGTGTCAGGGGGTGTGGTGCCAAACATGACTAAATATGGGGGGCACCCAGTGCTGCGTGCATACGTGGAGTTGATGGCGATTTGGATGTCGGGGATGAGGGTGGTCCATTGAGTGTGGGGTAGTGAGACCAGGCACCGGCGCATGAGCTCTTCCACTGTACGGTGTAGGCGCTCGACAGCGCCGTTGCTGTGCGAAGTGTAGGGGCTGGTGCGTTTGTGACGGATGGATGAGGCAGCACACCAAATATGAAAGTCACCCTTGAATTCAGTGCCATTGTCAGTGCGGAAAGCAGTAGGCTTGCCAAAACAAGAAACAACTCGTTCTCTAATAGTGCGGGTGATGGTGCTGCTATTGCGGTCTGGAATGAGGGTGAGGACGCAAAACTTACTAAAGCAGCAAATGGCTGAGAGCATGTGCATCTTTTTGCAGTCAGGTGGTCCTAAGTTAGTAATGAGGTCTATTGACCATTCTTGGCGGGGACCGGCTGGTAATGGGAGTAGTTTGCCTTGCCAGCTGCCATGAGGGCGGCCTGCGCTGAGCTGGCATTCGAAACAATGCTGCACATAATGTATGCAATCGGCACGCATGGATGGCCAGAAGTAACGTTGGGCCAGTATGTGGTAAAGTTTGTCACCACCAATGTGTGCATTAGTGATGTGGGCCTCTTCCATGAGCAAAAGTTGCAGACCTGCAGGGGGGTATGGGCACCATGTATGTCCCCTCCAACAGTAAAGTTGGTCGGTGAAACTAAGAGTGCGTGCAGCGGTGCGAAAGTATGGCAAGAGGTGCGTGGGCGCGTGGCCAGTAAGTAAGAAAGTTTGCAATGCCAGGTCTTCTGTGGGGCATTGAAAGCCACGTGCATGTATGTGCTAGGAGCAAGGTGGGCAGTACCAGTAAGTGCGTGGTAGTTGCTTAAGAGGGGTGCATCGAAGGTGGAAGCATGCATTACATTTGTCACAAATAATGCTGGTCGCGCTGGTGGAAGTGATGGATTGATGGCATGTAGTGCAAGGTGCATGTTCTAGTAAGAGTTGGCGTGGACCGGTAGGGAGAGGGTTGGCAGGGTTCTGTAACGTGTGAGGTTATGGTTGAGCGTAGCCGTCACCGTCAATGGTGGTGTCTGCAGCATAAGCCTCCAGGGCGGCTGTGAGGAGGTCAGGCTGTGGGGCTGGTGCGATGGAGACCGTCTCAATGGCTGTGGTATCAGGTGGGGGCGTGTCTGGGGAAGGGGCAGCGTGAGCTCGGGAAAGACCATCTGCATTGTTATGTACGCGGCCGGGCCGGTGCTTGACTGTGAAGTCATACACTGCTAGTTGCATGGCCCATCTTGCTAACTTGGGATTCTTGTTCTTAGCGTCTTGGAGGTAGGTTAGCGCAGAGTGGTCTGTAACGATGACAAACTTGGTGCCTGCAATATATGAGTGGAATTTGTCACACGCATATATGATGGCGAGGAGTTCGCCATCTGTGGGGCCCAGCTTAGCTTCGGCGGCGGAGCAGGTTCTGGAAGCGTAACTAATAACGTGGTTCTTGTTGTCTGTTTTGCGTTGTTCCAGGACTGCGGACACGTGGTGGTGGGAATAATCGGTGTGGACGGTGAAGGGGCGGTCAAAGTCTGGAAGAGCCAAAATGGGGTTAGAGGTGAGGTGGTGCTTAAGACGTTCAAAGGCCTGCTGACAAGGATGGTCCCATACCCAAGCTGTGTCTTCTTCGAGTAGGTTGTTGAGAGGTTTGGCGATGTAGCTATACCCTTACACGAACTCCCTATAGTAGCCCGTTAGGCCTAGAAAACCACGGAGTTCCGACCTAGTGCGTGGGGGGCGGAGGGCAGAAATAGCAGAAGTTTTATCTGGGTCCGGGTGCACTGCGCCGTCTTTGAGGAGGAAGCCAAGGAAATGTATTTCAGTTAGACCCAGGAAAACTTTATCTGCGCCTGCGAGCAGCTTCCTGTCGGCTAGCATGGCGAACATTTTTGCAGCATTGGCTGCGTTGTGTTTATGGTTGTGTCCACCAGTCGCCAGGTCATCTATGAAACAGCCCAAATCTTCCACTAAGCCTGCTGCTTGAATGGCGTGGTTCATGACCCTTTAGAAATGGGGGGGTCCATTCCTTACGCCAAAAGGGAGACGGTGCCATACAAAGAGATCTTCCGTGGTACAAACACCTGTGTACTTCACTGACTCTTCGGCTAGTGGTACTTACCAGAAGCCGGATTTGAGGTCCAGCTTGGACCACAACTTCCACTTGCCAACGCGGATGAGGATGTCTTTTATATGTGGCAAGGGGAAACAGTCACGTAGGGTTTGAGTGTTGAGCAGGCGGAAATCGGTCACGAGGCGGAGTATGACGCTACGTGGCTTGGGCACTGGGAAGCAGGGGGAAGCCCATGGCGTGGCTGCAGAAGAGATGAGCCCAACGTCGCGTAATTCTTGGATTTCTTGGCGGACAAACTATGCATGGGCGGGAGAGAGGCGGATAGGGGGGCGGTGTGCGGGTGGTCCAAAAGTGTGGATCTCAAAAGGGGCCACGTCAGCTGGCTGGCGTAAGTCCTGTAGGTCGAGCGCAAATGCATCAAGGTGGTCATAGATGGCTTGGTAGTAGGGGGCGCGATCAGATGGGGGGAGCTGTTTGTTCACGATGTCAGGGTTCAGCTATAGGATTCGTGCCAACTTCTCCATGCGTTAGACACCTGTTTGGCCGGGTTGGGGTTGTGGCAGTGGTAGTGCGGTTATCATATCTTATACCGCTGTGGGCGTCAATGGCTGGTGGGGACAGGCCAGGTGTTCCATACCTTGCAGGGCAGCTGTGGCTACCTTGAATGCTCTGGTGGAGAGGAGCCTGACTATTTTGGTGGCTACGACTGGGGGAGTTGCAGAGGCATCTACGTGGAAACAGGGGTCGTGGTGCAATTGGAGGTGCTACATCTAGGCAATGGCTGTAGGGGCATAAAGTTCTGGGGTGGTGCGGTGAAGAGGGTGGCGGCGCCCGATGGCCACGCCAGAGGTGTGCAGAATAATGGTAAAAGTAGGTGGGTCAAGGTGGGTTAGCTGGGCGCGGTAGGAGGCGTGGTCTTGTGGTGGAATGTGGGACAGGTGGCGTGTCAGATAGGCCCAAGGGGAGTCTTCTATGACATAGGACTGAGGCTGGGCCGGGATTTGTGTCCAAGCAGCTACAAGTTGGGAGAAGTAGTCGCTCACAAAGGTGTGTCTGGTGTCTGGAGGAGGCTTGGGGGCTAGCTGCAGCGTGGTGAACTCATGGCGCTCTAGCAACCGCATGAGGGTGGTGCAACCTACGAAGTCTGGTCCAGTTAGCACGATGCGTCTGCCCTCGTGTTCTTTCAGGAAGCGTACCAGATGGCCCATTGGGAGGGGTTTGCCCTTCTTGGGTTTGCTACGAGTATACAGGTCCGGTGGCTGCGCTTGCATCAAAGGGGTGTCGTGGTCAGTTACAGAAAGTACTTCCATTGCCAAGGCTTGCTCTGGAAACTACGTGTGGGTCGTGCCATTGCAGGTGTGTGGCGCGGGGGTACTGGTATCATCTGGGACTCCTTCTGCCAAGCTGACAGAGGAAGTAGTGGAGGCATCATCTGCTGGTAGTACGGGGGTGGGTGGCGACACGGGTGTGAGTGGAGTGGTGGGGTAGGCGGCGGGGTCTAGAATCTGGGTCTATGGTGGCTGCTCGGTGTGGTGCAAAATGTGGGTGGCTAAAAGTGGGAGTAGGTTGTCGCCTATGTAGGTGGTAGTGTCTAAGGGAACTAGGGCAGCTTCCCAGCTACAGAAGGCAGCCTCGGCCTGGTCTGCATCCGTATTGTCTGGGGCGGCCTCGGTGTGGGGATTGGGTGCCTCGGTAGCTGCCTTGAAGGTTTGCATTACAGCACTGTTGTGCACAGTGCTTTTATCTTAGAGAGGCAGTACAGCAGTGGCCTCATTGCCAGCTCTGCGCAGCTGGAAGCGAAGTGCGCGTGGAGCACACAAGACCTCTCCACGGATACTACCCAGCAGTTGGAGTCCGAACAGCCAGTGGTAGCGGGGGCTGTCGAGGACGTAAAAAGTAGTGTGTACACAAGTACCTGGTGCTTAATTGCTGACCAAGCTAACTGGCACCTGCTTCAGTTTACCCACGATTATCTACATCACATTGCCGATCCCTCTTACTTTGTGTTCAAAGTCCTCCCAATAGTTGTGCAGCTGTGGGAAAGCTTATACCACACCATGGTAAATGATGTTTACCATGCTACCCGTGTCGACATTGGCCCAGTGGATGGTGGGGTCCGGAGTACGGGCTAATGTACCTGTGCTGTCGCTGGTAATGATGGTGAAGGGTGCGAACATGTTGTCAGGGGGTGCTGAGCCAATGCGCACCACGGCGGCCTCCACTGCAGCTTCTTCTTGTTAACTATCTGGCAAAGCAAATGGTTTGTTAGCCTGCTTAGCTTCGCGCAACAAGGTCTGCGCCACGTGGTCAGGGAGGTTGCCAAGCAGCGCGCCCCATGACACAGGTGCGGTGCTGCTGAGCAGTTTGGTGGTATCGAGGCATATAGGGGAGTTAGGGGGCGGCTTGTTATCTGTAGGACTGGCATTGGGCTTGCGGTTGGAGGCTAAGTAGGGGCGGTGTTGTAAAATGGTGGAGTCGGCAGTGGGAGGGGGGGTGTCGAGAGGAGAGATGGAGGGTGTAGGAGGGGCGGGCGGGTTGGGGTTGATGGGTTGGGTTGGTCCAGGCGTGGCGGGCGGGCCTAGTGGAGGTGGCGTTGGGAAGCTGAAAGAAGCTGCGGGGTTGTTGGGTGGTGATTTGCGTTTGTCATCTGCATTTTTGGTGACTCGCGATGGCTGCTGCTAAGTGCGATGTTACTTTCTGGTTTTAACGGCCTCCACTTACCAAGAGGGGGCGGTAGGAGGCTGGGCTCCACCCCCATTCAAAAATCCTAACTGGAGGAATCAGAGCCAGCATCATCCTCTTGGGCTGTAGGGGGCTCTGGGGTTGGTTCCTCTGGCAAGGCGAGTTCGTCAAACTGGGCTTCGTGCGTGCGAAATGGTCTGGCTGGGCGCGTAGGAGTGGTGGGTTTAGGGTTGGCGGTGCGGCAGGGCCCTGCTTTGTCGTGCCAGAAACCACATTTGTCACATTTAATACGGTTAGGGTTCTGGGGGCGGCCAGAGTTGGTGCCAGCTGTGGGGCCGGTTGGTAGGTAGTCGGGAGCTAGGTCGACGGCGCGGGCCATCAAGTTAGTAAGGTCTTCGCTGGCAAAAGCCTTCAGTACCCTGCCCAGTTCTTTGGGGAGTGCCCTGAAGTACTGGTCCTTGACCCAGTTTTCTCCCATGTAGTTGTTGGCGGCGGAGGCGAGGGGCCCAAATTCCTGGTTGAACTTTAGGACGTTGTTGGAACACTTGAGGGCTTGTAACTCCCTTGCGTAGACCCTCTCTTCGCATTTGAAGCGCCTGATCATCTCATACTTCAACTCTTGGTACGAGAGTTCTAACAACTGAGTCCCCTTTCCGTGTAGCCACGCTGCTGCAAGACCTTCTAGCTGGCTCACTAGCGCTGCAAGCATTGCCTCTTCATCGTAGGCCATCGCTCTGCAAAGTTTCTCGAAAGTTGCAAAGAAGCCTTCCACATTACCCCTGCCTGTGAACTTTGGTAGCTTCAACTTCAGTGTGGGGGCTCTGCTACGATCATTGACAAAATTACCGCCGGCTCCGCTGGGTACCCCGCCGGCTCCGCCGGGTATTCTGCCGGCTCCGCCGGGTACCATGGTGTGGTTGTAGGTGGCAGCTGGGGCGTGCTGGGTTGGTGGTGGCGTGGGCTGCTAAAGACCAGTTTGGTGGCGTTGTAGGATAGTCAGCTAAGGGGGGTTAATGCTTCTGGGTTGCGGCTGTGCAGACCCTCGCTATGCGCTCCTCAGTAGTTCATCTACTTGTTTCCTCAGGAGTACAACTTCATCCTGGAAGGCATCACCGGGGTTGGTCAACATTGGGTTGGAGAAAGCAGCGGCACCATGCGTCGCAACTGGTGGGCCTTAGTGCGTAAGAGGTGGCGGTGGCGGTAGTGGGTTCTGGGCCGATGGGTGGTAGGCAGCCTGATGAATGGTCGTGGCTGCACTGGCTTGCGTGGGTACCGAGGGGGGCGGAGGTGGCAGTTAGTTGGCTAGCTTCTGCTCCGCTTCTTTAAGCTTATTTTCGTAGAAAACTTGTTGCTTGCCCACTCTACTACGTTCCTCAAGAAGGTGTTGCTCATGCTCAGCTTGTTGCTGCAGAAGCGAGGTGCGATAGTCGGCTCTTTCTTACTCCAGCTGCATCTGCAGGGCTTGGGTGAGTGCCGTAGTGGAGTGGTCTGGCTCTTTTTGGCGCCACAGCTGGACTTGGCTGGCGTGCAACTGGTCCTTGAGCTCCTGAAGCTCCTTTGCATGTGCCTCCTTGGCCTGCGTCAGCAGGGATTGGGCAGCCTGCTTTTCTGTGGTAGCTGCCTCTTGAGCTTGCCTCAACTACTCTGTTTACTGCTACTGTTGCAGCCTCATCTGCTCCAATTACTGCCGAATCTCTTCCAATTGGGAGTCGGCATCATGGGCCCTTTAGTCTGCCACGGCCTTTGCCTTGGCCTCTCTCCTAGCCCTTTTTTCCTCTGTTTAGGCGGCCTTCTTAGCCTATGCTTCTTGAGCTTGTGCATTTTCTACTAACCTCTACCAATGCCCTTAGGCCTGCTCATACCTTTGTTTGGTCTCTACTTCTGCCTACTCCCTCTGGAGGCGCAGCTGATCCAACTCCCTGGCTCTGGCTGCCTCTATTTGAGCTTACTAGAGCAGCTCTTGCTCCCTGGCGCCAGCCTACTGGCGCAAGCGCTCCTCTCGGTCTGCGGCGGCTCTTCTTTCTTCAGCCCAGGCGTGTTCGGCCAGCCGGTAATACTCTTGTGCATTTTTATGAGAGGCCTCTATTTCCTCGAGGCGGGCCAAGGCAGACTCCATGAGTTGAAATTTCTACTCTTGGTCCGTCCTCTGTGACTCGTATTCAGCCAGCCGCGCCGCCAGCTCCATGTTTCGAGCTCTTTCCTCTAAAAGGGCGGCATTTACTCGCCCATGGCCACCGCTGGAGGAGCTCCACGCCGGCGCCATGAACGTCGGGTCGTCCAACATCATCCCTTCTTCAGGGTGGGTTTGGGCGGCTGTCAATCCAGCCGTTACAGCCTACTTGGCTGTTGCCAAGGTGGGGGGGGGGGCGCCGGTTGGCGGCGGGGTGGTTTGGGTGGGTGACGGGGGTGTGTCCATATCGATGAGGTGGGGGCTGTGGGGTGAGTCTGGTGGTGTGGCAAAGGCAGCTTGTTGGGGGGCTGCAAGGGTACGTCCGGATCTGAGCTACATCTGCGAGGAAGACAGTGAAAATGGTCTTGCCCTGCTACTCCACCAAGTTTTGGCATTGCTCTAAGTTTTTGAGCAATGGTAGTGGTGCAAGCACATTTTTAGCGTGTCAGTTGTGGTCTAGAGAGAAGTTAGAGTTTGATACAGGAGCTTATAAGTCATGTCAGTTTAAGTGCTCGACCCGGCTGCATGCTGAATGGCTTCTTTTGTGCCCAGCCAGCTGGAATGTCGAGGCCCCAGCATTTTCACGTTTGCAGAGTGCATTGTAAAGCCAGTCAAATTCGTGATGCTATCAGGCTGTACTGGACCTCAAGTACCTCAACTAACTCTCAACAGGGGGGTAGTTGGTTGTGCTCACTCAGGACGCACGCAGTCAGCCCCTCTTAAAGAAAAATCAGACTCTCACTAAGTCACTAGTTTCATTTACAACTGTCTTGAAAAGTTCACTAAAACGATATCTACCCAAAATTCAATTCCAACTAGTAGTTTTCCCTCCACTTCCCTGGAGGGGAAAAACATTCGGTTGAGTATAACAACTTAAACCTGACCGGAAGATGCTTGAGGTAGACTGACAGTGCGTGCCGAGATTTTTGGCCAAAACCTTACTAATCGATACAATTACTACATGCAGTTCACAAACTCTGGTTTGTTGCCCGAGACTGCACTTAGCAAACAGGACAGTCCTCGGCCAGCACTACAAAACATGTCCTAACATGTACTAAACTAAACCACTACTCTACTGCCAAGGGGTGCTACCAACCAACTGCTTTTCTACTACTAATGTGACAACAGCAAATGTGGCACTGATAAGACGCCAGTGTTGCACCAGAGAAGGAGTGCGATGCATATGAGCCCTTCACAGTCAGTTCACACTAGTACAGATACAGAGGGTCGAGGCAACATGTGGTGGCACGTGTTCGAAGCTGTTGGTACTGTATACCGCGCGAAACATGGTAGTGGCAAACAACTTGTAAAGTTGCCCTACTTAGTGGCTACCAAAAGGAGCGCGAAGCTCTTAAAAGGCAAACTCAACGTGGCCAACTTGGCAAAGCAGACATGTTGTGACTCTGTATTACACAATGTTCACGCGGTACTGTGCTGTAAAATACCAACATGAACTTATGTCTTGTGGCTATGCAACTATCATGACAGTGCATTACATTCGCCAGTGAACTCAAACAGGAAAAGAAAACTAAGTGCATCGTCTAAACATGTTGTACTTGATACCGTGTACTGCTAGCACAGGAAATTGTTGCAAAGGACGCGGGCTAAACTACATCTGCACAGGACAACAAGTACTTGTACAACTGTATGGTACTAGTACACGACATATTTCAACAAACAGTCGAGAACAATCAATTTGAACACTTTACTCTTCCTTTGGCAGTGTGAAAGAAGGTGTGAAGTAGTACTATACTAACCAGGGAGCATGACGTAGTACTATACAAACTACGGAACTATGCAGAATGCATGGAGCATCTATGCTCAAACAAAACTAAACTTATACATGTGTACAACAAAACAAACAAAAAATGAAAACTAGAAAATCAGTACTATCAAGTGTAGCAAGAACTATGATGGAGGCTGTGACAATGGTGAAATGGCGCCATACAAGTTTACGGAGGATTCGAGTACTTTGGCTTACCTTCCCAACTACTAGTGAAAAATCCGAAACTGGACTAAAACTAAACTAAGAAAAGGTAACTAAAGAAAAAACTAATGTATGCAGCTAAAATGCTGAACCAAAGCAATGCTAAAATCAGTGAAAGCAGTGATGTACGAGCAGTAAAACGCAGTGATGATCAAAAAATGATCAAGCTAGACATAGTGATGATCGATTGAGAAATGCAAAAGCAGGAAAGTTCAATCTAACTGATCAATGATTATGAATGACCATGGGGTGAGTATGGTGGTCAGCGGTGGTGCCATGGTGTATGGATTGGTCAGTGGGGTGCGTTGAAAGGTTAAACATATTGGTTGTTGCGTCAGCAAACATCTCGCGCAAGTGCTGCGCTAAGACTGCATACAGAAATACTACTATTTCTACCATCATACATGCTTGCTATTCCAAGATTACTGCACGACTAATGATGACTAATGACATTACAAATATTGCTACAATTAACTGCACTACAAAACCTATATGAGTACTGTACGCAGTATGTACAAAGTGCACTACAAAACCTATATGAGTACTGTGCGCAATACGTACAAGTGCCTAACTAGAACAGTGCTATGCAAAATGTGCCTTCCTTACTCAAAACTATAATATTACCAATACCCGTGCATGACTAATGATGACCAATGGCATTACTAATTGCACTGGAACTTATTGGAGTATTGTGCAAAATTACCATTGTTGTGCAAAATTACCATTGTACCAACACGTGCCCCCCTCGCAACAAGCACCGTCCCGGTGCTGTATACCGAACTGAATTTACGTCGCCTGCGTCGCCTACGTCGGGTTTGCGCTAGCTTTGCATGGGTGCGCGTCTCTGCTGTTGTACTGCTGCGGTGGCCGCGGCGGCGGCGGCGGGTAAGTTGGCGCCGGGATCCGCACCAGCCTTTCTGGGCCGCGCGTGACCGTAGGAACACTGCGGCGTGTACGGTGTGCGCCGGGGTTCGCACCTGCCTTTCTGCACCGGGGTTCGCACATGCCTTTCTGCGCCGGGATCCGCACCAGGCCTTTCTTGGC
>JAAUYD010260363.1_pt1 | contig 10630 bp, 11 predicted proteins | sample 7278101 | NCBI WGS metagenome assembly JAAUYD01 (sample SAMN14350128, study PRJNA611818) | marine sediment metagenome | isolation source: surface marine sediment (0.6m) | place: French Polynesia: Moorea | collected 2018-08
CGTACGGTTTGATGAGGGGGCAGGAAGGAAGAAGGACTGAAAATGAGGCAATGACCCTTTACCGCTTCTCCTTCCCGCTCTACTCTACTGGCCGTAAAGGTTCATCTTTTGCCACTAAGGCTCCAAGGCACAAAGGGTTAATATTTAATGAACAAGGATATCTTGGTTACTTTGCGTAGGCTACTGCCCGCATTTCTCTAATCACAGTAACTTTGATTTGCCCTGGATACTGCATGTCCTTCTCAATTTTCTGAGAAATATCAAAGGACAGCTGTCCGGCCCGGTCATCTGCTACTTTGTCAGCGTCGACCATCACTCTTAATTCTCGTCCAGCCTGTATAGCATAGCACTTATTCACACCTTCAAAATTAAGTGCTAGCTCTTCTAGTTCTTTGAGCCGTTTTATGTAGCTCTCCATAACTTCCCGCCTTGCGCCTGGCCTTGCACCAGAAACGGCATCGCATGCCTGCACAATAGGGGAGATTAAGTGGGTCATCTCTATTTCATCGTGGTGAGCGCCAATAGCATTGCAGACGATCGGGTGCTCCTTATACTTTTTTGCCAACTCCATGCCCAATATAGCATGAGGTTTTTCAGCTTCTTCAGGCCACACTTTTCCGATATCATGCAGTAAACCAGCGCGTTTAGCTTGCTTTGGGTTAAGACCAAGTTCAGAAGCCATGGTAGCACAAAGATTCGCTACTTCTCGACTGTGTTGGAGCAAGTTTTGCCCGTAAGAAGACCTAAATCGCATGCGACCCACCATTTTAATTAATTCGGGATGTAAACCATGAATGCCCAGGTCAATGGCTGTCCGTTCACCGATCTCAATGATTTCCTCTTGAATGTTTCTCTTGGTCTTTGCTACAATCTCCTCAATTCTTGCAGGGTGTATCCGACCGTCGACTACAAGTCTATGGAGCGATAATCTTGCAATTTCTCGACGTACAGGATCAAAGCCCGAAATGATAATGGCTTCAGGAGTATCATCTACAATTATCTCCACCCCTGTAGCGGCTTCTAGGGCACGGATGTTACGGCCTTCTCTACCGATTATTTTCCCTTTTATATCATCACTTTCTATATTGAATATGGACACACAATTCTCAATAGCATGCTCGGTAGCCGTTCGTTGAATGGTTTCTACTACTATTTTCTTAGCCTCTTTTGTTGCTGTTAATTTGGCCTCTTCAATAATGTCCTTGATGAAAGATGATGCCTTGGATTCTGCTTCTGTCTTCATCGATTCAACAAGCTGCTCACGTGCTTCATCGGCACTTAAGTTAGAGACCTTTTCCAGAATAGATACCTTCTGGTCATTGAACTTGTCCAACTCAATTTTCTTTTTGTTTACTACCTCTAATTGAGCGGTCAGCTTTTCTCGTAAATCTTGGATTTCCGTTTCTTTACGATTGGCCTTTTCAAACTCTTTGGACAAGTGCTGCTCTCTCTGCTTCAGTTTATTTTCATTAGAAATGATCTGGTTCTTTTTCCTTGATACTTCTTCCTCAAACTCTGCTTTAAGTTTTAAAAAACTTTCTTTGGCTTCAAGTATCTTGTCTTTTTTGATGTTTTCAGCTGATATCTCAGCTTCTTTAAGAATAAGCTTAGCCTTTTCTTCCAGCTCTAACTCTTTGTTTTTATTGGTTTTTGCGACCAGGGTTTTTCCTATGAATACCCCTCCGCCGAGCGCCACCACGCCTGTGATGATTAAGTAAATTATCAATGGATCCATTGTCCTTTTGTCTTTGTGGTTTGGTTACATTGAGTGGCAGATGAACCTGTTAGTCCTAACAAAGACATCTCCGTTCTCAGGGGAACAGAGTGCAAGCTGATTCAGTAAGTATGAACCTGAAGAGAGGATATTACAGAGATTGGTTAATCATCTTGTTAAGATGTTCCACTTTTTCAATGAGCGCTGTTTCATCGCCTTCGAACTGCTTTTCTTCCATCGCCATCTTATCTACCAAACTATCAAACGCCACCATTGCCAACAGGTCTTGATTGTCGTTTATTCCAAATTGTTCGCGATAAGATCGAAGCCTCTCATTGATCTTTTTGCCAGCATTTCTTACCCTAGCTTCATCTTCCGGCTTCACTTTCATAGGGTACTCCCTATCGGCTATTTTGATCTTAATAGAGAGGATATCCATACAGCTATTTTTATTTGCTCAGGTGAGCGATACACCTGTCAATCTCTTTAATGTAATCGTCAATCTTCTTCTTCAACTCAGAAGAATCTTCTCCTTCCGTATCTATTCCCTCTACAATCTTACTAATTTTAATCTTATTTTGAAAGCTGGTGATTTGCTCGTCCTTGGCCTTTAATAACGATCTAAGTTGATCATTTTCAGCGCTTAACTTCGTTCTTTCATTTTTAACTGTATGGAATTCATTCAGGAGTAAATTGAGTTTTCTTTCGAGTGTAGACAGCTGGGATTTTAATAAATCGTTACTCATAATTTACTTTCTGATTACAGCACCAAGTTCCGATTCAAACAATCCCATCATTTTATTCATAGTCCTGTCAATTACCTTATCCGTTAACGTTTTCTTGTCGTCTTGAAGTATGAAGCTTAGCGCATATGCCTTTTTGTCGCTCCCAATGTTTTCTCCCTCATAGACGTCAAAAACATGTATACCTTTTAGCAGATATTTGTCACTCTTTTCTGCAACTCTTTTTATCTGATCATAGGTAATACCCTTATCAATAACCAAAGACAAGTCTCTTTTAACCTCGGGAAATTTGGACACTTGCTGATATACTATATTATTAGTTGTAGAGCGTAAAAGCAAGTCCCAATTAAGGTCCGCATAAAATAATTCCTGTTTTATGCCAAGGTCCTGCAAAATGGATGATTTTATTTTTCCATAAGTAACCAAAACTTTGTCGTTCAATTTTAATTCAATCGCATAGTTGAAAGGATATGTCTGAATAACACTAGATGTGGTGCTGAAATTATCCAATCGGTCAATAATTAATCTTACGGCCTCACTCAAATCATGAAACTCTACTGTTCTCGTTTTGGCACGCCAGTTTTCTGTGGTGACCTTGCCGGTCAGATAAATACCCAACCGTGATTCTTCATGGTACTTACCACCAATCAACCGATAGTTCTTTCCGAATTCGAAGAGTTTCAGATCCGTTTGTCTTCGATTAATGTTATGAGCTATAACCTCTAAACCGTTGTAAAGAATGGACTGGCGAAGTACACCAAGGTCTTCGCTCAACTTGTTAAGTATGCCAATGCTCTCCTTGTCGTCCAGGTTTTCAGCCTTTTCAGCATAACCAGGCTTTGTAAGTGAATTGGTTATGATCTCAAAATATCCCTTTGCCGTCAGTAATTCGGTAGCCCGGTGCTGATTTTTATTCACATCGGTTTCTGGGAATTCGGCCATATAGCCACTGCTGAAATTGATGGGTAATTCGATATTGTTGAATCCGTAAATTCGCAGTATCTCTTCAGTAAGGTCTGCCTCTCGAGTTACATCCACCCTGTACGGTGGTACAAAAGCCTTGAATTTCTCATCGTCCAATTCTTCTACAGTAATATCCAATGCGTTCAAAATGCCGAATATCTTATCATTACTGAGTGACACTCCCAGAAGACGTTGTATATTTCTGTATTTGGCAATAATTTCAAAATCTTTGACTTCATTGGGATATACATCAACAATATCAGAAGCGATTGATCCACCGGCTAATTCTTTGATCAAATATGCGGCGCGTTTAAGGGCATATAAGGTCATTCGCGGGTTGGTGCCTCGTTCATAACGGAATGACGCATCGGTTTTCAACTGATGATGCTGTGCAGTTTTTCTTATGTAATCTGCCGAGAAATACGCACTTTCCAGAAAAATGTCTGTAGTGCCGTCTTTAACGCCGGAGTGAATCCCTCCAAATACCCCGGCAATACACATCCCTTCGGATTCGCCATTGCAGATCATCAAGTCCGTGTCCAGCAGTTTGCGTTTTTTTTCATCAAGTGTGGTGAAGGTGCTACCGGCTGGTAAGGTTTTTACTAATACTTTACCTCCTTTAATTTCATTCAGATCAAAGGCATGCAGCGGTTGGCCTGTTTCGTGCAGCACAAAATTTGTAATGTCCACCACATTGTTGATCGGACTTAAGCCAATGGACCGAAGTCTTTTTTGCAGCCATTCGGGCGACTCCTTCACGGTAACGCCCCCTATGGTAATACCCGAATATCTGGGACAGGCCTCTTGATTTTCAACAATAACCTCGATGGGTTTGTGGTTACTGTCAACCTTAAATTCTTCGACTGATGGCCACTGGATTTCTCTATTAAGTACAGCCTTCAAGTCTCGCGCGGTTCCAATATGAGAGGTTGCATCAGCACGGTTGGGGGTTAAACCTATTTCAAAAATATGGTCATCTTCAAGGTTAAAGTATTCAATTGCAGGTGTGCCGTTGGTCAGGTTTGTGTCCAAAACCATTATCCCGTCATGACTAGTTCCAATACCAATTTCATCTTCAGCACAGATCATGCCTTCAGATACTTCGCCGCGGATTTTAGCCTTCTTAATTTTGAATGGATCGTGGCCAGTGGGATATAGGGTTGTTCCTACCGTAGCTACAATTACTTTTTGGCCTACAGCCACATTGGGAGCTCCACATACAATAGGAGCCGGCTCATCCTTACCAATATCCACTGTGGTCACTTTGAGCTTGTCGGCATTGGAATGCTGCGCACACGTGAGAACTTCACCAATGACGATACCATGAAGGCCACCTTCAACAGGTTCTATTTTATCAATGCCTTCTACTTCAAGTCCGGTATCCGTTAGTAATTGACCAATTTTTTCAGGAGATTCATGGATTTGAATGTATTCTTTCAGCCAGTTGTAAGATATCTTCATCTGTGGTTCTTTATTTTCAAAGCTGCCAATGAGGAGGGCCCAATTACAGCTTGATTGTGTCTAAAATTACAGCCTGCAAAGGTATGTATTTGATGCTTTAAAGGTAATTAGTGAAAGGTTTTTTCGCCGGCAGCTATAGCAACTTCAAGCAGGTTCTCCTTGGGAGGTAAAGGGCAACTGAAGTTGTCCACGTAAGCGCAGTAGGGGTTGTAAGCTAAATTGAAATCAAGAGTAATGGTTTTGGCTCCCGAATGCTCAACATCCAGATACCTGCCTGCTCCATACGTTTCTATGGCACTGGTTTCATCTCCAAAGGCGAGGAATAACGCACTTTCAGTAACATTCTCCAGGATTAATAGCTTGTTTTGCTTGCCGTCCAATTCAAAATTTGCATAGCCGTATTCCATATACTGTTCTTGCTTGCCATCGTTTGTAGCAAGTGTCCTGATTTGTGGTGTTTCTATTTTTTCAAATCGACCTTTTACCTTAAAATCCAGGGTGGCAGGATAATATTTTAAAGGTTTGAATTCTACATCGTTCATGACAAAAGGGGATTCTTCCGAGTATTTTAGAAACCTTGTCTGTTCATCACGCTCTTTTTCTACATATTCTGAGTACTCCTCCGGAGAATAATCACCCCCTAGGCTATATATGAATATCACTATCAATACGATAAAGCTGATTAGGAGTAGAATTCTGTTTCTTGCCATTTTCTATGTCTTTGTTTTCTATCGATCTGAAGCGCTAAAATACGCCATATCCTCAAGAGCAGTGATGGTTACATGGTCTATTGGCTTTCTGGATGTGATTTTATTGCGCCAGAGCCTGATCTTAAGCTCAGTTTTAGCCTTGCTTCAATCCTTATAGTGATTGATAATTTATGTTATTAGTATCGCATTAAAATAAAAATCTATGAAATATCATTCGGCAGGTCCTGGTTGCTTTGAAGTTACTATCGAAATACCTCCCCCTCAATTTGAGTATACCTCATTAGGTGAGATACAAGTTTGTCCACCCTTAGGAGAAAATATGAAATCTGGAACTTGAAATAGAAAATGAAATAGATGCGATTCTTTAAAATCGTCAATCTCCAATTATCCAAACCTATACCAGATCATGTTTTCCCCAGACGTAGCTAATTTTCTACAGTAAATTTTCATCAGCAAAGCTGAAATAGCCTTGGTCTGTAAAAATAAGATGATCGAGCAACGAAATCTCTAAAGCCTTGCTAGCGTCTTTCATTTTTTTGGTAAGTGTCACATCAGCCTGGCTCGGCCGGAGATTTCCTGATGGGTGGTTGTGAACAAGAATGATGCTCGATGCCAGTTCTTCAAGTGCAGCCTTGAAAATGATCTTAGGGTCTGCCACAGTTCCCGAAACGCCACCACTGCTCACCAGGTGTTTCTTGATCACGAGGTTGCTACGGTTCAGTAAGAGGCACCAGAACTCTTCATGGGAGAGATCTAAAAGTTCAGCTTTCATTAAGGTGTACGCGTCATGACTGGACCTGATTTTGGGCCGCTTCCTATTTTCTGTTTCCTTTCTGCGTCTTCCCAGTTCCAGGGCAGCCACAATACTTATGGCCTTGGCCTCGCCAATTCCCTTGAACTTGGTTAGGTCTTTTACTGATAGTTTGGCCAGGCTGTTGAGGTCGTTGTTCACGGCATTGAGGATAACCTTGGACACATCTACTGCACTTATAGAAGCTGCTCCGGACCCAATGAGAATTGCGATCAGCTCGGCTTCGGAAAGTGCAGATTTCCCTTTAAGCTGAAGCTTTTCTCTGGGTCGGTCTTCTTCGGCCCAATGTTTTATTTGTATGGACTTGTACATGCAAAATTGGTTAAGACAGCGAATTTATAACGAAATATGTAATAGCCTAAGAGAAATAAAAAACTTCTTAGATTGGTTTTAAAATTCCGAATTTCTTGTTAATGCGACATATACTATGCCTTGCTAAGCAAGCACGTAACGTAGTAAATTGTTAGACCTCTTAGTATGTTCCGACAAAAAAAGCCCCGTACGTTTTGTACGGGGCTTGCTAAAACACCTTCTTTATCTTCTTAAGACAGGCTATTCACATATTTAGTCAATTTCGACTTATTATTAGCCGCCTTATTCTTATGAATAATATTTCTTTTTGCCAGTTTGTCGATCATTGAAACCACTTTTGTAAGCAGTTCCGAAGCTTCTTTTTTGTCAGTAGTTTCTTTCAATCTTTTGATGAAGGTACGGGTAGTTTTGTGTTGATACCTGTTTCTCAATCTTTTGGCGTTGTTAGATCTTATTCTCTTTAAAGCCGATTTGTGGTTAGCCATATCCGTTATTAATTCAACCCTGATTTAATTTGAATGTGCAAAGTTACTGCTAATAATTGGTTTTACAAAACCAAAGTCAATTCTTAATTAGGTTTGGACAGAACTATTTTCTAGTAAAGGGTTGGTATACTACGTGAAATGTATTAATCAAATGCAAGTCTTTAATTGAGCTTAAATGAAAAGGGTGACCATTTATCACCCCGGTATGGCAATTACTTGGTTGATTTACTCTTGTTCTTGGGAAACATTCCGTTCATTCTCTGTTATATCAATCCCTTTTTGTACGGCTTCAGATACAATACGTAGGGCTTCAGTTAATTCAGAATATTGCAAATATAATGACTGAATTGCGGAGTTCATCTGCAAGCTATTTTCTAGTTGTTGACCCGTCTGCAAAACCAAGTCTGAATTACCCTCGACATCGGCAGCTTCTTCTACGCCAAATCCATTAGGATATCCATTGGCAGTTGAGTAATAATCCATTGTGAGGGATAAAAGATCCAAGCCGTTGGCTAACCCAGGATCTATGGAACCATTTTTATTAGCTCTTGAATTTTGGTTCACAGATCGTCGCAGGGCATTCAGTCTATTCTTGATCCATTTTATTTCAGACCGTACTTCTTTTTTGTAAAGCCTAACCCGAGCCTGGCCGTTTGGTTGTTTATGAAGCTCTTGCCGAAACTTGGCCTTCGACATTCCGCGGCGACCTGTTATGTGCTTGTTCTTTTCTTCGTCTTGCTCAAATTCCTCCATAAATGAGGTTTCTTCTTCTACCGTAGGTTCGATTATCTCTTCTGAAGTACAATTCATAAAAAAAACGAATACAATCGATTGAATAAAGTAGCTTAATTTTTTCATTTTGAAAGTTTTAAGTTTAGGTTAAAAAGTTAAGGTAGTTAAATTGTTGAATGAAAAAAAGACAAAGTGTCTGTTTTTCAGGTAGTTAAGAAGGTGTTATTATACTTTTTAATAGATTAAATTATTCTATGAATCACAAAATTTTATTCATGCTATTCTTTTTTTGTATTTTAATCTTAAATATGAAATATATTGAAAAGATTGAATGAAGAGTAGGTTGATAATGATTTGGCTACTTATGGGCATTCCTATAATGAATTATAGCTGGGGCTTTTATGCACACCAGATGATCAACAGATTAGCGGTGTTTACATTGCCTGTGGAAATGATTGGTTTTTATAAGCACAATATTCACTTTCTCACCGAAAGTGCGGTTAATGCGGATAGGAGAAGATATGCCGTAAAAGAAGAAGCCTCGCGGCATTATATTGACGTAGATCACTATGGCGATAGCGCTGTGTATACTATGCCCAGATATTGGGCATCTGCGGTGGAAAAGTATGGCGAGGACACGTTAAAAACTTATGGAATCGTTCCCTGGCATATAAACTTTATGAAATATCGCCTTACAGATGCTATGAGGATCATGGATGCAAAAACTATCTTGAGACTCTCCGCCGATATTGGGCACTACATGGCTGATGCACACGTACCTCTTCATACTACACTAAATTACAACGGACAACTGACCGGCCAGGAAGGAATACACGGTCTGTGGGAGTCTAGATTAACAGAATTATTTGCCGAGGAATATGATTTCTTTGTTGGCCAATCTGAATATTTGGATAATCCACAACTCAGTATTTGGGAGTCGGTAGTAGGTGCCCATGAAGCTCTGGACTCCGTTTTGAATCTGGAAAAAGTGGTTAGTTCAAAATTTGGGCAAGACAAAAAGTATTCGTTTGAGACAAGGGGTAATGCAACCACAAAAGTCTATTCCTATGAGTTCTCCAAGGCTTATCATGAGGCCTTAAAAGGCATGGTGGAGCGGCAAATGCGTAAATCGGTTAAGATGGTTGGGAATATCTGGTACACCTGCTGGATAGATGCAGGTCAACCGAACTTAAATAAATTGATAGATTTTGAATTTTCCGAAGCGGAATTAGCGTCCCGCAAAGAAGAATTGAAAAGATGGAAAGAAGACAATTTTAAAAACCGAGTTCATGAATACTAAGTGAAATTATATCTATCTTAAAACAGTCATTATTGCCATTTGGATGAGCCATATCAGATGTGATGACTTTTAGGATCACTACTTTAAGCTCTAAGATTGAAGAATTTTACAACCTTAGAGCAACCGGTTAATTTTGGATCGGGTAAAATATGTGCGTAATCCATTGCGAGGTATCCGTTACCACACCTGGATCGGTCACATAAACTTCATAAGGATGGTCGGCAAGCTCGTAATTATTATCACTTAGATAGGTGTTTAGCTTGTCGTACGTTCCAGACAGTTCTTTGTAGTCTCCTTTGTGTACAGCTTTTATTGCTTTTCCTTTAAATGTGCTTCCAAGTGTAATTGATTCATGATCAACGGCGATAGAATCTTCTATGGGAATCCCAGCGGTCATGTCCAGCGAGCTACTTTCCATAGACGTGTAGACCGTTAACGGCTGACCACTCATTTCTACTGAATTTTCCTGCATAAATTGCATGATCTGACCATACATTTCTCCCATTGCCTCGCTTATTTCACCAGAAGATGGCAGATTCATCTGCCTGCTAAGTCCGAGAAAGTATATGGGTTCCACATCAACCTGAGTAAAAGGACCTTTTGGCTTGGCTTCTACAATATTTTTAAGATCATTTAAACCCTGCTGGAACATAGGTCTCATTTCTTTTTCAATATCCATCAATCCAACAAAAAACCTTCCCAACGCGTCCATATTTTCAAAGGTATATCCCCAAGTGACCTTGGTTTGCTCCCCTTGAGGTTCTAAATCTACTGTGCTGCTAAAATCACCGGCCATTCCACCAAAATCCATTTTGGTCTTTATACCCTGGTTTGGAATGGCCTCGACTATCGTTAAAGAGCCTGTACCTAGATCTTGTAACACGGAATTCCACTTAGACGTGGCTCCTATACCTTCTTCAGGACCTTCATAGGTAAACGATTCAGGATCCAGATTATGCCAGGGCGACCAGGCGTCGAGTTTCTTAATGTTGATCACTTCTTCATAGACCAACTCTGCCGGAGCATTGATGACAATCGAGTCTTCTAATCCCCCGTGAGCAGGCTGGCCACTAACCACGACAAAAAAGACTACCGCAATAATGAGAATCAGGCCAACAACAATCCCAGCAATAATTTTTAAAGCTTTCATTTTTCATAAGGTTTGGTTGAAGGCAATTTAGGTAGAATTATAACAGCGTTCAATACCACAAATTGGATTAGTAGGAAAGCAACAAATGGCCATTTTGAGACAGTCACTATTGATCTTCGTCAAGTTTGGGGTATTAAAGGGCAATTTAAATCAACTGAAAACCAGTAGCTTAATTCCTGTTTGTCTTATTAACCATGAATAATACCAGCGAATTTCCTATATTATATCAAATTCACTCACCATGGCTTC
>JAAUYD010068607.1_pt1 | contig 10629 bp, 8 predicted proteins | sample 7278101 | NCBI WGS metagenome assembly JAAUYD01 (sample SAMN14350128, study PRJNA611818) | marine sediment metagenome | isolation source: surface marine sediment (0.6m) | place: French Polynesia: Moorea | collected 2018-08
CAGGCAGGCCAACAGCGCTGTCTGATCCCCTTTGCGGATGGCATCGATGGTGCCATCAATGTTGAGGCGGACGCTGTCCATCGATACGCGATACTATTCGTCCTGAGGTTTCAAATGCTCTGGGACCTCCACCAGGTTCAGGAGCATCGGCTTGAGAAAGGTCCAACGGATGCCGATTTTGTAAACTTCCTCCAGGTCCCGGATGGCGTCCCAGCAGTTGTGGCAGGGGGCCACAACCAGCTTGGCCCCGGTGGCCATAATCTGATCCCGCTTGACTTTCAAGGCGGTGTTGCGCTGCTGGCGATAGAGGCCGATGCCGTTGAGACCGCCGCCACCGCCACAGCAAAAATTGTGTTCCCTGCAGGGTCGCATCTCGCGAAAGTCTTCGGCAACGTAGCTCATGATCTCACGGGCGCAGTCGCCGAGACCGGCGTTTCTCACATAGTTACACGAATCCTGGTAGGTCACCGGCTCCTTGATTTTTTTTGCCGGGTCGATTTTCAGCTTGCCGGTGCGCAGGGCCTCGGCCACCCACTCCACATAGTGGAAGCTCTCTACCGGTGTCTTGCCCGACTTGAGTCCTGCCCAATAGGGTCCTTCGATGACCGTCGCCCGATAGGCGTGACCGCACTCGGTGACCACCATGCGCTTGGGTTTAAGCCGGTCCATGGCCGCATATACGCTTTCTACCTGGATCTTGCAGGCCCCCCAGTCACCCGCAAACATGGCCAGGCTGGTCTCCTCCCATCCCTCGCTGGGAACGGTCCAGTTCTCACCGGCCAGGTGAAAGAGAATCGCCGCCTCGGCCAGGTCCTCCGGATAGTGTTTGGGCTCGCGGGCGTTGACCGTGTAAATGATATCGGCATCCTTTTTATCGACAGGAATTTCCAGTCCCGGCCAGTCCTCTTCATACTCCTCGACCATCCACTCGCAGGTGTCCACCCAGTCTTCGGTGGTAATGTCCATTTGGGCATTGTAGATGCGGTGCATGCCCGAGCCGATCTTCAGCTCCCACGGCACGAATCCCTGGGCGAAGCACAACCCCCGCAGGTAGCCGAACATCACCCCCATGTCGGTGCCGAAGGGGCAATAGGTGGCGCAGCGGTTGCAGCAGGAGCACTTGGACCAAGCGGTATCCATGACCATGCGCATGAATTCGTTGTCTACTTCGCCCTTGCGTTTGACGATCTCACCCAGGGTGGATTGTATCTTGTAGGATGGCACCTGCTTGGGATCCTTGTCGTTGGCCAGATAGAAATAACAGCTATCGGCGCACATCCCGCAGTGGGCGCAGATCTCAAGCCAGGTCCGCAGCCTGGATTTCAAGGTCTTTTCCAGCGTGGCCCACAGGGCTTTGCTGTCCACGTCGAGAAGCTTCATCTCGGCGTAGTATTTTTTGCCGCTTTTGTCGGCCAACAGCGCGTTCAGCTTTTCTTTGGTATCGACAACCTGTTTGTTACAAAGTACTCCTTCGGGCATAGTATCACCTTAAACACAAAGATATTTATATATGCGCAACGCTTACCAGGCCATTCCCTTGTTTTTCATGCCGCCGCGCTTGATCCCATAGTCCATGCCCAATTGTGCCCGGGAGAGGAAAAAAAGCAGGAAGTGGGACAGCTTGGTAAAGGGGATGGCCACCAACATGATCTCGCCGGACAACACGTGGGCCACAATCCAGAAATCGTAGCTGCCCACCTGGTGGTAGGCGAGAAAACCGGTTAAAAAGGGTGCCACGGCGATGGCCAGCACCAGAAAATCGTAAGGTTTGGTCAGAATGCGCACCTCTGGCAGGGCGATGCGCCGCAGGATGATGAACACCGCCGCCACGATTACGGCCAGGGTCATCATGTCGGCCAAACCTTCGGGTAGGGTGGTGGGCAGGCTGAATCCCCAGCGTTCGAGCAGCAGCACGTTATGGCCCATGAGAAAGATGGGGGTGACCAGCAGGCAGATGTGAAAGACGAACACCATGACGGTGAACCCGGGGTAAAACCGCCAGCTGCGGGTGCCGAAGGGCACCAGCCAGAAAAAGATGGAGCGCAGGGCGCCCTTGATGCCGTAAGCCACATTGACCGAATAGGTCACGCGGTCCATCTGCCAGTTCAGGCCCCGAATGTACCACACCAGACGATAGAGCAGGCCGATGAAAAAGATGCCGAAGGCGAGCCAGGCAAGCGGACCGGTTACAAATTCATACATGGGGTGCTCCTTTTATCGTAATTTGGGAATTGGAAATCGGGAGATGGTCGGATGAGCGGTCAATCTTGTGTTCCCAATCGCTTCAACAATTCCCTAATTTTTTTAGTCATCGTCCCGGTCGGTGAGGAACAGCCAGAACCCCGTGATGCCCAGCAACGCGGCGACGATCAATACATAAGTGATGTTCTTGGTGTGGAGCATGAACTCCTGAAGCGTGTAAATGGTTTCCATGGGATCTTGCTTCCCTTTCAAACGGTTAATGGGCGTCGTAATCCGGGTGTTGGTAAAGCACGGGCATGCGTGTGACAATGAACCGATAGATCAAAATGCCTATGGTGACGATAAAGACGCTGATGCCGATCTCCATCCAATGGGGGAAATAGCGTTCGCTGGCCGGCAGGTGGTAGTTGAAGGCCACCAGGCAGATGTTGAAGCGGTTGACGACGATGCCCAGCACCGTCCAGGCGGCTGTCCAGCGAATCAGGGTGACATTCTTGTCCCGTACCCCCACTGCATAGAGAAAGGCCGGCAGGGCCACGAAACCCAGCAGCTCCACCAGGTACCAGACGCCGTATCCCGTGGTCAGGTAGTGCCAGTGGTTGCCGGCACTGATGCCGATGACCTTGATGATGAAATAGCCGGCCAGTATAAATGCGGCTGCCTTGCCGAAGCCCAATGGCACGGTGTCCTTTTCCGCCAGGTGGGCCGCATCCATTTTGTGGGCGAAAAAGCGGTGGGACAGCGTGCTTTCGAAGATCACCATGGAGAGACCGGCGATCACTGCGGTGACAAAGAAATAGATCGGCAGGTAGGACGAATACCACAGCGGGTGGAGTTTGGACGGTGCAATCAGAAACAGGGCGCCCAGCGAAGACTGGTGCAGGGTGGAGAGCACCACGCCGAACACGGTCAATAGCAGGGTCAGCTTGACCACGATGTTGCGTGCCCGCTTGAGTCCCAGCCACTCCAAGGCTGCCGGAGAAAATTCGATGAAGAGCACGGTCAGGTAAAGGGCCACGCAGGCGGCCACTTCGAAGAGCAGCGAGGTGGTGCCGCGCTGCATGATGAACGGGTAAGGCAGACGCCAGGGACGGCCCACATCGTAGTGCAAGGCCAATACCACCAGAGCATAACCCAGAAAGCCGGTGAGGATGGCCGGACGAACGGCGGCGTGGTAGCGCTTCATGCCAAAGATATACACGGTGGCCGAGGTGACGAATCCGCCGGCGGCCAAGGCGACGCCCACCAACAGGTCGAAGCCGATCCATATTCCCCAGGGATTGTAATCGGACAGGTTGGTAACCGTATCCAGCCCCTGGGTAAAGCGCAGGATGGTTATGATCCCCCCCACCAGCAAAATGACACCGGCCACGATATTGAACGGTGAGAAGATCGGTTTGCCCATGGTGGCTGTATTGTCAGACATAAAGGATTCCTCCCAAAAGGTTTCGCTCGGTGCGGCGATAATGCCGGTTATGCATCTTTTTCATCGTCTGCGGCGGTCTTTGGGTCCTGTGCGGCGGCTTTGGCTTCAGCTTCCGCCTTCGCACGGGCCTTGGCGTCGGCCTCAAGGGCATCCTTCACGGCCTTTTCGACGGCGGCGGTTTTTTCCTGTTTGGCCTTTTCGACGGTCGCGTCCAGCTCGGCCGCAGCCCGTTTATCGGCCTCGGTCACGGCCGCGGCGACAGCCTGGGCTTTCTCCTCGGCGGCGATTTTGTCTTTGCGCTTGCTCATGGCGTAGATGCCGGTGAGCAGCACCGGCCAAAGGCCAACGATCATGGGAACCGCGCCCAGGGCACCGGCGGTGAGTTCCGGTGCCGACGTCACTCCCAGATCCATGCGCATGCCAATGGTTTCAAAGGGCGCATTGGACAAATAAAGCCATGAGGTGCCGCCCATCTCCCGTTCGCCATAGATGTGGTCCACATATTTGTCCGGCCGACGGGTGATGCGCTGTCGGGCAATCTTGAGCAGGTCTTCGCGTTGGCCGAAAACCAGGGATTCGGTCGGACACGATGCCACGCAGCCGGGCAGCTTGCCCTCCAGTACCCGGGGGTGGCACATGGTGCACTTCATCACCCGCGGAGTAAAGGCGCTGTCGTATTCGTATGTCGGAATTTCAAACGGGCAGGCAATCATGCAATAACGGCAGCCCACGCAGACGGAGGCGTCGTAGACCACCGCCCCTTCTTTGGTCTTCGTAAATGCGTTGACGAAGCATGCCGAGGCGCAAGCCGGTTCCAGGCAGTGATTGCACTGGTCCTTGACATATACCGGCGCGTCCTGTCGGCCTGGTTTCTGGTTGACCACGGTGTAGGTTTTTGACGTGGTGCGCCGGTGCTCATCGAGAACGGCAAGATCGGTGAACGGCTTGTCCGGTGCGGGAAGTTCATTGACCGTGTTGCAGGCTGCTTCACACCGGCGGCAGCCGATGCACAAGGCGATGTCGTGCAGCACCGCCATCGAATCCGGGTAGCCTTCAAAATGGTGGGTGGTCGCGGCAGTTGCCTTGCGACCGGCGGCAGCGGTTATGCCCGCGGCGCCGATCCAACCGAGAAATTTTCTCCTGGAAAGTGACATGGTTCACCCTCAACTTGCGGTTTATGGCCGTATCGAGCGGCCCCTATCCTTTGTTCTTTTCCACATGACAGCCATTGCAGTCACGGGCGGCCGGTTTTTCAATACCCATATTTTGATGGCACCCGATGCACTGCTGATGGTAGGCCCCCAGCAGGCCCGGCCTGAAGGCATCGTCGGCTTCAATCTTCTCGCCGTGGCAGTTGCTGCAGGCTGGCGGTTTTTCCGCGGGCGGGCTGTGGTGATGGCAGCCCTGGCACAGGGTGCCCGGATCACTGTGATAGTAGCCGGCCAGCTTACTCTTGCGGGTTTTGTCGACCAATGCATTGACGATTTTCCGATGCGGTAAAACGGACGGCTCGAAACGGTCCGAGAGTTTGCCGATGGTCACTTTATCCGGGATCTTATCGGCCGGGTATATTTTGGTTTCCAGGTCGCGGGCCTGCAGCAGATCCATCGCCACGTCCATGGTCTCTTCGGCATTGGCCGGATTGACGTAGGCCGGCAGCGGCGCCATGTGGCAGGCCAGGCAGGAGGGATCCTGGCGGTTGGTTTTCTTGCCGATGAATGCATGGCAGCCGGCGCACTCGGGCGCTTTCATCTGTGTCTGGTGACAGCCCATGCAACTGGCTTGGGAGGATAGGCTGTGCATGGCCTGGGCCAGCTTCACATTGCCGCCCTCCTTCTTGCCGGCGTTGGTATGGCAACTGGCGCAGGATTCCAAGCTGGCATGGTGGCAGACCTTGCAGCTGTCACTGTAGGTCTCGTGGGACCGGTGGTCGAAGGGCACCGGATACATGGCCGTCGACCGTTGGTCCTCGGGCAGGGCCTCTTCACCGGTTTTAACCAGAACGACATTCGGCTGGTTGCGTTTCAGGCGCGGAACGATTTCGACCACCTCGATCCCCGCCTGAAAGTCGGCATCATGACAACCGACACAGCTGACCGGGCCCCCCTGCTTATTCTTGGCCATGTTGTCCCGGTGGCAACCGATGCACTGATAGTGGGATGCCTCCTTGCTGGCAATGACATTTTCCACCGGTTTGTCTTTATGACAGTAAATACAGGCGCCCTCTTGGCCTTTGACATAGACCAGTTTTTGGGCCTGCTTGTCGTATTGATGATGGCAGCTGTCGCATTTTTCTGCGTTGGCCTTGACATGGCGGTAGTGCAGGGATTTGTCGAAGGCGAGGTCCTTCCACGTTGAGGCGACGGCCGGATTTTCCTGATGGCATCCCCCGCAGGTTTGTGGACCGCTCTTTTGGTCAGGCCCGGCCAGTTCGCGGTGGCAGGCAATGCAGTTGACATGGTAGACGTCGGCGACTGTCTGACGGTCCGTCTCGGCCAAGCGCTTGTATTTGGGCGACAGGCGTCCTTTTTCGTCGGCCATATGGCAGACGCTGCAGTCCCGGTTGATCTTGGCCAGGGCCTCGGTGTGGCGGCTGTGAAAATAGGGCACCGGCGGCCGTTCCAAGGGTCCAAAGGTCTTCATGGTATCGATCATGATCAGGCCCGCACCGGTCTTTAACGGGCCTTCAACCGACGTATCGACCTTCACGGCCCCTGCGGCAAACACAAAAACCATGACGATGACCAGCAGCATGCCACCTGTTTTCAAATGAACTGTTCCTTTCCGCATCGTTGACATCCTTGGGGTATTCAGTTCTATGGTTCGTACGGGAATCCCGCCTTCATTGCTCACCTATCCACCCGGCATCATGCTCCCGGTCAATCAGGTCCTGAAAAGAGGTTTTGTCATATATGTCGAAGGCCGCCTGTTTCACCCGACTCCACATGGATGAGAAGGCGCACCGGCCGTTAAACGGGCAACTGGTTTTTGATACGCAGGCGATGCAATCACCGGGCGCAAGGTCCCGGCTGAGAAAACGCAGCACGTCCCCGACGGACACCTGGTTGGGAGGTTTGACCAGAAAATAGCCGCCATAGAAGCCGCGTTTGGAATCGACGATGCCGCTGGCCTTGAGTTGATTGAGGATGACTTCCAAGAACCTCAAGGGAATCGATTGGGCAGTGGCGATGTCAGAAATCTTGACCGGCCCCTGGTCCATGTGTTTGGCCAGCTCGAAGATGGCGCGCAGGGCATACTGGTTTTTCTTGGGTGGAACCAGCATTCGTCTTTTTCCTGACTTATCTTGTCAGCTTGTTTCTTGACTCATTTGATGGAGTTTATTCCCGACTGTAATAGTCGGGAATATTGTTGAATGTCAATTATTTTTTTTGTTTTTTTGGTTAATCATTTAAAGAAAATATTTTCAGTAAGATAAGACACTGCCCAGGGTGAATTGGAATTGTGGCGGCCCACTTTCAAAGCTTAAAAAAATAGGGTGAAGCGCCGCTGGAAACCGCCCTGATCGCCAAAGTGCAAGCCATACGGCCACCCTGTTTAAAGGTGATCATGGGCTCGTTGAAACGGGCGGGGCGGCGTGGATGCCAAACGGGGGGCGTTTGTGGTCACGGGCCAGTCCAGCCACCGGAACAGATTCGTGTGCGGCGAGATCTTTAGCGTTCTGGACAAAGAAGCTAACCCACAGACATGCATGGCCTGAACATCCAAAGCCAACCGACGCCAAAAAGCTTCACCCATGGCCGCGTGGGTCGGTGATCGATCGATTCGGCGTTTTGCCTGTTAGATTGATCGTGAAGCAAGCGCCTTTGCCCTGCTGCGATGCGATATCGATGGTTCCGTTGTGGCGATGAACAATGTTGCGGGTGAGCATGAGCCCGATGCCGGTACCTCGCTCTCCCTTGGTGGTAAAAAACCGCTGAAACACCCGGTCTTTCGTCCGTTCGTCCATTCCGCAGCACGTATCGGTTACCTGATAGGCGATGCCTCCATCGGTGAGCGGCCGGACAGATAGGGTAATGCGCTGCGCCCCTTGTGCCGGGTCCGTGTCCAAGCAGGCATCGATGGCATTGGTCACCAGGTTCAACAGGCACTGGTGAATGCCCACGGGGTCCATCTGGATTGGGGCCAGTCCGTCAGACACTTCCAACATCAGTTCCATTCCATGATCCTGGGCCCGGGATCGCATCAAGTCGAAGACTTCGCGGGCGGGTTGTTCGGGATTCACCAGCCGGTATTCCAGACGGTCGGTTTTGGCGAAGTTCAACAGATCCAGAGAAAGCGTTTTAATCCGCTCCACGTTACCATGCACCAGATCCCATCCTTGATGCAAATACGCGGCGTCTTCCAGCTCGATGCCCTTGCCCAGAACGAACATGCCGCCGTCCAGACCGCCGGTGATATTTTTAATGGTGTGCGAGAGGCCGGCCACCGTCTCCCCCACCGCGGCCAGGCGTTCCGCCTCGATGAGTTGACGGGATTTTTCTTCCACCAGGTGCTCCAGGTTTTCCGTGTAGGCCTTTAACTGATCGCGCATCTCGATGCGTTCGCCGGCCCTCTTCAAGGCAACGATCAATGCATCCTCGGAGATGGGTTTGGTGATGAAATCGGTTGCCCGGAACTTGAGACTTTCGATGGCCAGGTCCATGTCGCCGTGACCGGTGAGCATGATGACTTCGGTTTCCGGGTAGCGGTCTTTGATGACCTTGAGCAGTTCTATGCCGTCCATGCCAGGCATCTTGATGTCGGTGAGGGTGATGGCCGGACGAACCGTATCGATGATTGACAGGGCCGCCGCGGCATCTTTTGCCGCATGCACCGTGTATCCCAGATCGGTCAGGGAGATAGCCAGCACCCTGCGGATGCCCGCTTCGTCGTCCACCAGAAGGATGTCCCCATTCATAGCAGCGCTTTCATCAAGGGAAAATGCAGGTTAAAACACGAACCGCCGCCCGGGTTCTCGGTGACATCGATCGTGCCGCCGCACTCTTTGACGATGCTGTAGCTGATGGAAAGCCCCAGCCCGGTTCCCTTGCCGACCTTTTTGGTGGTGAAGAAGGGTTCGAATATCTTGTCTCGAATCGGATCCGGTACCCCGACCCCCGAGTCACACACCGACAACGTGGCCGTCGTGGCGTCACTGGATGTGACCAGGGCGATCTTGTCGGGGATCGCGCTGTTCGGCATCTGGTCAGACCGCTCCTCGATGGCGTCGCGGGCGTTGATCAGCAGGTTGATGATCACCTGCTCCAGGCGGCTGGGGTTGCCCATGATCGGGGGCAGGTTGGGGTCGGTCTGCCACTGCACATCAATGCCCCGCACCTTGAGCTGCTGGCTGAAGATTTCAAAGGCCCGTTCCAGCACCTCATTCAGCAGAACCGCTTCCAGGTTGGGGTCCGACTTCCGGCCGAATTGGCGCATGTGGTTGATGATCTTGGTGGCGCGTTCAACATGGCTGTCAATCTCGCTGGACATGGTCACCAGAATGTCATCGCGGATGGGTTCTTTCCTATTCAGCTTGCGCATGAAAAAATTGCTGGCGGTTTTGATAACCGACAGGGGCTGGTTCAGCTCGTGGGCAACGCCGGTGGCCATTTCACCAAGGGTAGCCATCTTGCTGGCCTGGATCAGTTGCTGCTCGGCTTCCAGCCGCTTGGTGACGTCGCTGATGGTCACCAGCAGCACCTGTTGCCCGGTATATTCAGATGGCGAAATGCGGATGTCCACATAGCGCAGCTGGTTGTCGGCAAGCACGTGGCGAACCTGGTTGAGCACCGCCGTGGTGGCCATGCGAAAGGCCATGGCCTCGCGCTCACCCGGTTCGAAAAACGCCAGGAAGCTGGTGCCGATCAGTTGCTTCCTCTCCAGGTTATAAACCGCCTGGACACTCTTGTTGCAATCCAGAATTTCCAAGGTCCGAATATCCAATACGAACACTGGGTTGGGGATGTTGTTGAAAATGGCATGATATTTCTTTTCGGAAAGCTCCAGCTTCTCTTCCAGTTGTTTGCGTTCGGAAATGTCCAGGTTCATTTCCATCGCGGCCACAATCTCGCCGGTTTCATCACGAATGGGTGAGGTGCGCACAATCCAGTGCTTGACGCTGCCATCTTTGTCCACGCCGGTCTCTTCACTGTAATGGGACTGCCCGTCGGCAAAGGTGGCCTCCACCGGGCAGTCGACGCATTTCTCCCACCGTCCCTTGTATGCACGGTAGCAAAAATCACCGGGCTTGGGTGCAAACTTGTCGGCAAACTCGCGGTTGTAGCCGATGAGCCGAAAGTCCCGGTCCTGGACGGTGATCACGCAGGGCACCATTTCGAACAGATTCTGGAATTGATCGCGCTGCTTGTTGAGTTCGCTCTGCTTGCTGTCGATGGAGCGGCCCATCTGGCGGATGGCTTTGGCCAACTGGCCCATTTCGTCGGCCTGATCCACTTCGATCGTTGCTGCATAATCGCCGTTTTCGATGCGTCGGGTGCCGTCGATGAGATTTTTGATGGGATGTTTAACGAAGCGATAGATAAAAAGAAAAATCATGGTCGATGTGGCCAGAAAGATGAAGACGGCCAACGACACCAGGTTTCTTTCGTAGCGGGCCAGCTCCAAATCGGCGTCTTTCAGCGAAACGACCAGATCGATGGCCCCCAGCACCTTTTTGTCCGGTGGATGAAAATGGCAGGCATCGGTGGAACAACCCGGTTCATTGTATACCGGACTGATGATGCCCATCAACCGATAGCCGCTTTTCGACTGAAACGTGCGCACCGTATCGGCCAAGCTTACCTGATGCACCGGCGGGTCGCTGCGGTGGCAGATGTAGCAGGCCTCATTTTTGATGTTGGTGACCGTGTCGATTTCGGCTTCCTGATTGGAATACTTGATCTCGCCCTGTTTGTTGTAAATGCGGATGTTGACGATGTCGTGCTGCTTGGAGATGTTGGTGATAATCTGTTTGATATCGTCCCTGGAGTTGAGCATCATGG
>JAAUYD010034784.1_pt1 | contig 10626 bp, 8 predicted proteins | sample 7278101 | NCBI WGS metagenome assembly JAAUYD01 (sample SAMN14350128, study PRJNA611818) | marine sediment metagenome | isolation source: surface marine sediment (0.6m) | place: French Polynesia: Moorea | collected 2018-08
CGACGCCCGCGGCGTCGACTACGCGTACACGAGCACCCCGCCGGAGGGCCTCGTCGGCAGCTACGTCGTGATCAGCGGCGTGACCGTGATCCTGCACGACACGAACGTGCTCGTCGCGCTGCTCCGGGGCATCGGGGGCGCCGACATCGAGCCCGGCGGCACCTACGCGATCGAGCGCTATTTCGGGGTCGGCGACGGCTCGGGCTCGAACGCCGTCGACCTCGCGCACGCCGTGAAGGGCACGGCGGTCGGCCGCGTCGAGGGCTGCGTCACGGTGGCTGGCGTGCCGGCGCCCGGCGCCGTGGTCACCGTCGGCACCTTCGATCTCGCGGATCAGATCACCGACCTGTCGAGCTCGTTCGTGACCGACGAAGAAGGCTGCTACGGCGGAAGCATCGCGACGCCCGACGCGCCCACGGCGCTCGGCGCCGTGGCGGCCCGCGAGGGCACGCCCTATCAGGGTGGGGGCCCGACGCCGAACGTCTCTCGCTTCGACCTCTCCACGGGCCAGACCGTCACGCAGGACTTCAACCTGCCGGCGACCGGCACGCTCGCCGTCACCTCGGTCGACGCGAGTGGCGCCAGCATGCCCGCGCGCGTGAGCGTCGTCGGCTTCGACCCGAGCCCCCCGATCGTCCTCACGGGCCCGAGCCTGCCCGGCTTCGGGGGCTCCGATCTCGGGCTCTTCCTCGACCCCGACGACGAGCACACGTTCGGCATCGTCGACGCCGTCTACACGGGCGGCGACGGCGAGGTGGTGATCGACCTCGAGCCGGGCACGTACCGCGTGGTCGTGAGCCGGGGCACCGAGTACTCGATCCACGACGAGGAGGTGACGATCACCGCCGGCGCCGAGACCACCGTCGACGCGCAGGTCGCCCTCGTGCTCGACACGGCCGGCTTCGTGAGCAGCGACTTCCACATCCACGGCATCAACTCGGCCGACTCGCGGGTGAGCCACGTGAAGCGCGTCGAAGGCTACGCGGGCGAGGGCGTCGACAACATCATCATGACCGACCACCACGTCCACACCGATCTCGACCCCACGATCGAGGCGCTCGGGCTCGGCGACTGGGTGAGCTCGACCGTCGGCGAGGAGATCACGACCTTCGACTACGGGCACTTCAACGCCTACCCGTTCACGGTCGACCCGTCGCGCATCTCGGGCGGATCGACCGACTGGGCGGTCGCGGCGCCGCCGGGTGAAGACTTCCCGACGTCCGGGGCCTTCAACTCGACGCCCGCCGAGATCTTCGAGCTCGCCACGACGGGCGAGACCTCGACGCCCGACACCACGGTGCAGATCAACCACATCGGCAGCCACTTCGGCCCGCTGCGGATCGACACGACGCTCGAACCCCCGCGCGACGACCTCGACGCCGCCGGTCGGACCGAGCGCCGCCTCGACGAGCCGGAGGGCGTGAATCTCTTCTTCCCCTTCCCCGCTCTCGAGCTCTGGAACGGCCACACCCGCGGCGCGCAGAACACGTTCCTCGAAGATCGCATCGGCGTCTGGTTCAACCTGCTCGATCAGGGCATCCGCACGACCTTCATCGCCGACTCCGACACCCATCGACACGACAACCTGAGACAGGCCGGCGCCCGGACCTGGACGGCCGCGGCGCCCGGCAGCGACAGCGCGGGTAGCGTCGACGACGGCGAGGTCGCGCGCATGGTCGACGCCGGCAAGGCCACGGGCGGCCAGGGCGTGTTCGTGACCACGAGGCTCGTGGCGAAGGACGGCAGCGGCGCCGAGGCGAGCCTCGCCCACGACGGCGACACGACGCTGGCGAACGCGGGCGACTCGGTCGACCTCGAGATCCGCGTGCAGGCACCCGTCTGGTCGGGCTTCGACACGATCGAGATCTATGCGAACGCCGACAGGACCGTCGTCGATGCCGAGGCGCCCTATGCGTACGGCGCGACACCGAGCCAGACGCTCCTGGAAGGCGACTGCGACCCGTCGACCACCGGCGACGGCGACTTCGACGTCACGATCGTCGACGTCGCCCCGTCGATCGCGGGCGCACAGCGCCTCGAGGCGAACGTCACCGTGCCCTTCGACGGTCTCACCGAGGACACGTGGTTCGTCGTCGTCGTGAAGGGCGCCGATGGGGCGTGCCCCGCCCTCTTCCCGGTCTATCCGGCGAGCCTCGCGAGCGGGAGCAACACGACCCTCGAAGACCTCATGGACGGCAACGTCGGCGAGAGCGGCGTGCTCGCGCTCGGCGCGACCAACGCGCTCTACTTCGAGGTCGAGACGCCCTGACGTCGATGCGGGCCACAAGGGGGGCGCCGGCGCGCCATGCGATGCGGCGGGTGCTCGGGTCGTGCCTCGTCTCGCTGCTCGCCACGGCGAGCACGGGTTTCGCCACGGCGAGCACGGGTCTCGCTGCACCGCCTACGCCCCTCGACCTCGTCGACGAGCTCGAGGCGTCGGCCTCGGTGGTGGTCGGCAGCTTCGAGCAGGTCTCGCCGCTCGCCCACTCCGCGCACCTCGGGGTGCTGCGCGTCGAGCAGGTGGTCGCGGGCGACGAGCCCGAACGACCGCTCGTCGAGGTGGTGTGGGAGGAGCCCGGGCTCACGGTGCCGGCGCGCTTCGCGCCGGGCCATCGCGCCCTCGTGGGGCTCGCGCCGCTGCCGACCGCGTCGATCTGGAAGACGCGGCTGCCCGACGGCGAGCAGCGGGCGCGGGTGGTCGCCATCGGCGGCAACGGGCGCGCGTCGCTCGCCCGGCCTTCCGGCGCCGAGATCGACCTGCTCGCGCACTACCTCGCACTCGCGCCCGACGCGAAGGCCGGCGACGCGGGTCTCACGCGCCTCGCCCAGCTCGCCGCCCTCGCCGAGCCCGGCCTGGCCCGCGCGGCCCTCGCCCGGCTCGCCCGCGCCCATGCGGCCGCCACGAGGCCGCTGCCCCGCGAGGCCGCCGAGGCGATCGTCCGCGTCGCCCGACGCCATGACGCACCCGCCCTCACCGCCGACCTCGTCGCCTGGCTCGAGCGCACGCGCCCCGAAGAGCTGGCTTCGCCGCTGCGCGCGGCCGTCGCCGCCGAAGAGCCGTCTGCGCCCGTCGCGCTCCGGGCGGCGCTCGCGGCGGTCGAGGGCGAGCTCGAGCCCGAGCTCGCGACCGACCTCTTCCGCTCGCAGTCGGAGTCGGAGCGCATGCTCGCCTGCCGCTACGCGCGGGGCGATCTCGCCCGCAAGCGGCTGCCCGGGCTCGTGCTCTCCGATCCCTCGCCGAAGGTGCGCGCCGTCGCCGTCGAGCGCTGGGTCGAGGTCGGCGGCATGGCGGCCCTGCCCGAGGCCCTGCGCGCGTTCGAAGACCCGGCCTCGACCGTGCAGCACGCCGCGCTCCAGGCCGTCGCGGGGCTGGGCGAGCCGGCGCTCCCCGAGCTCGTCTCGCTCGCGGAGTCGGGGCGCCCCGCCTCGGCGCGCATGGCGGTGGGCGCGCTCTCCATGATGGGCGAGCCCGCGCGCCCGGCCCTGGTCGAGCTCGCAGCCGGCCATGAGGACGAGGCGGTGCGCGCGCTGGCCCGCATGGCGCTCGGGCTGCCGATCGGGCACGAGCACGAGTAGCCCCTGCCTACGGCCCCGGGGCGTCGCTCAGCCGATCTCGAGCTCGTAGCGCTCGGCGTAGCTGCCGAGTCGATCGCGGATCATGTCGAGGGTGAGCCCGTACTGCTCGAGGTCGTACTCGTGCTTGCCGTGCTTGCCCATCGGATGGCTGGCGACGTGTGCCTCCATCGTCGCGCGGGCCTCGCCGTCGAGGGGCAGCTCGAAGTGATCGTAGATCCGCTGCGCCGTGCCCATGTTGTCGGCGATGAAGTCGTCGAAGCGCACGTCGATGAAGCGGCTCGGGTCGGTGCGCTCGCGCGCCTCGAGCCCGCGCTCGAGCGAGGTCGCGATGTGCTCGAGCACGACCGGGCCGAGACCTTCGATCGGCGTGCAGCTGTTCATCGCGAACACGGCGTTCATCATGCTGCAGTACGAGCCGAAGACGTCGGCGAGGTTGCGGTGCGTCAGGATCACGCAGCAGTCGGGGTACTGATCGACGAGCACGTCCAGGGCCCAGAGGTGGGCCGGCGACTTGAGCAGCCAGCGATCGCCCGGTCGCTGCCAGTCGAGCAGCTTGAGCACGTCCTTGTACCAGGCGTAGGCGCGGTGCAGGTCGCGCCCCTCGAAGAAGCTGCGATAGGGCTCCATCAAAGGCTCGATGCCCATCAGCACGTGCTCGAAGGTCGCGGCCATGAGCAGCACGCACTCCTCGGGCTTGTCCGCGCCCGTCGAGTGGATCTTCGAGAAGTCCTTGTTCTGGTCGCGCATCTGCTCGTTCGCCGCCTTCATCGCGACGTAGCGCGGGTCGGGCTCGCCCTTCGGATGTCCCTCTATCGGATCGGGGAAGAAGCTCTCCCAGAGCAGCAGCGGGCGGGTCGCCGGATCCATGCCGAGCAGGTTGAAGAGCGCGCTCGTGCCGGTGCGCGGCAGGCCCGTCAGGAAGAAGGGCTTGCGGATCTCGCGCTCGAGCACCTCGGGATGCCGATTCCACGCATCCTGGATCTTCAGCCGCATCTCGAGCAGCTTCTCGAAGCGCTTCCAGTTCTGCGCGCGTCCGGCCTCGCTCATGCCCGCGCTCTTCTCGAGCGTCTCGCAGAGCACAGAGAGCCCCTCGCGAAACTTCTCGTCGCCGAGGTCGGTGAGCCCGGTCTTCTGCCTCGCCGCCTCGACGAGGGCCTCGTCGGTGTAGATGTAGTCGCTCATGGGGAGTCTCCTCGACGGGGCGCGCGCGCAGCGCGAGACCCGCGAGGATAGACGTTCGGGCTCGGGCCCGGGAACCGATGCCTTCGCGCGGAAGCCAGCCTCGCTAGTCGGCGATCCAGCGCTCCATCAGCTCCCAGAAGTGCCGGATCTTCGACTCCTGGTAGAGCGCGAACACGGCCTCGCCATCGGGCGCGGCGCGCAGGCCGCGTTGGATGTTGCCCATGTTGAAGGTGTCCTGGTTGAACACCTTCGCGAGCGGACCGATCTCGATGCACTCGGTCCAGTCGCCGTCCTCTTCGATCCACTGGGTCTTCGCCGCGGGCGGACGCTGACCGCGGAAGGGCGCGAGGAAGAACACCTCCATCACGCACCGGTTCGGGTCGTTGCCGAGCGGACGGAAGCGGTAGTTGACCTTGCTGTAGCCGCCCCAGGGATGGAAGTTCGGGAAGAGCGTGTAGTAGATCGAGTCGACCAGCTCGGCGTCGGTCAGCTCGAACGAGCCGGGCACCGTACCCGAGAGGTTCATCCGGATCGTCTGCGAGATGAGCCGCCGGGCGGTCATGCCGGCGGGCACCTCCATGAAGGGCGGCATGTCGAGGCCGCGGCCGACCATCGAGTCGAGGATCTCCTGCTCGCTCACGTCGCGCAGGTGCGGGCTCGCGATGCCGCTCGCCGTCATGGCGCGCGAGACGTTGCCCCAGGCGTCGTACTGCGAGTTCGAGTCGCCCAGGCTCTCGATGAGGTGCGGGTGGGTCGCGATGACGTGGTAGGCCTCCATGAAGGCCTCCTGCGCGACCTTCCAGTTGCAGGGCAGCTTCTTCGCGATGTGGGCCTCGAGGTAGCGATCCTCGAGCGGCCAGCGCCGGAAGTGCTCGGGCAGCACGCCGATCCAGTCGTCGAAGGGCTCGCAGTCGGGGTCCATGTTGATGAAGACGAAGCCCGCCCAGCGGCCCACCTTCATCTCGGGCAGCTCGAACTCGTCGCGGTCGACGTGCGGGAAGTCCCAGCGGCAGGGGATCTCGGCGAGCTTGCCGTCGAGCCCCCAGGTCCAGCCGTGGAACGGACAGCGGAACTTCTGCACGCGCCCCTCGTGCTCGCGCAAGAGACGCCCGCGGTGCAGGCACACGTTCTGGAACGCGCGGATGCGGTCGGGCTCGGAGCGGACGACGAGGATCGAGTGATCGCCGATCTCGTAGACGACGTGATCGCCGACCTCGGGGATCTGCTCTTCACGGCACGCCATCTGCCAGACGCGCCGCCAGACCTTCTCCATCTCGAGATCGTGGAACGCCTGGCTCGTGTAGCGCGAGCGCGGCACCGTCGCGACGCCGACCTGCGGCGGTGACTCGGTGCGGAGCACCTCGGGCACCCGTTCGCGCTCGAGGTCGAGCACCTCCTGGTAGGTGATGCCCGACGAGCGCGCTCCACCCCCCGACGTGTCGCTGGCCGTCGCCATGAAGGTCCCCTCGATCGGGCGGGTCAGTAGGCGACCCGCTTGGTGAAGCCGCCGTCGGCCACGAGGTTCGCCCCGGTGATGAGGCTCGCGGCCGGGCTCGCGAGGAAGACCACCGCGCGAGCGACCTCCTCGGGCTCGCCCATGCGGCCGATGGCGCACTGCTTGAGCGCGTTCTCGTAGACCGGCGGCACGACGTTCTTGATCATCTCCCAGTTGCCGCCCTCGAAGAAGATCGGCCCGGGCGACACCGAGTTGACGCGAATGCCCTGGGGCGCGAGCGACTGCGAGAGATCGTTCGCGTGGGCCAGCAGCGCAGCCTTCATCGCGTTGTAGCTCTGGGGCACGCCGAGGAACTCGAGCGCGGCCGTGCTCGAGATGAACACCACGCTGCCGCCGTCGGAGCCGGCGAGATGCGGTACCGCCGCCTCGGTCGCCCGCACGCTGCCGAGCACGTCGACGTCGAGGTTGGCCTGCCACGACTCGTCGCCGTTGCCCGAGCCCGCGCTCGCGTTGCAGACGAGCACGTCGAGCCCGCCGAGCGCCTCGGCCGCCGCATCGACGAACGCGCGCAGGGCCTCGCCGTCGCCGACGTCGACCGCCTGCGTGAAGACCTTCACGCCGCGGCTCTCGAGATCCTTCGCGGCCGTCTCGAGCCCGCTCTCGCTGCGCGCGCAGATGGCGACGTCGACGCCTTCGTCGGCGAGCGTCTGGGCGATGGCGAGGCCGATGCCCTTGCTCGCGGCGGTGACGATGGCCTTGCGTCCTGAGAGTCCGAGATCCATTTCGCTGCTCCTCGATCCGCCCTGGCCCTTGCCGAGCCGGGGCGGTTGATTCCTGGGGCCCTTGACGCGCACGCGGGGCCGGCTGCTCGGCCTCGACCTGAGCGGGGGGCCCCCGACGTAGGTGATCAGGTGGGGATCGACGTCGAGGGCGTCGCCTTCGACGAGTCGCCCCTGCTGATCGTAGACGCCGCTGCGCTCGCCCTCGGTGACGCGCACGCGTCCCTCTTCGAGCGACTCGTAGATCGCACCTGTGAGGGGATGTCTCTTCTGCAAGCGCTCGAGCTCCAGCCGACGACGACCGCCCGCGCATGCCCGATGCGCTTCGGGCTCGACGCATCCACGCGGCGGATCGCGAATATATCACGCGGCCGTGCTCGCCAAGACGATCGCGGCGCCTTCGCGCGTGACGCGAACGGAATGGATCGGATTCTCCAAACGTGGCCCGTGCGCGCCCGTACGAGGCCTCCGACGGCCACGAGGGGGTTCGGCGCTCAAGCCCGCCGCGTGCCGTCCGACGAGAGAGGGGAGCCGTACGGAGACCGCCGATGACGACGTCCCCCACGCCCTTCGACGAGAGCAGCACCGAGCCGCGCAGCCCGGGCCTCCCCGCCCCTGCGCCGCTCGAGATGGAGGACGACGCGCACGGCCTCGACGCCGCCGGCTGGACGGCCCTCGGCATCGGCCTGGCGCTCGCGATCGCGACGCTCGTGCTCCCGCTGCTCGAGATGGTCGTGGGCTACTTCGTCGTGCTGGTGCACGAGATGGGGCACGCCGCCGCGGGCTGGCTCTTCGGCTATCCGTCGCTTCCGGCCTTCGACTTCCGCTACGGCGGCGGCGTGACGACGCACTCGGGCACGCAGTCGCGGCTCATCGTGGTGGGCGTGCTCGGTGCGCTGGGCGCATTGGGCTGGGCCTTCCGGTCGAACGCGCTGAGCCTCGGCCTGGTCGCGGGCCTGGCGGCGCTCTACGCGGCGCTCGCATTCACGACGGCGCACCAGGCGGCCATCGTCGCGATGGGCCACGGCAGCGAGCTGATCTTCGCGTTCCTCTTCCTGCAGCGCGCGTTCACGGGCAACGCATGCGCGCTGCCCGCCGAGCGCCCGCTCTACGCGTGGATCGGCTTCTACGTCGTCTTCTACAGCACCGGCTTCGCGTGGCGGCTGGCGACCAGCGCGCTCGCGCGCCAGCAGTACGCCGACGCAAAGGGCGGTGGCCACTGGATGGACTTCTCCCGCCTCGGCCGCGACCACATGGGCACCTCGGTCGAGGTCATCGCCGGTGTCTTCCTCGTGCTCTGCATCGCGACGCCGCTGCTGGCCTTCGCCTGGTCGTGGATCGGCCCATGGCGGGCCGAGCTCAGGCTGCGCCTCGGTCGGGTCTGAGTCGCGGGCTAGTCGCGGTCTAGTCGCGATCTAGTCGCGGCTTCGCCTCTCACGCCCCGGCTTCGAGCCGGTAGATGCGCGCGGCGCACGTGGGCGAGTCGACGTCGGGGAACGTGCGCACCGCAAAGGTGTGGATCGCCTCGAAGGGAGGCGGAGCGAGACCGGGTCGCGTCGGCTCGGCGATCAGCATGCCGAAGCGCGCGTGCTGCTCTTCGAGCACGCGGCGCCTTGCCCCCTCTTCGTAGAGCACGTCGCTCGCGATCAGCAGGTCGCACGCCTCGGGTGGGCGCGTCGCGGTGTCGATGCGCACGCCGTTCTCGGCCGCGTTCGCCCGGGCGACCTCGAGGGCCGTGGCGTCGACGTCGACGGCGACGACGGCGCGCGCACCGGCGCGAGCGGCCGCGATCGCGGCCACGCCCGATCCGCTGCCGAGATCGACCACGACGCGGTCGCGGACGAGCTCGGGATGGTCGAGCAGCCAGCGCGCGAGGGCCTGGCCGCCGCCCCAGCAGAAGGCCCAGTAGGGCGGCGCGTGATCGTCGTCGAAGGGCGCGCACTCGACCTCGAGGTCGACCTCCTCGGCGAGCAGCCAGAGCCGCAGCTCGGGGACGAGCGGCGGCGATTGGAGCGAGAGCGCCCGGCCGAAGGGGCGCGCCGCGAAGGGCGGCTGGGCGGGCGCGCTCACGAGCGCCGCTCGAGCGCGCGCCGGCGCCGGCCGGCCACGGCATCCCCGCGCCAGCGCTGAAGACGCAGCTGGAGCCGGCGCACGAGCCGCTCGACGTAGGGCAGCTGCTCGTCTCGGACGAGCTCGCCCCGCTCGTACGTACGCACGCGATCGCCTTCGAGCACGAGCTCGCGATCGTTCGGCTGGAGCACCCGCACCGGCCGATCCGCGTCGAGCACGTCGCGCGTATCGCTCACGCGCACGTCGATCGAGTCGCGATGCGCCGCGGCGATCGCCTGCAAGCGCGGCGAGGCGTCGAAGGCACCCGGCGTGGCCTCGACGATCGCCAGGTGCAGCGCGAGGCCACCCGGCGCGAAGTCGACGATCGCGCCCAGGCGATCGGGCCGGTCGCCCTCGTCGAGCCCGCCCTCGAGCCAGTGACAGTGGTACTCGCGGCACACACGGGGTCGGGTCGCGTGGATCGTGCACCCGCCCTCGGGCCCGAGCTTCGGACAGGGCTCGCCGGCCAGCTTGCCGAGCTCGTCCACGCGCAGGGCGACGCAGCAGAGGCTGCACTCGCCGCAGGTGTGGCCCGTCGAGGGTGCGCTCGCGCCGCGGGCGCGCCCGCCCAGGGACGCGTCCGCGTCTTCGCGTCCCGATTCCGGCGTGGACACCCTCGCTCCCTCCCCACCTCGCGCGGTCGCGAGCCGCCGCGAGAACGACACTATACTCGTCCGCTCCCCGCGCTCGCGTCGCGCGAGCGAAGCTGCCAGGAGCAAGCACATGATCCTCGATCGGTTCAGACTCGACGACAAGGTCGCCCTCGTGACGGGCGGAGGCCGGGGCATCGGTCGCGGCATCGCCCTCGCCTATGCCGAGGCCGGCGCCGACGTGGTCGTCTGCGCCCGCTCCCAGGACCAGATCGACGACACCGTGCGCGAGATCGAGGCGCGGGGCCGGCGCGGGCTCGCCGTGCCCTGTGACGTGACGAAGCGCGACCAGCTCGAGCACCTCGCCGAGCGCACCCTCGAGACGTTCGGGCGCATCGACGTGCTCGTGAACAACGCGGGCGGCTGGCCGCCGAAGGACGCGCTGCTCACGAGCGAGAAGGAGTTCGAGACCGCCTTCCGCTTCAACGTCACGACCGCATTCGAGCTGACCCGCATCGTCGTGCCGAAGATGGTCGAGACCGCCGGCGGGGGCGCCATCGTGAACATCTCGTCGGTGGCCGGCCGGCACAACTCACCCGGCTTCGTGGCCTACGGCACCGCGAAGGCGGCGCTCTCGTTCATGACCCAGGAGCTCGCGCAGGACTTCGCGCCGAAGGTGCGCGTCAACGCGATCGCGGTCGGCTCGGTCGAGACCGAGGCGCTCGGGACGATCCTCGACGATCACACGCGCCAGGTGATGATCGACAAGACGCCGCTCGCCCGGCTCGGCCAGGTCGAGGACATCGCCGCGTGTGCGCTCTTCCTCGCGTCACCGGCGGGCAGCTACGTGACGGGCGAGATCTACGGCGTGAACGGCGGGCTCGTCGCGCTCAACTTCGACATGCCGCGATCGAAGCTCTGACCGGCGTGCCGC
>JAAUYD010163053.1_pt1 | contig 10624 bp, 7 predicted proteins | sample 7278101 | NCBI WGS metagenome assembly JAAUYD01 (sample SAMN14350128, study PRJNA611818) | marine sediment metagenome | isolation source: surface marine sediment (0.6m) | place: French Polynesia: Moorea | collected 2018-08
AATTGGTTAAAGCGATCCGAAAAGTCCATTCCGGATCGCTTTTCTTAACGGATGAGGCCGCTGAGGCCCTAGCTCTGCGTGTCGCCAAAGGCACCAACATTCAAAGCCCGCTAGAAACCCTATCCACACGCGAGCTGCAGGTTCTGCGCCGCCTGGCATTGGGAAATACCAACCGGGAAATTGCCGAAGCCTATCATATCAGCATCAAAACCGTGGATACATACCGTTTCCGGCTGTTGAAAAAACTGAAGCTGCGCAATAACGCCGACCTGTCCCGCTTCGCCATCCAAAACCATCTCATCGACACCTGAAGTCATCAGTCATTTCCGTCAACGTCTTGTAAACAGGTGTATGGCAGCCTGTCTGACCCGTGCATCCTCATCTTTCAGTAAACCATCCAGGCTATCTTTGATGGAAGCATACGCATTGGGATCGGCCGAAGAGAGGTTTTCAACAACCTGGTAGCGAATGGTTGCATCCTTATCCGCAAGCAGGCGTCGATACAGATCGAGAATGTCCGGAGAGAGGCGTATCATGCCCAAAGCGGACAGGACGTCCACATGCAAATCGGTGGCTGACCGGTTCAACCATCCCAGATAGATCGCTTCAACACGCGATCGCTGTTCGTTGAAGCGCCAGAGATTGAGTAAAATACAGCGTTGCACTTCCAGATTGCCGTTTTCCAGATGAGCCACCATGCGATCGAACACACGCTCGTCAGCCACCGACGAAAGGGCTGTCACCACGGCAGTTTGCACGTCACGATCCGAATCCTGTAGATGATCTAAAAGGGCAGTGACTGCCGGCCGATTTCCCAACCATCCCAAAGCCAGCGCGCAATTGCTGCGCACAGCAACTTCGGGGTGACGGTTAAGCTGATTGATCAACTCTGTTTTCAGGGCCGCTGGATCGTCGCTCGATGATGCCGCCAATCCCAATTGGATGGCCGCCAAACGGCGGACTTGATCGTTTGCCGATGGATCCATCACCAGGTGGTAAAGTGGCCATAGTACACAGTCCTTACCGACATATCCCAGCAGGGGCAGCATCTTGATTTGAAGCTTTGTGTCGGCATGGGGCAAGGCTTCCAATAAATGGTCGAGAGCACCGACTGTGTCGGCCAAAAACAGATCCACATTCGCCAGATACTCACGCGCTTTGTTCAGCAGCCGGCCCGAACGATCCAGTGCAATGAGCCGAGCTTTACACATCTGCCGCATCACCTTGCTTTGATCGTTGGGCGAACTGTTGGAGTATATATTTGGCGGGGAAAAGATCGCTGCCCAAATATTGTCGACCCGTTCGCATGGCGGTTTCACATATATCACGGACAATCCGGTCTTTCACATCATCACCGACGAAATGGCGCTCTCGGATTTGGTTGAAGACAACCTCATTTCCCAGTACACCAACCATTTTCCGGAAGGTTGCGTCATCGATGGATCCATCCATAAACCACTTTTTCTCAATTGGAATGGCGATCTGCACCAAGATTGATATCAACCAGCGATCTGCAGCTATTTTTTTAGATTGATCGATACAACTTAAAGACAATCCATTTTGCAGTTCACAGGACAAGGGTATCGGTAAGGACATGAGATTCCTTTCTAAAACAGATCAAGCTGTTGCTGGATGGGCCGGTCCCTCTCTTTTCCCGACTGAAGGGATATCTGTTTATAACGAAGATCGATATCGTTAACAAACGGAGACCATCGCCGTGCCTGCATTTGTCCGTGTACCCGCCGTCGTGTGGCCCGGGTTAAAAACAACTGCTGTTTGGCCCTTGTCGTGGCGACGTAAAACAGCCGCCGTTCTTCTTCCGGATTCGCCGGACGGGCATCGGAATGGTAAGGAATCCATCCCGCTTCGCAACCGGCGATAAATACAACCTCAAACTCAAGCCCTTTGGCGGTATGCATGGTCATCAGGGCCACTTTTTCCACGTTTTGTCTGTACATATCCGTGTGGCTGCAAAGTGCTGCCGCTGCTGCAAAAGCACCTGGGTCGTGGGGATGCTGACCGGCAATGTCAAGCAGTTGTCGGTACCCGGATGCAAAGGTAGCATCATGCTCAAAACGATCACCGATGCCGACAGCGTCCAAGAGTATATCAATCGCCTCACCAGTCGTCCGGCGCTTAATTTTTTTTTCAAGGGCCATCAACCACGCTGAAAAGTCGTACAAGCGCTGCTGTCGATGGCGGCCCATCTGGGGGATCGGCACCCGTCGCGCCTGAAGCAAGGCTTGGGATGCAGACAAATCATTGCGATAGGCCCATGATTTGAGTATTTCCAGCGACTTTGCGGTAATTGCCATCCGCCGTAGGCTGGCAGCGGCATCAATATCATTGAAGAGCCCGATTCCATGGATCAGTTTGTATATGGATATCAAGGCGCCTATACCGCTATGATCCATAATGGTTTGGCGGTCGGCCACCTGGCACGGTATCCCGGCCTGCTCCAGGGTGCGTGAAATGAGGTCTCCTTGACTGCGTGTGCGGAACAGGACAGCAACATCGGCAAAACTTACCAGTTCGTTATCAACACGGCTATCAACGGCACCTGAATCCAACGACAAAAAGCCGGTTCCCCCGACCATCCGTTCGATCACTTTTCCAATGGCGACCGCCTCAGCTTTGGCTGTGGATGACACCAACAACTGAATCGTCCGATCACCGTTCAAGCGCGAATAAATTGACTGCCGCTGGCCGATTTCCTGCCAATCGGGATTGTGTTTGATAATTTGAGCCGACACATCCAGAATGGTTTGATTAGAGCGATAATTACGCCCCAGAAAAATGGTCTTGGCATGGGGATAATCCCGCTTGAACCATTTGAAGCAATCTATATCCGATCCCCTGAATCCGTATATGGATTGATCGGGGTCGCCGATGATGCATATGGTTGCATCAGGTCCAGCAAGCAGACGGACCAATCGATATTGTCCGACATTGATATCCTGATACTCATCAATAAAAATATGGCTGAAACGGCCTTTGTAGCGATCCGTTATATCGGTATCGGTTTCGAGTAATCGGACCGTGCGGAATATGAGATCTTCAAAATCGGCCAACTCACCGATTCGCAGTAACTGTTGATAGGTCCTGTAACACGTCGCAAAAGCGTTGCGTTTATCCTCCGGACAAATTGTTGCCAGCAAATCCGTATGAGAACACATATTTTGCTTGGCGGCAACAATCCACCCCATCAACTCGTCTACGGTAATGCCATGTTCTTTTTTAGTTAATCCGTTCAATGCCAAGGCATCACGAATCAAGGAACGGCGTGTTTTTTCATCGATTACACCGAGCGAAACAGCACCCATGGTATCGCTCAGAATAGTATAACCCAGTGCATGAAAGGTGCCCACAAAAGGAAGTTGACCGCCTTTTAGCAGTTTTTTAAGCCGCAGACGCATCTCCTCGGCCGCTTTATTGGTGAAGGTCATCGCAATCATGAGCTTCGCATCCGAACCGGTTTCAATCAAACCTGCAATCTTGTGTGTCACGGTGCGGGTCTTACCGGTTCCCGGGCCCGCAACGATCATCAAAGCCCTGTCAAGGCAATCGACTGCCCGTTGCTGATCGGTATTCAACCGCACAGTTTCAACCGGCAAGCGATTCCTGCCGGTTCCTTCCAGACCGGACCATTTGGCTGACGCCTGATGGATCGGACCGTCACTTGCCGTATCTTTGGTAGTATCGATATTCATTTCAAAGGCGGTAAAGAGATGCCGCTGTCCCAGCAGTTTGCTTCTCTCCTGCTCGGTAAACAAGGTCACGGATCCGAAAACACCGTCATATCCCGGAGAAAAACTGACGCGATTATCGCGCATGCGCTCGATGGCTTCGCCCAACAGGGGTATCTGGGACGATTCGATTGTTTCTCGGTCCAGATAATGCAGAATTTGAAATTCGCTGCCCAACTTGTCCAGCAATGCACGGTAATTTTTCTGCACCTTTTTGGTTTGAGAGCCAACTTTAAAAATTTCGGCCAGCAAATTTTCTAAGGGGATCAGTCGGAAAAAGGGGACCGCGCGATCCGGCCGGACACCTTCGGGTCGCGTGGCCAAATCTTCAACCCGATGAAGCACCCCAAGCGTCAATGGTTTTTCGCATACCGGACAAATGCCCTGATACGAGCGGGTCTCAGCTGGGCTGAAACTGACGCCGCATTTACGGTGACCATCTACATGGTATTTGCCCTCCTCGGGGTAGAACTCAAAGGTACCTGCAAATTGTTGACGATCACCACGTTGCATGGCCGATCGCATACTGAAATAATCCAGGGGGGTATGAAACATATTTGCTTCCCTGCCGAGTTTGGCAGGGGAGTGGGCGTCTGAGTTGGAGATTAATGTTATCCCATCTAAATCAGCAACTCGCCAATTCATTGCGGGATCCGAGGATAGACCGGTTTCCGCCGCAAAGATATATCCGGTTAAATCATTGAAACACGCTTGGATGGAATCAAAACCGGATTTCGATCCCAACATTGAAAACCAGGGGGTCCAGATGTGGGCAGGCACCAAATAGCCATCGTCCGAGGTCTCGAGAACGATTTCAAGCAGGTCCCGGGCGTCAAGACCCAAAATCGGCCGGCCGTCGGATTTAAGGTTGCCTATGGCATCCAGGCGGGCATTGAATTGTCGAACATGCTGCAAATCCGGAAAAAAAACCAGATTATGGTTTTTTCTGGTTCTATCTTTCTTTTTGTATATATTACTGATTTCACTGCTCAATACAAATCGAACAGGGGCGCGACAAAGAGAGGGAATCGCCTCGTCACAACGCCTGGCAATATCTTTTTTCAGTCGATACAGTCCCGGTTCAGCCGGTTCCAGTTTTTCACCGATCTCTACAAGCCATTCAGGATGCGTAAAATCACCGGTTCCGACGACGGTGATTCCCTTGAGTTGCGCCCAGATATAGATATTTTCCAGATCCAAATTGCGGGCGGTGGCTCTGGAATATTTGGAATGAATATGAAGATCAGCGATGAACGAATCGGACATATTTTCAACACTCTAATTTTATTTATAATTGATAATCATTAGTTTAAAATAATCTTTTGAGGTCACCACTCATTATTAAAATAGAGATGAGACGCAAAACAGCCTTAATCAATTCCAAAAACAAACGTCATCTTTCTTAAATTTTACTTGATAAAATACATAAAAAACGCTATATATGTTTGTTTTTTTATATAGTTATACAACATGCTGTGTTAAAGGCCAAATTCGGAATCCAGGAATGGGAATACTATCATCTTCAGCATCGATCACTCAATATCACATCGAAGGAAAACTTCAGGATCCAATTGTGGAGGCCGTGGGCAGGGGACTTAAAAAAAATGCCATACAGGAAATTGACAACCAATCATCTGACAAAGCTATCGGTTGGTCTTGCTTCAATGATCCATTCAACATCGATTTTGATCGATCACCCTTTTTGATTGGGACCTATTTTATTTTCTCCATGCGGATCGACAAAAAGTTAATTCCAAATAAAATTATTCAGAAGCACTACCATCTTAATGTAAAAAAACGGCTGCAAAACAGTGGACGGGAGTTTTTGAGTAAAACTGAAAAAAAGGAAATCAAAGATCACGTTATTCATGTATTGAATCTGAGAATTCCGCCAACACCGAACATCTACGACCTGATCTGGAATTACGAATCCGGCAGACTCTGGTTTTTTTCCAATCTCAAGGGAGCCAACGAGGAACTGGAGACGCTCTTTACCCGATCATTCAAGCTCAAACTGATTCGATTATTTCCTTACACCATGGCTACTTTGGTATCGCCGCTGTCCACTGTAAGTAAAGACGCCCTCTCCCAATTTACACAAACCCGATTCACGGAGTGAATGAATTCTCATGCTGGATGTTGCAGTTGCCTATAACCGATATAAATTTCTCGGCAATGAATTTTTGACCTGGCTGTGGTTCACCATCGAAACCAATCAGGAATATTTAAAACAAACAGACGTAACCATAACATCCCTTTATTTAGGCAATCGGATCGTACTTGAAAACAGCAACAACGATACCAGTGAAATTATAACCATAAAAGGCGACGATGCCGGGATGGAAGAAGGATTGCTGTCACTTCGCAAAGGTGCCGTGGTCATCGAAATGAATCTGTCGTATAAGTCGGAAAATCAAGGGTGGGCTTTTACGCTGAAAGGAGAAAGTCTAAGTCTTTCAAACCTTAAACTACCCGAAACCGGACCTGTAGAATCCAAGGAGGACATCGAGGGAATTGTACTGGAAAAAGCCTATCTATATGAGAAATCAATCGATCTGGTCAACCAGCTATTTATCTTATTCCTTAATTTGAGAACCAGCAGGGACTGGAACCTGAAAACGGTGCCGGCCATGAAACAGTGGATCCAATCAGTTTCATAGTAAGGTTATATACAGATGAATATTGAAATTAGGTTAATAATTTTTTAGTTATAAACAATCTCATTCGCGTTGACGAAGACAGATCAATTATTTTAAACCCATATTCAATTTATTAACACTCTAAATTTAAATAATTCATATACATATCAATTAGTTATTGAATTATTAACTTTTTATCAGCTCCTATTAGAATAACAAGCTTTTAAAAAGGATTATTATTATGAAATTCAATATCAACAAATTCCAAATTGTTACTGTACTGGCAAAAGTCCAAGGGCTGACCGGACGCCGAAGCAATCTCGCTATTACAGAAAATGTGTTGATTCGAGCGATTCCCCAAGGAATCCAACTCACCGCAACGGATTTGGAAACCGGATTTGAGGGATTCTACCCAGCAGTCGTTGAAAAGGAAGGTGCTGTGGCCGTCAGTGCAAAAAAATTATATGAGATTCTAAGAGAATTTCCATCCGAAGATATCCTTATCAATGAAGTTGAGAACAGATGGATTGAAATTGGCAATGGTAAAGTCCAATACCATATTGTCGGAATGAACCCGGATGACTTTCCGGAAACCCCGCAGATCAGCAAAGTGGATTTTTTTTCAATAGATGCTTCCAATCTTCGACAAATGATTGAACGGTCCACCATTATCACAGCCGCTGGAGACGAAAAACGGGCGCATATAAATGGTGTTTTTGTTGAACGGATCCACAATGACGAAACATATCGACTGCGTTTCGTTTCCACCGACGGTAGTCGCCTGAATGCGATTGATCATACCTATCCGTCCAAAGAATCGTTACCCGCTGGAGACGGTGTGCTGGTTCCAAAAAAAGGATTGAGTGAAGGTGCCAAGTTTCTGGATATTGAGGGAGAGGTTCAAATAGGCATCAAAGATAGCAATTTCATAGTTAAAAAAGAAAAGGAAACCATCATTATTCGCATGCTTGAAGGCGAATTTCCAAAATATGAGGATATCCTTAAAAAAGGAAATGATCATCTCATTCGGCTGGATAAGGTAAAGTTTGGTAAAATGCTTAAACGAATGTCTATTTTGGCGACAGATAACTATAAAGGTGCGGTTTTCAAGTTCAGTGACAACAACTTAATCGTCACTGCCACCAATCCGGACTACGGTGAATCAAAGGAAGAAACCGAAATCGATTTTTCCGGTGAATCCATCGAAGCCGCATTCAATCCAAAGTTTTTCATGGACACCCTTAGTGTGATCGATGAAGATCAAGTAATTGTAAATATTGTAGATGCTAACCGTCCCTGTATTGTAGAAGGGGATACGGATAAATCTTTCATAAGCGTCATTATGCCAATGAGAATTTAAATGAACAATAATTACGATGCAAACAGTATTGATGTATTAGAGGGCCTTGAACCGGTCCGCTTGCGGCCTTCCATGTATATCGGCAATGTCGATGTCGCCGGTCTGCATCACCTCGTCTATGAAGTCGTGGACAATAGCATAGATGAAGCCATGGCCGGCTTTTGCGACTGTATTCACGTTACCATTCACCCGGATAATAGTATCAGTGTTGAGGACAACGGGCGGGGCATTCCCGTAGATATTCATCGGACCGAGAATGTCCCCGCTGTTGAAGTGGTGTTGACCAAACTGCATGCCGGCGGCAAGTTTGACAATGACAGTTATAAGGTGTCGGGTGGACTTCATGGTGTTGGTGTCAGTGTCGTCAACGCGTTGTCTGAAAAGCTTGAAGTTGAAATATTCTCGAACCAACAAAAATACTATCAGACTTATGAGCGCGGTATAAAAACCAGTGAACTGAAAGTCATCGGGGATACTGATAAACGTGGCACACGAATCCATTTTATTCCCGATGAACAGATTTTCAATATTATCGAGTTCAGCTACGACATCCTATCTCGCCGTTTACGAGAATTGGCTTTTCTCAACAAGGGCGTCACCATCCACATAGAAGATGAACGCTTTGACAAACGTGACAGCTATTTCTACGAAGGTGGCATTGTTTCATTCGTGGAATATCTTAACAAACGGCATACAATACTTCATGACCCGGTGTTCATCGAAGGCTATCGAAATGATGTAAAAATAGAAGTAGCGATTCAGTATAATGGTACCTATAAGGAAAACATTTTTTCATTTGCAAATAATATTAACACAGTGGAAGGTGGTTTTCATTTAATCGGCTTCAAGGCGGCCTTGACCCGGTGTATTAACCAGTATGCGGTTAATGGCAACTTGCCGAAAAACCTCTCTGCAAAGATAAGCGGTGATGACGTCCGGGAGGGATTGACTGCCATCATCAGTGTAAGAATTAAATCGCCTCAGTTCGAAGGGCAAACCAAAACCAAATTGGGCAACAGCGAAGTAAAAGGGTTGGTCGAATCACTGGTTAATGAGAAACTCAGTGCCTTTATGGAGGAGAATCCGGCCGTATCCCGAAAAATCATCGAAAAGGCGGTTGATGCGGCCAGGGCCAGAGATGCGGCCAAACGGGCACGGGATCTGGCCAGGACCAAAGGAGCGCTGATTGACTCTACACTTCCCGGTAAACTAGCAGAATGCCAGATTTCGGATCCGTCAATGCGGGAAATATTTTTAGTAGAAGGTGATTCCGCCGGAGGATCCGCCAAACAGGGAAGAGATAGAAAATTTCAGGCAATTTTACCGCTCAAGGGTAAAATACTAAATGTGGAGAAAGCCCGTTTTGATAAAATACTTCGCAGTGAGGAAATAAAAAATATTATCACCGCCCTCGGGACCGGTGTTGGCAAAGAAGAGTACAACATCGATAAAATAAGATATCACAAGATCATCATCATGACAGATGCGGATGTTGATGGTTCCCATATCCGCACACTGCTGTTGACCTTTTTTTATCGACAAATGCCGGAACTGGTTGACAAAGGGTACCTGTATATTGCCCAACCGCCGCTATTCAAAATAGGAAAAGGAAAAAGTGAGTCCTATATCAAAGACGAGAATGAATTGAATGATTTCATTCTGAAAAAAATATGTGACAAAAGATATATTAAAATTGGCAGCTCTGGAACAATATTGAAGGATCATACGCTTTTCATTTTTCTTTGCGATTTGAGTGACTATTCATCATCCATGAGTAAACTGGAAAATCGGGGAATGGATTCGACCATTGTAGAAGCGCTGATCCGAGCCGATGTTCAGGACAAGACCTTTCTGCAAGACAGAAGCAAGATGGAAAATTTGAAGCGATTACTTGAAAATAAAGGATATGCATGTGAACCTCTATTTTGGAATGAGGACGATGACCTTTATGAATTGGCTGTCAACCTTACCGACGAAAACAACTATAGTAAAACCATGCAAATCGACAGAAGCTTGATCTATGCTTCGGATTACCAAAAATGCCTGATACTCGATAAAAAGTTGGAATCAAATGATCTGCCGCCGTTTGAAATCGCAACGGATGGTAATGATGATTCTTCGGTAGTGATGGAAGATAAACGATCATTGCTGAAATATCTGATCGATGACGGTAAAAAAGGAATCAATATCCAGCGCTATAAAGGGTTGGGTGAAATGAATCCGGAACAACTATGGCAAACCACAATGCATCCGGATAAACGTCATCTGCTAAAAGTGACCGTCGAGGATGCGGTTGAATCCGACGAAATATTCACCATCTTGATGGGTGATGAAGTGGAACCCAGGAGGGATTTCATCCAGAACAATGCACTGGAAGTAAGTACTTTGGATATATAGATTTTAGTATGGCTTTACCAAAAAAAGAACCCCTGATTCGCTTTGCAGAGAATCAGGGGTTCTTAAATGGGTGCGCTCTTTAAATGGCAAATATTTTGAAGTTCAGCATCAACGTCAGGTTCAGGCGCAGGATCAGGTTCAATGAATGATCAGGGATAGCACGTCAGGAGTCGGATCTACTTCAGGCCAGGAAATCTGCTATAAAGAGCAAATAATGACTCTCATAATCATTTGTGCTTGTCAATCCTTTTTTTCAATTGCAAGCATCTTTGAATAAGAATAACGTATTGTAAAAATTGGTATATTTTTTTTACCAAAGACAACGATTACTAAAAATATCGATATCTTTTTACTTCTTCTTAACGATATTGAGGCGGGTTAACAATGAAGATTCATCGGATTAATGCAAGAGATCTTCCAGATCTTTGGTTTCAAGCGGTTCACGATATTCTTGATGAAGGCAAGCGCTTCACCATTGACCG
>JAAUYD010283297.1_pt1 | contig 10624 bp, 13 predicted proteins | sample 7278101 | NCBI WGS metagenome assembly JAAUYD01 (sample SAMN14350128, study PRJNA611818) | marine sediment metagenome | isolation source: surface marine sediment (0.6m) | place: French Polynesia: Moorea | collected 2018-08
AGATTTTCGGAAGCTGGATACACGGAAACGGGTACGTCCAGATTTCACAGAGAGGGGCGAGAGATAATACTCTCCCTCGACTCTACCTAAACCCATGATCTCAAGGATAAAGGGCTGCATTAACCAAGTTGACAACATCATTTCTGGCTTTGTTTTCATCGCTATGGATGCGAAAATTCTTCCCTCGTTGCCAATCTCTCGATTCCGTTGCCTCCTTTTCCTGACTCTGACAAAACGCTTGCCACCTTTTATCCGTTTCTTCTAATATCTCTAAATCCTTATCTGTATTGATAAACTTACGCCAACTAGGAGGTTCGGGAAGTTCGCTAATGTGATCGTGAGGTTCGCTATTGCCTTGAAAAATTTTCCAGTCATTCATGTTGTAAATTTAACCTCGGTTTATATTTCAGGTGGCGTTAATTCGACCATGACATCAGGGGTTAAGCGATAGGGATCTTCCCAAAGAATAGCCAAATGACAGCCTAACTGTTCTTCACTATTAGCATCCTGTTCTTTCTTATTAGCATCAGCTTTTTCCCTAAGCTCTCTAACTGATTCGCACAAGTTACATAAGAGTTTATCACTCAAAAAATCATCGATCGCCGTTAAACAATCGCAGTTAGCTAAATCCCGTCTCGTCCAGAGGGCAATAGGCGTAGCTGCTCTGAGAATAGCGATGAATAGCTCTTCTATCTTGGATTGTGGTGGAGGACAAGTTACTTTTAATCCGACTTTTTTCTTTAATTTGATTTTTAAAGATTCTCCATTAAAGTCTTTCATGTCTTGAATATGTTCAAAATCTTGAAACAGCAATCGATCATTAAGGCGTATTTGAACATTATTCCAATTTTTCTTCCAACTACTAAAATAGTGTCTTAAATATGGTTTTTCAAGACGTTCTATTGAACGCAATCTAATTGGATATTTTGTCCCAAAAATAATTTTGCCAAGTCCGTCATTAATTAACCAACGATCTACTTCTGTCAGCATGAGAGCTTTAGGAAGAAAGAATTCTATAACTAAGTTAATATCTTCATCGCTTACATATGATTTTCTCAAAAGATAATCTAGACCCTTTTGAAGTAATTCATCGACTATGATAGAAATTTCACTAAACGAACAATATCTCCCTGGCTGAATTTCATTGGTGTTAATAAGCGGAATATATTTTTCTAAAACATTGTTTATCGAGTCATCAATAATTAACCAAGCATTTAATAAGAATCGATTTTTATTGTTAGTAGGCTTGAGGGTAAACAAGATAAAAGATTCTAATTTCTGGGGACTGTTATGAGGAGGCTTGTCAAGCTTGTCTTCTTGAGGCTTTTTTGCCGTTAGCTTCTCTGTATAGTGCTTTATTTTTCGCGGATTTCTTCTGAAATATCGGTATCTTGAGTTAATTTTTCAAAAAAATCTGCTAATCGTCTAAATTCATAAAGCTTGTTTAGTATTGCATCAATATTATTTGATTTTAAATTCCATAATTCAGCATCAGTAGGTAGTGATTTTTGGTAAGCCTGTTGAATAGTTTCTGGATTTATTTGAGCAAGTAAATTTAATATATTCTGATTAACAATTTCTAAGCTTTTACTGATTTTTGTTGGTTCAGAACTTAGATAATCTATTAATCCTAATTTTTGTTCTGTACCCTCAGTCAGAATTTGATTAAACTGAGAGAGTACTACTTTTTTGACCTAGGTAAAACTTGCGCTTCAAGAAGACTCCAGAGCAAGAGAATAGCATTATTCATAGCATATCGACGGATTCCACCCTTTCCAATTAAATCTAAGTCTTGCTTTCGGCTATCTCCAAAATCTGAAATCCCTCGCAAAATCAAAGTACTTTTTGGAGCTGAATGACCATATACAGAAGAAAGCACTCCCCCACTTTCCATTTCCAAAGCTAAATAATTTCTGTTGATTTTTTTGAGCCATTCAATAAATTGTTTTGCTGCTCCTACTACTGGACCTGAAGCGATCGATCCATCGATAAATTCTGCTTGTTTCCTTATGTATTCTTTTTGTAATAGTTGCTCTAATTGATCGGCAGAAATACTTGTTGACAGATTGGCTTCACTATTAGATTGATACTTTTGATAAATATTTGACTGGGCAAACTCTAGGTTTAAGGATGCTTGCAACAAGTACTCACTACAGCGATAAGCAGAACCCCCTGGTTGAATTTCAAATGTTTCTGCTGCTTGTCCATCAACAATTTTGGCTCGTTCTAAATACATATTGACATCTGTAGCAAGCACAACATCGCCTAATTTTACATCTTTATCTAAGCCAGCAGCAATTCCTAACATAACTATGGTTTTCGGTTGGCAACGATTAATAAATCGCTCGCAAGCCAAACTAGCTTTGGGGGGTCCCATAGCACCAATAAAAGTTGCTGCACAACTGTAAGGAGTAGCATCTTCAACAGACCATTCAAAATGATAATCGTAAATACCAGTTTGTTCATCCTTAATCGCTTTGTGCTCCGAGGGGAGTTGCTTCATAAGTTCTCTAAATTCTTCTCTTAAGGCAACGATAATACCTACATCAACTGAATCTTTTTCACTCATCACCGTTGGTTTATCAACAGATTTTGAGGTAGATGCAGAGGGAGAATCTGGTATGAGTTCCTTTAACCGAGCATATTGTTGCTGGTAATTTGCGATCACTTCTTTTTGTCTCTCAATATCTCTTTCGAGGCGAGCTATTATACGCCTGTCTATAGCAAAACTTAACTCATCCTCAAACTGCTTTAGTAGTTCTCTCTCTCTGGCGAGATTATCTTCTAAGTCTTCTAGTCTCTGCTGGTCAAAGTTTTTTGATGTCATCTACCTAAATACTGAGATTTTAGTTACTGGAAGCTTTCAATTGTTCAATTTGTTCTTGTACTTCTGCTATTTGTTGTTCTAGTTCAACTACTCTCTGGGTTAGGGGTACTTTTGATTCACAACCTAGATAGCGAGCTAAGGCAGCGATCATTACATCGCTCTTGGTAGTATTGTTTTTGACCGCGTATTCCTTTACCTTTTTGTCCAGCTCTGGAGGAATTCTGACACTAAATTGAGGTGAAGACATTTTAGACAATCTCTAACTTTTCTAACGATAGTGTAGCAAAGTGTTTGACTGCTATACAGACTAATTTTAGAATTAAACAAGTCAAAAGTAGTTTAGAAAAAAATTATCGGCTTGTGGCTTCCGAAGACTTTGACCAGAACCGTTTGCAGGATTTGGCAGATAATATTGTTCAAGACCAAGAATTGCTAAAAGAATATGAAAACTTGGTGCGTGAAGAAACAGATCCTCGCCTTAGACAAAGGTATCGTCGGAATATAGAACAGCTAAAGCAATCAATTGTCAGTTATAAAAAAGAGTATGATGAGTTAAACGAACGTATTAATCGTCTACAAAGAATTTCTGGCAATCAAACTAATACCACTTTAAGAAATCAATTCTCATCAGAACATTCTCCTTTACTATTCGATCTGCTTCTCCAAATCGACTTCCAAGAACAATTTCGTCTAGTCCAAACCGCGATCAATCAACACCAAGCCATAGGCTTTCTCGTTCATGGAGAATTAGACTGCGGACAACAAATGCTAGTAAATCGTCTTTATCGCGTTAAATCCACCTGGCAAAACCATAAACCGATCGCGATCGATGTCAGTAGCAACGCAGTTGGCAGCAATCTCAAAAAATTATGGGGTAGAGTAGCGGGATGTTTGGGTTTGGAAAGAGATGCCGAACATAGTCTGATTCTAGAACGAATTTGCGATCGCCTGAAAACTCAAGATGTTATTTTTATTTTCTCTAAAGTTGAATTAATGTTGTACACCGAAACTCTAATTCCTTGGCTAAAGGAGTTCTGGCGACCTTTAGTCAGAATGACTAAGACAATTAAGCCTCTTAAGAAAACTAACTTACTGATGTTTTTAGTGGATAATTGTGGCAAGGTTTGTCAGTCGGAAGTAATAGTAACTCTAGCTGAAGAATTTGAACCCTTGAACTATGATCCTTGTATTCCTTTGCGTTTGCCTCCTGCTAGTCCTTTTACTTTAGAAATGCTCGAAGATTGGTTTGACTTAGCTATTAGTTTTGGTGAATTTACTATCCCAGCAGGATTAACAGCAGAAGTTTTATATGAAAAGTCAGATCGGGGGATTCCTCAATATGTGGTGGAAACAATTTGTGATCATTGTGGATTATCTTGGGAGGGAGGATTGGCAAAATGGTTGATTTAGCAAAGACTCTAGTTGCGAATGGCAAATTAGTCTATCAAGGCAAATCCATCTCGGCTGAAGATAGTCAGAAAAATGGCATTGCTCCCTATATTCCCTCGCCAGAATTAGTGAATGCTGTTAATTTAACAATCTTTCTCGAAAAACGTCCTCTTTTACTTAAAGGCGAGCCTGGATGCGGAAAAACTCGCTTGGCGGAAGCTGTAGCCTACGAATTGGGATTGCCCTTAGTTACTTGGTATATCAAATCTACCAGTAGAGCCAGAGATGGTTTATACACATACGATGCAGTCAAACGTTTGCACGATGCTCAATTAGTGCGAATGGGAAAAGAGAGCAAGTCAAATGTAGATAATTTGGATGATTATATTGAAAAAGGGGCATTAGGAAATGCATTTGATAAGGATCGGCGTACAGTAGTTTTAATTGATGAAATTGACAAAGCTGATATTGATTTTCCAAACGATTTATTGCGAGAATTAGATGAACAAAAATTTATCATCGATGAGACAGGAGAACTAGTTGAAGCAAAATACCCACCGATTGTTTTCATTACCAGCAACGATGAAAAAGATTTACCTGATGCCTTTTTGCGTCGCTGTCTCTTTCATTACGTAAAATTCCCAGATAATCAGTTAGAAAATATTGTAAAAGCTCACTTTGACTCATCATCAGAAGATTTGATTAAAGCAGCAGTGAAAAGATTTATGGAGCTTCGGGAGAAGATGGCAAAAGGAAAAGCAGGGAAAAAAGCCAGTACTAGTGAATTACTAGATTGGTTTGCTGTGTTGCAGCAGTTTCCTGAAGATCAGATTTTGCAGGAACTAGAGTCAAAAATACCTTTTCCTGAAGTGCTATTGAAAAAATGGGAGGATCATCTGCGATATTTGAATGATGAAGCTTGAGCAACTGCCACTACTAGAAATTTTTAATAGCCTTCGTCAAAGACATGGTTTTCCTCTCGGTGTTGAGGAATATCTAGTAGTGGTGCAGAGTTTGCAAGCGGGTTTTGGTCTAGATAGTCGTGAAGAATTAGAGCAATTGTGCTGTACCTTGTGGGCAAAATCAACTCAGGAAAGTAAGTTGATTCACAAATTATTCCAGCAGATGTGGTTGCAGTTAGAAGATAAACCGAAAACTTCTTTCCCAGGTGACTCTCAGCAAGAGAGCAAGAATGATTCCCCTAAAGAAATAGAACCAAAAAGTGATCGCACTGATGAAAATTCTACTAATGATGCTCCAGATGCTGAGACAAATACAGAATTAGAAGAATTACCTGCGGTAACTTTAGAAGATGAACCAGTTCAAGTAGTAAAAGCAGTACGAAGTAGACAACGAGATAGTTCTTTAATACGTCCTCGTTATAGTTTGCTAAATGATTATTTTCCCGTTACCAAACGCCAAATGAAGCAAAGCTGGCGATATTTGCGCCGTCTGGTGCGGGAGGGAGTACCCACAGAATTAGATGTAGAAGCCACAGTAGCCAAAACAGTCAGACAAGGAATCTTACTCGAACCAGTCTTAATTCCCCCACGAGTCAATTGTACAGATTTAGTATTATTAATAGACCGAGAAGGTTCAATGGTTCCTTTTCATACTCTATCGCGACAGTTATTAGAAACAGCAACCAGAGGTGGAAAACTAAGAAAAACCCGTGTATTTTACTTCCACGATTATGTAGATGAATATGTTTATCGGCATCCAGCTTTAATTGATGCCCAGCATTTAGAAGAGATGTTAACCAAAGCAGGAGAACGAGCAGCAGTATTGATTATCAGCGATGGAGGAGCGGCTAGAGGTAGTTTTGATAAAATTCGATTACAGAGAACCCAAGTTTGGATCGAGCAGCTACAAAAGTCAGCAAAATATATAGCCTGGCTAAATCCCATGCCTAGTGATAGTTGGCAACATGCCACCGCAGGAGAAATTGCTCAGATGCTATCCATGTTTGAAATGAGTCGCACGGGAATGAATGCAGCTATCAGTGTCTTACGCGGAAGACATGTAGCTGGGGAGGTAAGCAATGGCTAATACAGCAACCAACCAAGAACGAGAAATGAAGGTAGCAGTAGAGCGAGTTGTAGGTTTTGCCCAAGAATTCGGCGAAGCACACCTAAATTTAGCCTGTCATGCAGCATTTCCCCTCAGCTTAACCTCCGATCTTCTGTATCAAATCTGGGCAAACTTCGTCCCTGAAGCACCTTGGACTGCGGTAGCTAGAGTATTACTATCTCGACTATGCAAGCAGGTAGGTTCGGAAATGTATGAGATGGATAATTCCGTGCGGAATCTGCTACTGCGAGAGTTAAAAGTACAATTCGGACAAGAAAGATTTGAATCTTTAGGTGAGTTTTTACTAGAGTATGTCAGTCAAAAATTGACCGAAGACGATCCCGACACCCAAGACTTACGCCAAGCTCAAGAATGGACTGCATTAGCTTATACCAAACCAGAACAAGCAGCGAGAGAGTTGGCACAGGTATTGAGCGACAAAGTTCAGCAGGAAGATATTGGAGAAGTGCTTCGTTTAAGTTCTTTAGTTGAAACTTTATCCGAACCTTTAGTCGAAGCTGGTTTTGAACCTTTGTTGGTTTATGGGCAAGGAATGAAAAGTTATGTATGTGGAAATTTGAATCTAGCAATAAAGCAGCTTGAAGAATTTTGGCTAAAAAAAGATCAATTAAAAGTTCCCTTTTATCACGCATCTTATTATGGACTGACTATAATTAATCACGCTATATCTAAGATAGGGTGGACAAAATTAGATGAGTCTTGGATAAAAACAGCAAATATAACATTGAAAACTTTAGATGACTTTTGGAACCAGTTAGAAATTCCTGAAGATGATTTTATTGCAATTTGTCAGGCAGTTGGCATTGAAAACTGGGAGCAAGTTACTCGTCCTCGCCCTCGACCCAGTAATAGTAATGACTTCACTGTTTTAGCCACTCAAATTATAAGTGCACAAATTTTAGTAGAAACCCTTCAAGAATTAGGTATGACTGTTCTTATTGATGCGGAAGTTCGTGGTTTTAGTTACAACAGACAAAGAGTCAATGCTGACATTGTTGCATTTCTTGAAGGCGGTTACGATCTTGGTTGGATTGAAAATAGTGATGGTAAGTTTGATTTGATTGTAGACAGTAGCATAATTAGGAAAGATTACATTGTTGAATTAATAAATTCCATTCATAGTAAATACTCTTTGAACTCAAATCTTGCGAATCTTAAATGGATTAAGTCTGTTGGGGAAAAAATAAATGCTCTTGTCATAAAGTAATTACGAGGTCAAGTTATAGCTAGAATCCATTTAAACTTTATTTCTATAATTAGCTTTTGTTTTAATAACATCTGATACCTACAGATTAGTTCTTAAACCTGACGACCGCAAAGGGAGAAATATATTTTTAGGGATAGGAAAGTAGATTAAGTTCCGAGATAAAACGATAATCTCTTTGATTTTTGCTGAGTAAAGGCGCATTAACTACTATGGCAGTTGCTGCAATCAATCCATCTGCAATTAGCAAACCATGACTTAGACGATATTGACTTAATAGCTCAATTGCTTTATCAGTTATCATTTCATTGACTTTTATAATTACGTAACGTCGCAGAAACTTTTTGAGATTTTGTAATTCAGTTTTATTACGACAACCAACTATTAATTCCATTTGAGTAATGGTACTAATAGCCAAAGTTGAATTCTTTGCTTCTGATTGAAGGCGATTAATCGCAATGGGAATTCCTCTACTAACATCGATAAGGATATCTGTATCAACTAAAAGATTCTGTTTCACTTAACTCTATCCATTCTTGCTGTCTTAGCTGACGTACCCACTGACTACTATCTTCCATATCTTCTCTATCTTTCCACATACCCACAAAGGGTTCGTCCTTGAAGTCAGATTGATCTATTTCCGTAGATGAAGTTTGAACTTGTAGCTTCTGTTCGAGATTTATTCTCTCCTCTATTGTCAGAGAATTGATTATTTGTACTAAAGAATCAATCAATTTTGTGTTCATCTTTTATTGACCTTATCAACGCTTATCTAATTCTGATACAGATATTATAGTTATTACCTAAGCTACTTTCTGATATTTTGCGATCACGCAGTGGCTCGCTAGTCTTCGACCCTCTTCAAGTATGCGTGATCGCAGCAACAGACAAACGATACAGAAAAATAATGCGATCGTGCTATTCTTAGAATAGGGACAACATATTTGTTGTGCTTTGACAAATCAGCGAAAAGGAATCAATATGCTACCCCCATTTGATGAAAGGGGTAATCTTCCTTCTGGTGTCTATGAAACAAACTGGACTGAATTTTGCGATAGATTTGGCTTCAATTCTCACAGACAAAATATCCTAATAGGGTTACAAATGGCTCTCCAACTTCTAGCTCAAGCAAACTGCCAGCGAGTTTATATTGGCGGTAGTTTTGTAACCAACAAAGAATATCCCAACGATTTCGATGGTTGCTACGACGACATGAACATAGATTACGATCTACTAGATCCCATATTTGATTAAGAGCTAGTTGTTCAAAAAGAAAGATTTGGAGGAGAATTATTTGCCGATCCTATATTTCAAGGCTTTTTACAGACTGACAGATATGGTAATCCCAAAGGAATAATCGCTCTAGATCCTAGAGATTTACTTAAATGAGAGGAAAATAGCAGTGATTCAAAACGAACATCAGTATAAAGTAACTCAAAATAAACTCAAAGACTTAGAACAGGCATTAGCCGAACTATTCCAAATTAAAGATACTTTGCACCCTCGAAAGTTTTCATCGCGTAAGAATGGCTTGGAAATGATGATTGACAGTTTGAGAAAAGAAATTGAAGAATATGACGCATTGAAACAGCAACAGACACCAATTAAGATTGCATCAATTCAAGAATTACCACTAGCTTTAATTAGAGCGAGAATAGCGATGGGTATGACCCAAAAAGAACTAGCAGAAAAAATGGGAGTCAAGGAACAACAAGTTCAAAGAGATGAAGCTAATCAATATAGTTCGGCTGGATTTCAGCGTATCGCAGCAGTAGCAGAAGCTCTCAATATTAAAATTCAAGAGACTCATATTTTGCTAAAATCCTAACTTTACATATTTTAATCAACAAAAAAATGGTAGAAAATCGGTAGATAGAGTTATTGATAATTAGTGAAAAGCAGTGATAGGAGGCTATTTAGATTTTACTTATACACTTTGGGGTAGTGGGGGTCGTGGGTTCAAATCCCGCCGCTCCGATTAAAATTAGTGTACAGTGACTAATTATTTGTCGCTGGATACAGATTAGTGTCATGGGGACTAACTATTTGTCGTTAAGACAAATTAGTGTCTTTTTGGCGGTGATGACATATTAGTGTCGTTTTCGTCTTCAGAAATTTTGATTGTGGCAGCAAAAAGGGTATCTAGCCATTTTTGACCTGTTAAGTCTCTGCCTTGTGGAGCTTTACCATTGAGTTTTTCTGTCAGGCGAGTTAATTTTATTTCTGCCTTTCGACGACGTTTGACAAATTTCTTAGGGTTTTCAGGTTTTTCTGGAATTTTGCAATCATTTTTTAGAAGATAAGCGATCGCAGATTGGCTCATGATATCTTCAGTCTCGTCATAAAAATCGAATAATTGATTAAAAATACTTCGATCTTGGTTTTCATTCAGATTATTAAGAGTTTCCTGAGCCAGAGCTTGAATCTGTTCTATTGAGCGAGCGCGCAGCGCCTGCCTTCGGTGCGATTCGTTCTCTAGTCCCCCCTCGTTTGAGGGGGGACTAGAGGCTTCAGTTAAGTAACCCATAATGGGTAGAGTTCGCACTTAAATCCTTAACTGATGACAACTTGTACTCCTTTAATGTGAGGTGAGTATCCTAGAAAACCAAGTAATTACACCCTCGTGCGGGGTGGAAAAGCGCAGAGCGTCCCCTTTGGCGACAAAGGTGTGAAGTTTCCCTAACATCTGGGATGACAACCCAGATGTTAAAGCGGGACTGAAAGCAGAAACCTATAGTAATGTAGGCACAGACGATAATTGCTGAAAACGTCGGCTGCAAGCAAGAGTTCTATAACCGACCCTGGACTAGTGCGACCCGTTTCAGCTTAACTACAATTGTTAACACAATTTAGGAATGCTGAGGGTATTTTCAGAACCTTGAAAATACAATAACTTTAGATTCATGTGGGTTTAATTCCCACCGCCGAGTTAGACGGTTGACTCCCTCGACTGCGTGCTACTGAATAACATCGCAGTGGTGCGAAGCCAGTCGAAAAACAGGTAACTAGAAGCCTAATCTGGTATCCCTGTCAGGGAAGTTGTCTATGTCCAACATGGTTATGACAGTTTAACTCAATCTAATTAATTGGGGTGTCATAAGCTTGACTATCAA
>JAAUYD010258137.1_pt1 | contig 10618 bp, 9 predicted proteins | sample 7278101 | NCBI WGS metagenome assembly JAAUYD01 (sample SAMN14350128, study PRJNA611818) | marine sediment metagenome | isolation source: surface marine sediment (0.6m) | place: French Polynesia: Moorea | collected 2018-08
CAGTCCGGCGAGCGCAATCATCGACAGCAAGAGCGTCCCGGCGACACCGCGTGCGGGGCCGAAACGTCCCGCCGTCAGGGCGGCGGAAAGCCGGCCCAAGGTGTTGCCCAAGGCAGCTAGGAAGATCGCCAAGCTGGCCAGACCGACGCTGTCCGCGACCGGTGGCAAGATCTGCGCCGCGAAGCCCAGAACGATCAGGCCGGAGCAGGACCCGGCGGCAAAGATCACCCAGAGGATGGCGATTGTCTTGTCGGGTCGCACCAGCGGTACAGGCCCGGATTTCCCTTCTATGTCTGCCTCCAGCGGCGTTTTGTCGGCAGCGGCCAGCAGCGCGACGCTGCCCAGGCAGACCATACCGGGTGCAATCGACCACAGCCCCCACCCTGCCGCGCTCAACCAGACATGGACCGGGCCGAACACAGCTCCGCCGAGCCCGAAGGCCGCGACGCTGACTGGGACGAGGAGCGTCGGCGCAGAAGACAGGGAGGCCATCGAGATGGTGTGATTGTAGATCGCGCCGGAAAGGAAACCGAACGCGACGCCATAGGCGATCGCGAAGCCCGCAAAGCCCGTGCTCAGGCCCGAGACGGCGAGGCTCAGGGCCGCCAACCCGGTGATGAGTGGCAACCGAATGTGGGACGGCACGCCGGCAAGCAGCAGCGGCCCCAGCAGAACCCCGAGCGTGAAACTGACCAGTGCCAAGGAAAACACCATCGAGGCCGCGGCGTTGCTGATGGCGATTTCTGCCCGCACAGCCGGCAGGTAGCCGGACCACCCGTAGAGGCTGCCGCCGCCGAAACACCCGAGGATGGTCAGCGTTTGACGAAACCTGCGCGCGGCACGAGACATGAGGAGCGCCCCAATACACTACTACAGACTTGTAGGAACAAATTATCTGAGTCAATCTTGACGCCGGGAGGGACGCACCGTTGGTTCTTGTCATCGGAGCTGCACTGACACCGTTCAACAGGCGACGCGACGGGTCGGGATTCCGCGACTGGGCGGGCGAGGCCTTTGACGCGGCGCTGGCCATGTCGGAGATCGGGCGCGAGGATATCGATGCGCTCATCGTCTCCTCTGAAAGCGATTTTTTTACCCTGCAACTGAACCCGGCGTCGATCCTGGCGCAGGACTTCGGTCTGTGCGGCGCAGAGACGCTGCGCGTCGAAGGCGGCGGTGCCTCGGGACAGATGGCGGTGCATGCCGGTGTCGAGCGCATCCTGTCCGGGCGCGCGCGGCGCGTGGCGGTGGTCGGGGTGGACCCGTCCGCCAGCGCCTTGCCGGGCGACAGTATCCGGGAACTCTACGGATACTCCTTCGATTTCTGGACAGAGGGTCTGAGCGGCGTCACCGCCACCAGCCTCTATGCCCTGTCCTGGCAAGCTTTCGCCGCGGACCACGGTGGGACGACGGAAGATCTGAACGCGGTGACCGTCAAAAACCGGGGCAATGCGTTGTCGAACCCCAATGCGCATCTCCCGCGCGCCCACAAGCCAGAGGAGTTTGCCGACGCCCCGATGATTGCATCGCCCTATGGCCGGCTGCATTGCTCGCCGCTCAGCGATGGCGCCGCGGCGCTGATCTTGTCTACGATGGAGGCTGCGCCCGCGTCGCGGCGCAAGGTGGCCTCCCGGATCACCGGCGTCGGGGCCGCCTCGGACTTGCCCGGTTTGGGCCACCGCGAAGCGCCGGGCGCGTTCGCGGCCAAGACCAAGGCCGCGCGCCGGGCGCTCGGCATGGCCGGTATCGAAGCTTCCGACATTGCGGTGGCGGAGATCTATGACGCCTACGCCGGGGCTGAGTTGCAAGCTGTCGCGGCGCTAGGCCTGGCAGAGGACCCGGTCCGCGCATCCCGGGACAACGATCTCGCGCCCGATGGGCGTTGCCCGGTCAACCTTTCAGGGGGGTTGATGGGACAGGGGGCGCCGGTGGGGGCCATAGGCGTGGGACAAGCCGCGACTTGCGCGCTGGTATTGGAGGGGCGCTATCACGCCGGCCTGCAACCGGATCGCGCGTTGGGCCACGCGCTGGCGGACACGCACGGCGGGGTTGGCACCAGTTGCGCCGTCACGGTTCTGAGCGCGGGGGGATCGGCATGAAACGGCACTTGGCGCTCGACTACACGCTCGGCGAAGGCTGGCTCGCCCCATGGCTCGATGGGTTGCGGGCGGGCAAGGCGGTGGCCTCGACCTGCCCGGCCTGCGGCGAGGCGCGGTTCCCGCCACTCCGGACCTGTCCGACATGTCGTGTGCGGTCGGACGGTTGGCGCACTCTGAGTGGCGGCGCGACAGTGCTCTACCGGACGACAGGCACGGACGGCGACATTGCCATGGCCCGCTTCGACGGGGCTGTCGGTGCGACCATCGCCCGCGCGGATGCCCTGCCGGACGGGGCCACCCGCGCCGTCCTGGCGCCCTGTCCCGTCGATCCCCCGATCCTCTCGCTCGCAGCGGACCCTCGATCATGACGGATTATCTGGCGGCGTTGGGCCCTGATGCGCTGGCGGCCCTGCATTTGAGCCGCGATGCGTCGGGCCGGTACACCATCACGTGGCCGGCGGACTACAACATCTATTCGGCAACCGTGGGTCGGTTTCTCGGGCCGGACGATCGCGACAAACCGGCGATGATCTTTGAGACCCCAGACGGAAACGTCCAGACGCAGAGTTTTGCAGAAATCGACGCGGCCGCCACTGGCCTTGCGGCGGAGCTGCGGCGGCTGGGCTACGGCAAGAGCGATCCGATCGCGCTGCATACCGGGCAGCATCCGGACACCGGCGTTGGCCATATGGCGATTGCCAAGATCGGCGGCATCGCGGTCACCCTGTCGCAGCTCTACGGGCCGGATACACTGGCCCATGCGCTCAACGATTGTCAGGCCGAGGTGATCCTGACCAGCCGAGCGGCGTGGGAGCCGCTGCGGGGCGAGGACTTCCCGCATCTCCGGCATGTGTTGATGCGCGATCCCGGGCCGGGTGACTTGGACCTCGGCGCGGCGATGGCCGACCCGCCCGCACGTTTCAAACCGGCACTCGGTGGTGCAGATGATCCCGCACTCCTGATGTACACCTCCGGCTCGACCGGCAAGCCCAAGGGGATCATGCATGGGCACCGGGTGCTTGCCGCCTACACGCCCTCGATCAACCTGTTTTTCAACCTGGCGCTGGGCGATGACGACGCGGTGTTCTGGTCGCCGTCGGATTGGGCCTGGGTCGGCGGGCTCCTGGACATGCTGTTTCCGGCCTGGTTGGCGGGCCGTCCGGTGGCGACCTCCCTGGAGCGGTTCTCGCCGGAATATGCCTATGATTTCATGAGCCGCCACAAGGTGACGCACACCTTCCTTGCGCCCACTGCGATCAAGCGTCTGGCACAGCATCCGGACCCGCACGGCGAATATGATCTGGCGCTCAGGATCATTTGCACCGGGGGTGAGGCGCTGGCCGCCGACACGCTGAGCTGGGCGGAGGACAAGCTGCGGGTCACTTGCAACGAATTCTACGGCATGACGGAGGTCAATCACCTCATCGGCAATTGCGCGGCGCTGTATCCGAGACGGCCCGGCTCCATGGGGCGGGCCTATCCTGGGCATGACGTGCGCCTGGTCGATGATGACGGTCAGGAAGTTGCCGACGGCGAGCCCGGTGAAGTCGTGACGCCGCATGCGGCACCGACGCGGTTTCTGGGCTACTACAACAACGCAGAAAAGACCGACGACATGAAGCTTGGCCCGTTCTGGCGAACCCATGATCTGGCAGTGCGGGACGCGGATGGGTACTTCTGGTACAAGGGTCGTTCGGACGATCTGATCAAATCCTCCGGTTTCCGCATCGGCCCCGCGGAGGTCGAGGAATGCCTGTTGTCGCATCCTGCCGTGGCGGAAGTGGCGGTGATCGCCAAGCCCGACCCGGATCGCGGCGCGATCGTCAAGGCTTTCGTCAGCACCCGGCCCGGTTTCGAGGGTGATGCCGTGTTGGCGCAGACCCTGATGGATCACGTCAAGACGCGTCTGGCGGGCTACAAGGCCCCGCGCGAAGTGGCATTCGTAGACGGCTTTGAGATGACCTCGTCGGGCAAGATCAACCGCCGCATACTGCGTGAAACCGAGATCGAAAACACGCGTGCAAAATAGGCACAGAGGCTGGGAGAACGACCGTTCACGGTCGCTTCAACGCTGATCTCCAGCCAACTGGGGTTTTGCCTGACATGGCACGAAACTGGTTTGTTTTGCCGGTGTCGTCTCGGCCGAGATTGGATCGAGGCGCTGCAGGACGAAGGCGCAGCCGATCAAAACGACGAGCATAACTGCCCGGAATGTTGCTCGCTTGTTGCTGACTGGTAGGCGCATTCGAGGTCCTTTCCGTGTGTGTCGTGCGACCAGGCCGCCGATGGTCGTGGCTCAATCAACTTCCGACTGGGTCTTGTGGCGTCCGTGGGTTCACAAACGCTTCGGCAAGCCGCTCTTTCGCAAAACAGACCCGATAGAGCGCCGGCACCCAGACCAGCGCCAGAAGGGCTGCCATCCCGAGGCCGCCGATCATGAGCGTGGCCATGGGTTCCCACAACGCACCGCCGGCAATGGCCATGGGCGCAAGGCCGATCACCGTCGTCAGCGAGGTGAGCAGGATCGGGCGCAGCCGTCTGCGCGCGGCCGCAACGATCGCCTCGTCGAGCGGCTTCCGGGCGCGCTCGATGTCAATCTGGTCAATGAGCACGATGACGTTGTTGGCGATAATCCCGGTCAGCGCGAGCAGGCCGAGGATTCCGAAGAAGCTCAGCGGTTGGCCCGTTGCGATCAGGGTGGGACCGACACCGGCGATCACAAGGGGCACCGCGGCCATCGTGATCGCCACGCGGCGGAAGCTGTTGAACTGGATCATCAGCGCCAGGACCATCACGATACCGGCGACCGGCAATCCGCCGGACAGCAGCGTCCGGACGTCGCCCGCGGCTTCGATCTCGCCGCCGATGTGGAGGCTGTATGCCGGGCCCATGTCCGCCGCGATTCGGTCCAGCTCGGGTTGCACTCTGTCCAGGAGATCATAGGCCGACATGGCCTCCGGGATGGCCGAAACAACGATCGTGCGGCGTTGATCCACGCGGCGTAGCGTGGCGATCTCGGGTCGCGGAACGATGTCTGCGAATTGATCGAGAGAGAGGATCTGCCCGCCTGTCTCCACGACCGCGTTTGAGATCGCCTCGAAATCCGTGCGGTCGTCGGCCGCGCCGCGCAGCACGATCGGGATCAGATCATTACCTTGACGCAGCGTGCTGAATTGGCGTCCGTCGAAGAAAGAGTCGAGCGTGTCGGCGACGTCCTGCGACGTCAGGCCGTATTCGCGGATACGATCCTGCGCAATCTCGATGGTTCCGGTGAGTTGCCGGCCGCCCCAATCCTCGCGGTTCTGGATCAGCCCGGGCACCGCGCTGAAGGCCGCCCGCACCTGGAGGGCGGCGTCGAGCAAGCGGTCCGAATCGGGGCCGGAAATCTCGACGTCCACGCTGGGTTCCCGCCCGCCCATGGCCAGTCGCTTAAGCCGTACGCTCGCGTTTGGCATGGCTTGCGCAACATGCGCGCGGGCGCGGGCGAGGACGTCACCGGAGCGTTCGAAATCGGCGGTGTTGATGATTATGAACGCCGACGCCGGGTCGGTGTCCGCCGGGTCGAGTGACAGGACGAAACGTGGTCCGCCCGCGCCGATGTAGCTCGTGACGCCGACGATCTCGGGGTTTTCGGGGCCGGTCAGCCAATCGGTCAACGCGAGCGTGGCAGACCGGGTCGCGGCGATGTCGCTGCCGCGGGGCAGGTCGACATAGGCGAGGATCTGGGCCCGCTCGCTCAGCGGGAAGAGCTGCTGGCGCACGTTGCCCATCTGGCTGGCGCCCGCAACCACGATGGCGATCACGGCGGCGATGGTGAGGAGCGGCATGCGGACGACACCGCGCACGAGCCCGGCATACCCTGCGGAGAGGTAGTCGAAGGGGCCGCGCTGCTGTTTCGTGTCTTTCGGGACCGGAATGGCCCAGACCGCGAGACGCGGCAAAAGATAGAGGGCAGACAGGTAACTGCCGGCGAGCATGAGCATCACCACTGTGCCGAGCGAGTAGCCGTATTGGCCTTCCGTCCCTTCCAACAGGAACAGGGGGAGAAAGGCCGCAACCGTCACGGTGGAGGCGATCCCAAGCGGAAGCGCAAACTGCTTGCTCGCGCCGAGCGCGGCGTCACGTCGACCCTCCCCTTTCGAGATGCGGCTCTGCATGTCCTCGATCATCACGACGCCGTTGTCGACCAGGATGCCCAGGCTGATGATGATCGCGGCGATGGACACCTGTTGCAGCTCCACCCCGAAGCTTGGCATCAGCGCGAAGGAGAAACTGATCGCCAGTGGCACAACGGCGGCGACGACGAGCGCGGTCTTGAGCCCCAGGAACAGGAGCATCACGAGGAAGACGACGACGATCGTCTGCGCCATGTTCACCAGTGCGCCATTGACCGACGCCTCCACGACATCCGGCTGGAAGTTGCTGATCTACGTTTCGATCCCAATTGGCAGATCCTGCGCGAAACCGTCGATCACACGTTACAGTTCCGGTCCGAGCGTGGTGATGTCCACCCCATCGGACATTTCGACGGCGAGCACGATCGCGGGCTGCCCGTCCTGGAACACAGGGCGCGAGGCCGGGTCCTCCGGGCCGAGCGAAACGGTGGCCAGATCACCCAGCCGGATCAACTGGCTGGCTTGAGCGGCGCCGGGGATTTCGACGAGCAGGTTCGCGATATCGTCGACGGAGCGGAAATCACCCGTGGTCTCCAGCGGAATACGGGCGTCGCCGGCGACGACCGTGCCCGCCGGCAGTCGCACGTTCTGGCCGCGCAGGGCGGCGATGACGGGGTTGAGCGTGGCGCCCAGGGACGCCAGGCGGGCGCGGTCAACTTCAAGCGTGACCACTTGCTGTTGCGCTCCGTAGAGCGTCACGGCTGCCACGTCTTCAAGTGCGTAGAGCTGGTAGCGCAAGTCTTTGGCCGCATCCTCGAGCTGCGGCAGATCGAACCCGTCGCCGGTGATCGCCACGGTCGCAATCGCGACATCACCGAAATTGGTGTTGACGACGGGACCACGAGACCCCTCGGGCAGGCTCCCGGCCAGGGCTTCCATTTCGTTGCGGATTGTGTCGAAGACCGCCGCGATGTCCGCCTCGGCGACGGAGTCGGCGAGATCCACCTGCAGGACTGCGACCCCTCCGGTCAGTTGCGTGCGGACTTCATCGACGCCGGGGATGGCACGAGCCGTCTCTTCGAGCGGCAATGCGACAAGCTCCTCCAACTGCTCCAGCCGAAGCCCGGGATTGGCGGCGGTCACAATCGCCGTGCGGATGATGATCTCGGGGTCTTCCCGCTTGGGAAGGTTGAGATAGCCCGATAGGCCAATGGCGACAGCAAGCATCATCACGAGAATGCTGAGGCGCGACTTGTCGAGGCCGAAGCGGGTCAGGAAGGTCATTGCAGCACCTGTGCCATCTCGGACGATGCATCGCTTGTCAGGCGAACGACCTGTCCCGGGTTCAGGAAAGAAACGCCCGCCGTCACGACCGCCTCGCCGGGGGCCAGGCCGTCGGTCACGTAGACGGACTTGCCGACGACGGCGCCGAGCGCGACATCCACCAGCGCGATCCGCGCCAGCCCGTCCGGCTCTGGCCTGGCGACAAACATCTGAGCCCGTCGTGGCCGTGTGTCGAGGGCGACATCGCGGTTAAGCGCAACCGCCGAAAGTGGCATCTCGATCCCCTGGCGGAGCGCCGGCACGGGCCGGTCGATTTCCACCGCCACAGCCATTCCCGAGCGCAGATCGGGGCGCGTCTCGCCCAGCGACACGACGATCGGAAAGGCGGACACCGCGGTGGCCCGGCGTGCGATCTCCGTGAGTGTGGCTTCAAGCGGTGTCGCATCGCCATCGGTCGGCACAACGCGGACGGATTGCCCAAGCCGCAGGGCGGACACGACGTCGAACGACACCAGGATCGTCGCTTGCAGCCCGGCGTCTTCGTAGAGCGTCAGGATCGGCTGGCCCGGCTGTACGCTGCCGAAGGCCTGCACGTCGATGCCATCGATGATCCCGTCAAACGGCGCCCTCAGCGTCGTGTCGCCCAGCGATGCGCGCAGAAGGTCCAGGTTTCTCAGCGCCTGGGTCACCCGTGCCTCGGCTTGTTCGGCTTGCGTGACGGCGCGTTCCCGCGCCGCAACCGACACCACACCGCGCTCAAACAGGGCTTCCTGCCGGTCGGCATCCGTACGTGCGTTGGCTGCGGTTGTCTGAGCTTCAAGCAGGGCGGCCTCCGCCTGCTCCAAACGAAGGTTGGCGTCGTCTGCCTCGACCGTGGCCAGAATCTCACCTTCGCGGACCTCCTGCCCGATCCGGAGGTCGATCGGTCCAAGGCGTCCGCCGACGTCGAAGGCAAGCGGTGTGATTTCCGGCGGTTGCAGAACCGCGGGAAAGGTGCGCGTGACGATCGGGTCGGTCATGACCGCGATTTCCGTCTGCACGGTCCGCGCGGTCGGCTCGGTGCCCTCGCCGCGTGCGTTATCCTCCGCCCAGCAGGCAGAAAGCACGGTGAATGATGCGATCACGAGTGTGATCCGAACGAAACGACTCATCTCAGTCTCCCCGAATGGTATTTATCAGTACCAACTTGAAACACCGATATGGTATCGGTAAGTACCAAGTCAAGACTCAATGCCGGAGAACGATCCAAATGAGCGACGAGACGCTGGACCGCGTGGCATCCCGACAAGAGGCGCGGCGGCGGAAGATCCTTGATGCAGCTCAAGATTTGTTCATCGAGCATGGCTTCGAGCATACTTCGCTCGACATGATCATCGCCCGGACCGGCGGGTCTCGGCGCAATATCTACGAGCTGTTCGGGAACAAGGACGGTCTCTTTGAAGCGGTCATGAAGGACCTGCTGCAGTCGGTCCTGACGCGGACGCTGATCCCGGATGCCATTGCCGATGACCGTCCCATTCGCGAGCAGCTGGCACAGCTTGGACTGGGTTTCCTGAACGGGCTGTTGCAGCCGCATGTCTTGCGGACCCTGCGCCAATTCATCGTCGCCGCCGGTGACCGACCGGACCTGGGACGTCGCGCGTTCGCGGCGGGGCCGGCGATTCTACACGGACGGCTTGAGGCATACCTTTCTGAGATGGTCGCCGCGGGCCGCCTCGACGTGCCGGATACCGCGGCCGCCGCGCGCACGCTCGCAGAAATGTTCAAGGGCGGCATGGAACTCAGGGCAATCATGACCGGTGACCTCGATATCCCAACCGAGCAAATCGAAGATCACGTGTACAAGGCTGTCGATCTGTTCTTGAACGGTGCCTTGCCAAGATGATGCAGGGTTTGTGACGGCGGCTTGAAGCTGCCGCACGGCTGTGCATGCAAGCGGGGCGGAAGGGTTTCGGCTCGCCAACCTGTTCGCGGTGGCGTCGGATCACATGTTGCCGACATCTTTTCGGTTGCCGACGAGCCGATGCAGTCCGCGAGCGAAATGCCGGATTGCGCCGACCCGGCCGATGAAGAGGGGTCCAACGGCACGGGACGAGAACCGCGCGATGGTCTTGAGTTCGTGCGATTGCACCGGCTCTCCCCGCGCGATGGCCCCAACGATGGCCTGCATGCCGTCCGCGGTGTTCCAGACACTGCGGGACAGGATCTTGCCGTCGGACCCGATCACGTAGATCGTTGTCGGCATCGTCCCGTGGACGCGCCGACCGGCCGACGGAGGCCCTGGCGCCGGTCAGAGACGCGCGCTCCTCGAATTGGTCGCGTGCTGGGTCACCAATCGACGTTGAACCGCGCCACCACCTCCGCGATCTGGCGGTCGGTCAATCCGACGGCATGCATCCCCCGCGTCAACAGCGTCAGTTTCGCGGATTCTTCCAGTTCCTCGATGGCCCCTGCCGCGCCCCAGAGGTCCTTGCCGGCAACAACCGGCCCGTGGTTGGCGAGCAGCACCGCCGAGCGTTTGCCGGCAAGCCCGCGCACCGCTTCGCCCATCCCGTCATCGCCCGGCAGGAAGAATGGCAGGAGCTTGAACTTGCCGAGCCGCATGATCGCATAGGCGGTGAGCGGCGGCAGCACGTTGTCGGGATCGATCTCGGGCAGCATCGAGAGGGCGACGGAATGGGTCGAGTGGAGGTGCACCACAGCCCCCGTCCCGGTGCGGGTCTCGTAGAAGGCGCTGTGTAGCGGCACCTCCTTGGTCGGCTTGTCGCCCTCGAGGTGGCGCATGTCGGCGGACATCAGGCTGATTTTTTCCGGGTCGAGGAATCCCATCGAATGGCCGGTGGGCGTGACCAGGATCGCCAAGTCCATGTTCGATCGCGGGCTCACATGCGGGGCGTCGGGCAACATCTCGGCCCGGCTCTCGGACGGGACGATCCTGGTCACGCCCACCGGGCATTCGATGGGCTTCCTCGACCCGGCAAAGATCAGCCTGATGTCCCCGGACATGCGCCACCTCGAGGGCGACAAGCCGACCAAGGAGGTGCCGCTTCACAGCGCCTTCTACGAGACCCGCACCGGGACCGGGGCTGTGGTGCACCTTCACTCGACCCATTCCGTTGC
>JAAUYD010111668.1_pt1 | contig 10617 bp, 8 predicted proteins | sample 7278101 | NCBI WGS metagenome assembly JAAUYD01 (sample SAMN14350128, study PRJNA611818) | marine sediment metagenome | isolation source: surface marine sediment (0.6m) | place: French Polynesia: Moorea | collected 2018-08
ATAATATGAAAAGAATGTCTAGAAGCGGTATAGGAACCACCTCCGGTTTTGGATTAAGTGCGTTCTCAAAAGACGAGCTTGACTCTATTCACTATGGCACCCTGCAAATCTTTCAGGATACCGGCATTAAGGTGATGAATGAGGAAGCGCTCGAAATTTTTCATGGTGCGGGATGTAGCATCGAACGATTCAATGGGTATGGAATTGTAAAAATTCCTTCCTATATCGTCGAAGAATGCGCTTTCTGGGCGCCCCGTTCAATAGTCTATGACGCCCGCGATCCCGAAAAAGATTACATCGCCGAACCCAACCGCGTGGGATTCACAACCTTTGGCGGGTGCATCAATGTTGTCGACCCGCATACCCGACAGGTTCGAGGTGCAACCAAGATGGACTGTGCCCAAATTGCCCGGGTATGCGATAGTCTCGATGAAATTTCCGTGGTTACAAGAAGTGTTAACTCAACAGACGTCATGAAGGGGGCGCTTTCCGTCCATAACCTGGACGCTCTGTTGAGAAATACCGCCAAACATATTTTTCTGGGCGTTGATTCTCCCCGCTCTTTGGAAGTTATGATTGATCTGGCTTCGGCAGCCATGGGTGGCCGAGAAAACTTCAACAAAAGACCCAATTTTACACCAAGCATTTGTCCCCTGAGTCCACTTACCCTTCCTGAAAATTCATGCAACATAATCATAAACGCCGCCAGATCCGGCTTGGGGGTTTTGATTCTACCCATGGCGCTTTCTGGTGGTACATCATCCGCCACCCTGGCGGGAACCCTGGTGACTCACAATACCGAAGTGTTGAGCGGTATTATCCTGGCACAGCTCACAAAAAAGGGCGTTCCCTGCACCTATGGGAGCACCAGCACCATTCTAGATCTGAGGTTCGGCACTTCAGCCATCGGCTCTCCCGAATACGGCATGATCAATGCCTCCGTTGCCAAGCTGGCGCAATACTATCGACTGCCGAGTTATGTGGGCGGCGGCGCTTCCGACAGTAAGATGCCCGATATCCAATCCGGGTATGAATTTACCCTCAGCGCCACATTGAGCGCGCTGGCAGGCGGAAATATCGTTTTCGGTTCCGGGGTGATTGAGCAGGGCTTGACAATTGATTTTGCCAAGCTCCTGATGGATGCCGAAATGATCAGAATGATTCAGGTTGCCATGGGAGGCATAGAAATTTCCGACGACAAGCTGGCCATGGATGTGATCCATGAGGTGGGCCCCGGAGGTGCATACATTTCACATGAGCATAGCCTTCGTACCATGAGAAGCCAGTCCCGGTCGATGTTATTTGACCGCAGATCGCGTGCGGCCTGGTTTGAACTTACCAACGGGGCGTCCATGCACGAACGGGCTTACGCAGCCGCGAATGACATAATCCAGAACCATGAGCCTTACCAGCTGCCGGCAGGAGCCACAGATATAATGGACGAAATCGTAAATGATTTTGAAAAAGAACTCGAAATATCGAAACCGGCCCCGAAAGTTGAATTGAAAGCTGTTGGTTAGGCAACCGCCTTCCATTTTTTCTTATCGAAATTCGATAACCCGGGACCAGCAGCCGAGCACCCGCCCAAGAAAATTTGTATAAACACAAATTGCAGCTCAGGTGATCCAACACGGTAGAGGCTCCGATGCCGGAACGCTCCGTTCTAAAACCATTCCGGTGATAGATAACTCACAGACGAAAGGAGGGTTACCGTATGTTGCGCAGACGAAAGCCTGGAATTCATCGCAATTCGGGGTTCAGTCTGAATGTGATGACCGATGATGAGGCCCATGAAATCCACCTGGCAACCCTGGAAGTGATGAAAGAAACAGGTGTCTTTGTTGAAAGTGTAGAGGCCCTCGAGGTGCTGGATGGCGGAGGCTGCCGGGTTGACGCTAAAACCAAATCTGTTAAGTTTCCAGCATGGGTCGTGGAAGATGCCATTCGCTCAGCACCGGCAAGTTTTACGGCCTGTGGGCGCAGACCAGAAGATGACGTTGCTTTAGAGGATAACCGGGTGACGTTTACCAATTTCGGTGAAGGCATTATGTTCGTCGATCCCTATACCGGTGAACATAGGGATACCACCAAGGCGGATATTGAAAAAGCCGCCCGAATTATCGATGCGCTGGAACATATCGAAACCTATGAAAGAGCCATGTGCTCCCACGATAAGGCCCCGCAAGTGCAGGCCCTGCATAACGCAGAGGCGTCCCTGACAAACACGACAAAGCATCACTGGCTGTGCCCGGTCGACCGCAATCAAGCATCCAAAATCGTCGATATGTGTGCTGCCATTGCCGGGAGCAGGACCAAGCTCAGAGAGCGTCCTTTGCTGACCTTTACAACCTGCCCCATCAGTCCACTCAAACTGCCCGTCCATCATTGCGAAATCATTATGGACGCCGCCGCAAACGGACTGGCGGTAAATGTCATCGGCATGGCCCTATCGGGTGCTTCCAGCCCGATCCATCCGGCGGGAACGCTGGTTATTCAAAATTGCGAAATCCTGTCCAGTCTGGTATTGAGCCAGTTGTCCAGCAAGGGAACACCCTTTATTTATGGCAGCTCAACCTGTCCCATGGATCTGAGGATGGCCACAGCCACCGTAGGTTCGCCGGAACTTGCCATGATCAGTGCGGCAGTGGCACGATTGGCCCGCTATTATAGTCTGCCATGCTTTGTGGCCGGTGGGTAGGGCGACAGCAAAGTGGTAGATGCCCAGTCGGGTCATGAAAAAACCATCACAGGCATGCTTCCGGCGCTGGCAGGGGCCAACGTCATCTACGGTTTGGGCATGCTCGAGATGGGAATCACCTTCGACCTGGCACAACTGATTCTTGATCATGAGATCGCGGGCATGATTTTGCATGCCCTCAATGGGATCGTGGTCAATGACGAAACGCTGTCGGTGGATGTCATTCGGGAGCTGGGAATCGGCAAGGATTATATGGCCCATGCAACCACATATCAGCACATGAAATCCCAGTCCCAGGCCCAAATCATCGACCGCAGGATGCGAGAGGACTGGGAAGCGGCCGGTGCCATGGATGCATACCAGCGTGCCCATAGCAAAATGCTGGAAATGCTGGAATCTTATGAGCCTGTCCCATTGCCGGAAGAGGTTCTGAATAGGATTCGATCGATTGTTGAAGAAGCCGAAAAAGAGCTGGTGCGCTAATATCTATCGAACGATTCGATCAAAAAATGAATCAAGCTTTGCTTTTACCCAAATTTAATTAAAATAAGAAACTTATAATTATTAAGAGTTATTTCAGTATAATATTAGTTCTAAAAAAATGAAAATCATAATTATTGATTCAAATATGAATCGCCACTAAGACGAAACCATAACTTATACGAAGGGAGGTTCTAACTTGAGACGCAACTTGCATGCCGGCAAACGGCAAAGCGGGGGGCTCAACTTGAAAATTTTTACCGATGATGAACTCGATGAGATCCATCTTGCCACCCTTGAGGTTCTGGAAGGAACCGGGCTGCTTTTCGACGATGAAGAGGCGCTGGATGTCTTGGATGGTGGCGGGGCGATTATCGACAAAAAAAACAAAGTTGCGAAATTTCCCCCGTATGTGGTGGAGGATGCCATACGCTCGGCACCTTCGAAACTGTTTCTGGCCGGTCGCAATCCTAAAAACGATTATGTAATGGAGAGTAACCGCGTCGGCTTCACCAATTTCGGCGAAGGGGTTTTTATTATTGATCCGTATACTGGCCAACACCGGGAAACGACCAAGGCGGATGTAGCTGCCTCGGCTCTTTTGGCAGATTACCTGAGTGAAATCGATGTGTATGAACGGGCTGTCGGTGCCGCCGATGCGCCGGCTGAAACGGTTCAGCTTCACAATGCCGAAGCCTGGTTGCCGAATACATCCAAACATGGATTTATGGGATCCGGCAATGGATATTTGACTAAAAAACTTGTAGAAATGGCAGCAACCATTGTCGGGGGCAAAGACAAACTTCGAGAGCGGCCGATCATCTCTTTTATCACCTGCCCCATCAGTCCGTTGCAGCTGGTGGGGGAAAGCTGCGAAATCATCATGGAAACCGCTCGCGCCGGGCTGGCGGTAAATGTGTTATCCATGGCCATGGCCGGCGGCTCCTCACCAGTAACCCTGGCGGGAACTCTGGTGGATCACAATGCGGAAGTTTTGGGCGGTCTGATTCTCAGTCAGCTTACCAGCAAGGGAGCCAAATTCATTTACGGGAGTTCAACCACCGCTATGGATTTGAGGCTGGCGGCGGCCTCTGTCGGCTCACCGGAATGTGCCCTCATTAATGCCGCCGTTGCTCAAATGTCAACCTATTATTTGCTTCCCAGTTGGGTAGCGGGTGGGTAGGGCGACAGCAAAACCTGTGATGCCCAGTCCGGTCATGAAAAGACCATCACAGGCCTCTTACCGGCGTTGGCAGGTGCCAACCTGATTTACGGCCTGGGAATGATCGAAATGGGCATGACCATTGATTATGGCCAAATGGTAATGGACAATGAATTTGCCCGCATGATTAAATACCTGGTGCAGGGAATTCCGGTCAACGATGAAACCCTGGCAGTGGATGTAATTAACGAAATCGGGATTGGAAAAGACTTTCTTTCCCACGGTAGCACTTACAAACACATGCGATCACAGTCACACCCAAAACTGATCGACCGCCGCATGCGCGAGGATTGGGAATCGACCGGCAGGAAAGATATCTACCAACGGGCACTGGAAGAGGCCCGCTATATTTTGGAAAACCACAAACCGGACCCGCTGCCAGACAGTGTTCTGGCCGCGTTACGGTCTATAGTTGAAGATGCGGAAGCAGAATTGGGTATCGACGCCGATTAGTTTCAGCGGGAAATCTAAATTTCATACCACAAGGAGATGACTTAAATGGAAGCATTATTTGAGAAGTTGGCGGAAAGGTTAATTGCTGGCAAGATTGATGAGGTTAAGGAACTTTCTCAACAAGGTCTGGATCAAGGGGCGACCGCCCGGGATATCATTGACAAAGGGTTGCTGGCTGGAATGGATGTTGTCGGCAAACGGTTCAAAGCCGGCGATATGTTTATCCCCGAGGTGCTGCTCTGCGCCCGTTGTATGCACGCAGCCATGGACATATTAAAACCGATGCTTTCGGAAGGCGACTCCGCCGGTGTGGGTGTCTATTTGATCGGCACGGTCGAGGGTGATTTGCATGACATCGGCAAAAATTTGGTCTCCATGATGCTCCAAGGCGCAGGCTTTGAGGTTATTGACATGGGTACCAACGTTACCCCCCAGCAATTTGTTGACGCCGTCAAAGAGCATAAACCTGCCATTCTGGGCCTGTCGGCACTGCTGACGACCACCATGCCCAAAATGGAAGAAACGATCAATGCGCTCAAAGAAGCCGGGGTTCGTGATCAGATTAAAATAATGGCAGGCGGGGCCCCGGTGACCCAGTCTTTTGTGGAGGAAATCGGAGCGGATGCATATGGCGCAAATGCCGCATCGGCCACTGAAAAAGCCAAGGAATTGATGAACTGAGATGGGAGCCGGTAAGGAATCGGGATCTAATGCCCATGTGAACAACGTCCTGTTTCGGGATTTCTCAAAGCCCACCAGTCCGATAGCTTTTCAATGATAGCGAGGTTCAATGGAAAAGATATTCACGCGTTACGGGGATGGCTCTCCCCTGGAAATGAGCGAAAGAGATCTTATGATGGATCTTGAGGACGGCACGGCGGATGCGGCCGAACGTGGCCGCATACCGGCGCTCAACAAGGAAGAGCTGCAGTATCTATTTGAAGTATTCAAATCACCCTACAATTTCGTAAGTGTTGACCGCGGCAATGAAGTGATTCTCAGTTACGATGCGGGAACCCTTAAGATCAGGCGCGTTGGAGTAAATGTGGATCGGATCCAGGCCCTGCAGATTTATGAAAAACTTTTTGGTGCTGACACCATGGAACTGTGTCATGTCGATTACAGTTTCAAGCCGATCAAACCGATTGTCACCATGGAAAGACCGATCCTGGAACAAGCCCTGCTATCCACCCATATTCCCCTGTTCTATGGCGCCATGCCAAATCTTGGTCTTTACAGCCAACCGGACGGCCCTTTCCCCAATCCGGCTGAATTGCTGCCCCAGGCAAAAATCGGGGAGGCCCAGGCCTCATATGAGGCCACCGTTGAGGTGGCAGTCAATGATATTTGTTATGCATCCAAAGGCATGCATGAATCCGGAGCCGATGGCATCAACCTTGACACAGTGGGTGCCGCCGGAGACGCCGATTTCCAGGCTTCATTGTTGGCCGCCGAAAGATTAAAGGCGCAATACCCGGATATATGTATCGAGCTCGGCATGGCCGGAGAATTCATCCTGGGAATGCACAGTGAACTGGAATATGATGGTGTTCGGCTGGCGGGTTTGTACCCCCACGACCAGGTAAAACTGGCGCAGAAAGCCGGGGTCACCATTTTTGGCCCGGTCGTCAATACCAACACATCGGAATCCTGTCCCTGGAATCTTTCCCGGGCGATTACCTTCATGAAAGAATGCAGCCGGGTGGCCACCATCCCAGTTCATGTAAACATGGGCATGGGCGTCGGCTCCGTGACCGTAACCGATCATCCTCCCATTGATATCGTCTCCCGGGCCTCCAAGGCCATGGTCGAAATCTGTCGCCTGGACGGGTTGTAGGTTGGCGTGGGTGATCCGCTTGGTATGGCTCTCACCCACGCGCATGCTTCGGGAATGGGCGGAATGCGAGCTGCCGGAGATCTGGTAGCGCGTGTGCAAATGGCCCGGGGCATGCGAATTCCGGATGCCAAACGATACGTGGCTGAAAATCTCGGGATTGGGGTCTCGGAATTGGCGGATCCCGTAATTATGTCGGAGGTACGCGAAGATCTACAGATAGGTGCGGTGACACCGCTGCCAGGGTGCGCCAAAGGTATTGAAGCAAAGTTTCGGATAGCGGAGATCCTGGGAATAGAAATTAATTGCGTACAGCGTTTCAAAGATAAAATTCAACACTGACAAATGATCAAAATCCAATTGCATCATCAGGACACCGAAGATATCATGCTCGGAATGCTAAAACCAGTCGGAAAAAGGTTCAACTATTACGCCTATTGATCTAGATTCCAAAAATCCAGCTATATCAGAATTCAGCGGCCCCTGCAGAGGTGGCTCTGATTCTTTAAGGAGCCCATCCTCTGACTCTCAGCTTCGCTGGCTGTCGCTGGCTATGGGTAATTTTAAAGGAGATAGAAATGAACAATGAAATCCCCGGACAGGCCCAGGTCGTCATTATCGGTGGCGGTATCGTTGGCTGTAGTGTCGCCTACCATTTGACAAAAATCGGTTGGACGGATGTTGTCCTGCTGGAAAGAAAAGAGCTTGCGTCCGGAACGACGTGGGCTGCTGCCGGATTATTGACCCAATTGCGGCAAAATCAAGAGATGACCAATCTGGCCAAATATACTGCGGATCTTTACGAGGGGCTCGAGGCCGAAACCGGACAAGCATCCGGCTTCAGAAGAAACGGTGCTGTTGCCGTTTGTCGAACGGAAGACCGCAGATTCGAATTGCTCCGCAGTGCCGCTATGGCCCGGGCATTTGGCATCGAAATGCATGAAGTCAGTACCGGGGAAGCCGGCGATTTGGTTCCGGGTATGCGAACAGATGATTTGGTCTCCGCATTTTATCTGCCCCGAGACGGCATTACGAGCCCGATCGAGACGACCCGGGCGTTGGCCAAAGGGGCTAAAATGCGCGGTGCCAAAATTTTTGAAAATGTTAAGGTCACTGCCATTAAAACTAAACAAGATGCTGTCTGCGGCGTCTCAACCGATAAGGGAGATATAACCTGTGAATACGTGGTCAATTGCGCCGGTATGTGGGGCCGACAGGTCGGCCAGATGGTCAATGTAAGTGTGCCACTGCATGCCGCCGAACATATGCATGCGGTAACCCTGCCGATAGAGGGGTTGAAAAAGCATTTTCCCACGGTGCGCGATTTTGACGGGGTTACCTATTTTAAATCTGAATCAGACGGTATCCTCATGGGTGGTTTTGAGAAAGTATCGAAGCCATGGGGCATGCATGGCATACCTGAAAATTTCATGTACAAAGAGCTTCAGGAAGACTGGGATCAATTCCAGGTGTTTATGGATTGCGGTCTGCAACGGTTTCCAGCCATGGAAACAGCCCAGATCCGCCATCTGTCGGTGGTCCCGGAAAGCTTTACACCAGACACGGCCTTTATGGTCGGGGAAGCACCCGGAGTGCAAAACTTTTTTGTGGCCTGCGGCATGAATTCGGTTGGAATTCAAAGTGCCGGCGGCGTCGGTCGGGCGTTGGCCCATTGGATTGACCAAGGACATCCGGAAGAGCAATTATGGCCAGTCGATGTTCGGCGCTATTTTCCCTGGCAACAAAATTCACGCTATCTGCATGACCGTATCGTGGAGTCCGTGGGTGTGCTCTATCACCATCACTATCCCAACCGGCAGCTCACTTCGGCCAGGGGTATCATTCAGTCCCCTGTCCACGGACGGCTGGTCGGTCTGAATGCTGCATTCAGTCAGAATTCAGGCTGGGAGCGTGCCGACTGGTTTGCCCCCGAAGGTGTCGAACCAATTCACAAATACAGCTGGCGCCGGCCTAACTGGTTCGAATATCAGGGTGAAGAACATATGGCAGTCCGCGACAGCGTCGGGATCTATGATCTGACATCCATGGGTAAATTTCTGGTTCAAGGCCGTGATGCCGAGGCCGTCCTGCAGTATTTTTGTGCCAACGATGTAGCGGTGCCTGTCGGCAAAATCGTATATACACCTGTTTTAAATGAAGCAGGCGGTTTTGAAACCGATATCACTGTGACGCGTTTTTTCGAAGACACTTTTTTTATCGTAACGGCGGCGGCCACGGTCGTCCACGATTATGATTACTTCAAACGCCGGATCCCGGTCGATGCCCATGCGGTAATCACCGATGTGACCCATGGCTATGCCATGCTGGCGATTATGGGGCCGAACTCGAGAGATCTGCTTGGCAGACTGACCAATGCCGATCTTTCCAATGATGCCTTCCCCTATAGCACCGCCAAAGAAATCGATGTCGCCTATGCCCGTCCGTGGGCGTTGAGAATGTCTTACGTGGGTGAATTGGGCTGGGAGCTTTACATACCGAGCATGTTCGCACCGGCAGTGTTTGACGCTATCATTGCGGAAGGTAAGCAGTTTGACCTGCGGCCAGTCGGCATGCAGGCGGTGAACTCTTTGCGGTTGGAAACCGGATATCGCCACTGGGAATCTGATATCACCCCCGACGACACACCCTATGAAGCCGGTCTGGGATTTGGGGTAAAGCTGAACAAAGACGATTTCAGAGGCCGTGACGCTTTGTTGGATAAAAAGGAAGCCGGACTTAAACGAAAGCTTGTCATGTTGACTCCAGAGGATCCGGATATCATGCTGTATGGCAGCGAACCGCTTTATCGCAACGGAAAATGGATGAATAACCTGACTTCCGGTGCATACGGCTTCAAGATCGGGTCTGCGGTAGGCATGGGATATGTCAAAAACGAGGACGGTATCAACGATCAATGGGTGCTGGATGGCAGTTATGAGCTCGAAGTCGAAGGCCAAATGATCCCTGCTCGAGTTCATATTAGATCTCCATATGACCCAAAAAATCAAAGGCCCAGGATGTAAACCCGGACTGAGCAAGGAGCATGCCGATGGAGAAAATAGTCACTAGAATGGGTGACGGCAGCCGGATTGAAATGTCCGCAGCTGAAATCCAAGAGGAACTCGAGGCGGGTGCCCAGGATGCAGCCGACCGTGCAAAGGTCTCTGCTTTAACCGATGATGAAATAAAGTACTTGCTGAATCTTTATCGATGCAAAGACCGCGTTGTCGGCGTAGAACAGGGTAAGGAGTGCTGTCTGACTTACGACAACATGACCTCCAAAATTAAGCGCGCCCATATCCCCGTCAGCAAGATTCAACAGCTGCTTCTATTCGAAAGAGGACTGGGTGCCGACACGCTGGAATTGACCCACATTGACTACAGCTTTAAGCAGTGCAAGCATGTGGTACAATATGAAAAACCAAACATGGAGCAGGCGGTGCTCCAGACGATTGCCCCTATTTTCTATGGCTCCATGCCGAATTTGGGACTGTATAGCGTGCCCGACGGTCCCGTCGTCAACCCGGCAGATTTGCTTCCCCAGGGCAAGATTGATGAAGCCCAAAATGCATATGAAGAAATGGCGGAATATGCCATCAAAGACATGGTGTATGTGGGCAGTGAACTGTACGAGAAAGCCGGTGCTGACGGCATCAATTTCGACACCACGGCGGCCTCGGGGGATGCGGAGTTCTATGCGGCTTTAAAAGCGGCAGAAATTCTGCACGACAAATATCCAGCCATGGGAATTGAGATGGGCATGTCGGGCGAATTTATTTTGGGGATGCACGCTGAGATCGAATATGATGGTGTTCGGTTGGCAGGACTTTATCCACACGATCAGCTTAAGCTGGCCCAAAAAGCAGGGGTTACCATTTTCGGACCGGCTATCAATATCGCTACCAACGAATCACTGCCCTGGAACCTGGC
>JAAUYD010071585.1_pt1 | contig 10616 bp, 9 predicted proteins | sample 7278101 | NCBI WGS metagenome assembly JAAUYD01 (sample SAMN14350128, study PRJNA611818) | marine sediment metagenome | isolation source: surface marine sediment (0.6m) | place: French Polynesia: Moorea | collected 2018-08
CAGGATACGAGCGGCGGCGCGCCGAAGATCGACTCGGCCGATGACGTCTGGAGCTCCGTCCTCTCGAACGCCTCCATGGTCGTTGGCTGGTACGAGAACGCACCTGGAATCGACTTCATCGCGAAGTTCTACGTGGCGTGGACGTACCCGACGTTCGTCCAGTACGTGAGGTGGCGGATCGTGCGCGTCGTCGCCGCGCTCTGGCTCGATGACGATGTCTGCGATCCGCACGTAGTCCGGACCGATTCCAGCGGGTAGATCGGCCGTCACGACCGGAGGCTCGGCCGGGACGCCCGCAGGCAACACCGTCTCGTTCAGCAGCTGGCGAAGCGGGGCGACCGTCTCTCCGGTCATCGGCGTGTCGATGCGAGAGCGCATCCGCTCGACGAACTCGAGCTGCTTCGAAACGTCGTCGTCGGGACCGAGCAGCGCACGCGTGAGCTGGACGCGGGCACGGCCACGGAGTGCGGCCGACAGAGCGGCGAGCTCCCTCGACTCGCTCGACACCGGTGGCGCCTCGTTCGCAGACGACGTCACGGGCAGGTAGCCGAAGAAGGCACTGTGATCATCCGACGCCCCGAGAGCGGCCGGGAGCGGCGAGAGCTTGTGCGATACGAGCGTCTGCGGAAGGTCGCCCTCCGCTCCGATGCGAAGCCGCCCGCGCAGCTTCGTCTCGGCCTCCGCGTCGCCGAAGACCCGCGGCGAGAGCGCCATCGGATCGATCGGTCGGTGCCACTGCGTGACCGTCTCGCCCTTCCCGAGGCGGTGGGCGTGCTCGAACACGCTCGCCTCAGCCCGAGCGTCCGAAGCGATCGGCAACATGTGCTCATCGGCGATGCGGACCCACGCGCCCTCGCCTTCGGGGCCGCTGACCCAGTCTTCCCACGCCACCGTCTCGCGGTCGCGCACGAGCCGACGCACGATCGCGCCGGCCTCGATGACGCGCTCGGGCGTCACGCGTACGGGCCTCGAAGGCGGTATCCGTTGCGCTCGACATACGAGCTCGCTGGTGACGACGTGGAAATGTCGATGCAGGGGCAGGTAGAGCTTGCGAAGCCACGGCGGCGAGCCGTCCGGCACGTCCTCGTCGACGGCGAACGGAGTGGATCGCCGCGCGATCTCGTCGGGATACGAGGCCAGCCCGTCCGCGCCCACCATGCTGTCGGGCGGCTCGGCCCAGTCACGCCATGCCCGCAGCGTCTCGAAGGCCGTCGTGTCCAGGCCGTCGCTCGAGCGCTCGACTCCCGACAGGAAGGCGTCGATGAAGTCGTCGTCGTGCGCGAACGTCACGATCTCGGGACCGCCCTGCACGATCGGGTCGGGCGCCTCGCCGGGTTCGCTCTTCTTCCGGAGGAACCACGGCACGGTCGTGAAGAGCCGCTCGCGCGGAATGCGCTGCGGTGCTCGCTTCACGAAGCGCCTCCTTCGCACCGGACGCATCACCATATGTTGCCCGCCCCGACGGTGTAGGTTGACGAAACGACGGCGTTCGTGATGACCGACTCGGCCTTGACGACGCCGGAGAACTTCGAGAGACCCGCGTCGACCGTGACCATGGGTGCGGTCACCTTCATGCCCGAAGGCGCCGTGACCTCGACTTCGTTCGTCGCGGTGATCGAGATCGAACCATTCGCCTCGAGCACGACCGTCGATCCACCTTGGTGGCGTATCTCTATGCTGCGATTCGCGTCATCGAGCGCGATTACGTGCTCGCCCTGGGTCACGATCTCGACGAGCTCGGAGCCCGGCGTGTCGTCGAAGGCGATGTGATGACCCGATCGCGTCGTGAGGCTCTTGAGGTGCTTGTCGCTGTTGCTGTCCATCGACTCGGGCGGCGCATCGGCGCCGTTCCAGAGTCCACCGATGACGACGGGCCAGCGCGCGTCTCCGCCGACGAAGCTGAGGAGGACCTCGTCTCCCACGTCCGGAAGGAACCAGCTGCCGTGGTCCGAGCCCGCGAACATCGTGGCGAAGCGTGCCCATGCCTGCGCGTTCGGCGCATCCACCTCTCCGACCCACGGCAGCTCGACGAGGATGCGGCCCTGGCCCAGCGGATCGTCGAGCCCGCGACAGATCGCCACATGGACGCCATAGAGTCGGCGCTTCAGGGGACGAGCGAAGGGCGTGGGCTCGCTCGCGTTCATGCCGGATCCCCGAACACTGCGCGCTCGGCGACGAACTGCGTGCGCAGGCCGTCGGCGCGGTCGTAGGTATGCCGTACCTCGGCGACGTGATAGATGCCCGAGAAGCGCGGGCCGAGGTCGACCAGATCGACCTGACTGCCCACGCGCATCGACGGCGTGCCCTTGGTCGTTCCGCGACCGCAGAGGAAGCGCCTCGAGCGCTCCTTCATCAGCGATTCGGCGGTGCGCATTGCCTCGTCGAACGTCGCCGGGACCTCCAGGTGGTACTCTTCGAGTGCCTCGATGCCGAGATCGACGAGCGTATCGGGCCCGTGCTTGCCACTGCCGTCTGCCTCGAGGTCGGCGATCTCGGGCCCAGCCACGCCGTGGATCGCGGCCTTGTCGTCGATCCCCCAGCCGTTCACCCGCACCTCGCTGCGCTGGTGGGCGAGGTCGGCGATCACGCAGAAGCGAAGCAGGTCGTTCTCGCGGGTCAGGGCGATCGGCACTGCATCGCCTCGACGACGAGGCTTGAACGACAGATTGCCGTCGAGAAGGGAGACGCGCGCATCGACTGCCCGCGCCCGCTCGCGCAAGAAGGCCAGGTCGCTCTGGTTGACCTGCCACAGCTCGGCGTGCGTCGGCCCGTCGACGAAGACGTCACTCGCCAGGCCGTGATCGCTCGCGACGCTCGATGCGATGTCGGCGTCGCTCGACTGCTCGAAGAAGCGCGACCGTTGACGCATGCGCAGGAGCTGCAGGCGGTCTTCAGCATGTACGATGAGCTCCGGTGAGCGGAGCTCGGGGTAGTCCGCCTCCATCGCCATCACGACGCCGCGGAAGATCTCGAAGTCCTCGTCTTCGGTCGGAATCGACACTGTGATCTCGCGGCCGAGCTCGAGGATGCGGCCGTCGAGGTACAGGAAGTCGGGCTCCGTGCTCTCACTGGCGCGTCCCCAGTTCTGGAACACCGCGATCAGTCGCGCGACACCGAGCTCGTCCTCGCTCACCTCGAGGCGCAGACAGTCGACCTCGAGACGCGGCTCGTAGCGCCCGTCGACGCTGAACTCCGGCCGCCGGTTGACGGTGAGGGCGAGCGATTCGGCGGGGGCAGCCATTACAGGTCCGCCTCGAAACGACGCGCGCGATCGAGCTCTTCTCTCAAGAGTGCCCTTACCACTTCGCGCAGGTCCTCGATTCGAACCTCGTCGACCACGTCACTTGCGCCCTCGGGTTTCGCGCTCGCGTCCTCGAAGATCAGGTCGCTGTGGAGCTCGCCAATCGTCACCATGACGGCCTTCCTCCATGCCGGGCGTCACCACCGCAGGAGCAGCCCCCTCCGCGGCCGCCGCACGAGCAGCGGCTCGCGCAGCCACAGCCAGGCGAGTGCGTCGCGCCGGGTTGCTTCGCGGGGCGCGCGGCCTTGCGCAGCTCTTCGGTCGTCGGCGGATCCCACGAAGGGCGCGTTCCGCCCGACGTGATGCGCTCGGGCGTGCGCGGGTGTTGGATTGAAAAGATCGGGCTCGCCGTCGACGTGGCGTAGCCTGACGCCGTCATGGGCGGAGACCCGACGACCGGAATCGGCCGCGGCGTCGTCGACGAGATCGCGCGCGCCTGCTCGCCGGTCACGGGCGCTCCGGTGCGCGCCGACGACGGTCCGCCCGTCGTCGAGGCGATCGGCTCGACGGGCCGACTCGCGCTGAACTGGCCGGCGCCACGGCGGGGCGCCGTCGGCGACCGGCCGAAGGCCCGCTGGGCATGGACCAATGACGCGATCTCGGCCGCCGCGGTGCCCGGCGTCGGGCCATCGGGGGCCCACGGTCCGGGCGCGACGCTCGTGATGCTGCGTGCACTCGACAGCGCGCGGCCCGCGGCGCTGCCGATGCTGCGACCGAGATCGACGGCGGCACCGATGCCCGCTTCAATGGCGTCGGCGCCGAACACCTCGAACGAGGACTTCGCGTCGAGCGGAATGCCGGCGCCTGCCTGCAGGCCGACGTCCACATCGAGCCCGATGTCGATGCCGAGGCTCAGATCCGCCGGCGGGCGAGCTCCGTCGGAGGCCGAGCTTCCTCCGCCGGTGGCGTTCGCGGTCGCGTTCCCTGCGTCGCCCCCTGAAGCCCGCTGGGACGCGGCCTTCCTGGGCTCCTTCGAGTAGCGGAAATCCTGCTCGTCGATCGCGACCGAGACCTTCGAGCGCAACGGCACGCCGTCGGGCGAGAAGTAGTCGAACGTCTCCGAGTGCGACTTGACGATGCCGTCGAAGACGAAGCTCCCCCAGCAGAAGCGCACGCGCCGCGGAGCGGGCTTCTTTCCCTTCTTCTCGACCTGCAGCAACGCCGCGATCTTGCCCGTCTTGGTGCGGACGTCGTTCTCCTCGGGCTCGCGCACGCGCGTGTCGGTCGCACTCGCGGGTCGCGTCATGTCGAAGATCGCCTCGAACGAGAGCGTGGCTGTGCTCGCGCCGACGTTCTGGACCTGCTGGTTGCCGCGTCGGCGCCGATCCTTCTGCTCGCCGCTCTGAACCTTGAGCGTCAGCGTCTCGGGGTTGAAGTCGAAGGGGATCGATTCGGACTCGTCGAGATCCTTGCCATTGGTCTGGTAGGGCGTGAGCGTGGCGCGTACGCATTCGGTCATCAGGCCACCCTCTCCAGCCCCTCATGGGCGATATGGATCTCTTCGAGCGGCACCGAGCTCGCGGAGCCCGCGTTGAGGTCTGCGCTGCGTACCTTGGTCACGATGCCGTTGTCGAAGCGCCAGATCGCGGGCTCCATCGCCGCCCGCTCGGTCGTACCGCCCGGGCCATGCACGAAGATCTTGCCCGTGACGTATGGCAGCGGGAACGATCCGTCGGTACATCGATAGACCCAGTTCCAGAACGCGGCATCCGTAGTGAGTCCCCGCTTCAGGACGATCTCGGGGTGGGAGGTCTTTCCGATCAGGCGACGCACGCCCGTATTGAAGCCGCCCTCTCGGACCTCGACCGAGTCGACGCTGACCTCGAGCCCCGACGCCTCAGCGAAGGCAGCGACTGCGCTCGGTTGCTGGCCGCTGCGCCCCGGCAGACTGACCTCGAGCTTGAAGTTGAAGCTCGTGAGGAACGCATCCGCGCGGTTGGCGCCGTTGGCGGGTGCCCGAGTGGTGGAGGCCGTTTCGAAGCTCGCGCTAGCCACGGATCTGCTCCACCGTCGCGCCCGCGTCGGATCGGACGAGTCGGAAGACCAGGAACTCCATCGGGACGCTCGGGCAGATGCCGATCAGAATGACGACGCGACCCCGGTCGGCCTGGTCCGCGAAGGGAACCGTGTCGTCGGGCCGAACGAAGAAGGCCTCGGAGGGCTCGCGCCCCTTGAACGCGCCTGCGTTCCAGAACGCGGTGAGTCGTTGCTCGACCTGGGTGACGAGCTGGCCGCGGAGGGTCTCGTCGTTGGGCTCGAAGACGGCCCACCGCGAGTCCATGGCCACCTGCAGAGCGATGTGATCGACGAGGCGGCGCACCGAGAGATGAGTCCAAGTCCGATCCATGCTGGTCGTGCGCGAGCCGAGCAGCTCGAAGCCCGCCTCGGTCGCTCGGATCGCATTGACCCGCGACTGATGGAGAAAGCCCGCCTCGGGGAAGTAGGCGTCTGGGCGCAGCGCAGCGACGTTCGAGAGCGCGCCCGTCGCCGGCGCGGCCTGCACGCCGAGTCGCTGCTCGCGCGCTGCAACGACGCCGCACGCGATCGCGCCGGGAGGGGCGGAGACGTACTCGGCTTCGCCCTCGCCGAGCGGGGGGACGAGCACGTAGGGCGCATAGAGCGCGGCGCGATCGGATGCGAGTCGGCGACGCCAGGAGAGCACGTCGCCGCGATCGAGACCGGGCGGCAGATCGAGCACTGCGACACGTCGGCGCCCCGTGCGGAAAACGGCGCTCTACACTGCGTCGACGAGGCGACGCTGGGCGGTCTCGAGATCAGCGCGACGCGATGCGAGGTCGGCGCCGGGCTCGTCCCAGAGCAGCTCGGGGTAGTGATCCCGGGGTGACTCGCCATGCCAGGGAGCCCAACCCTCGCAATCGCCGAAAGTGAACGCGTCGCGATCGTCACGGTCGTCCCCCGTCTCGAACGGAGGGCGCGGATCGGGGTGCAGCAGATCGGGGAAGTGGACCAGCGAGACGGGCTCGATCGGAGTGCGGTCGTCGTGATCCTCGATCGCCTCGAGAGGTGCAGGCTGGTGCGTAAGCGCGTTCGTCCAGCGAGCGTCGTCGTGCGCGAGCAGATCGCCGGGCGCCGAGAAGAAGACGGAGCGGTTCGTCGCCGCGAAGTCCTCGAAGCCTGCGAGCGGATCCTGGGTGTCGTCGCCGAACGCCGGGACGAGATCGATCGGCGGAATGCGGCCGGAGCCGAGTCGGGTCTCGTCGACACCCGCGAGCTCGAGGTGTCCCGACCAGGACTCCACCGGGAGGATCGCGAGCGCCGATCCGCGCAGGCGCGACTCACGCTGAGAGGCCGCGACCTCTTCTTCGAGCTGATACCGCGTCTCGACGTCGATCGACTCGAGCCCCGCGAGCGGCCGGCGAAGGTGCGTCTCGGCCGGCCCGGGGCGTCCGAGCACGCGCGCCATGAACCGGCCGTGCAGCGGATCGAGCGCGAGCTCACGCCACACCTCGCGCACGGCGGGCTCACCCTGCAGCCACAGCTCGAGGTCGACTCGCAGCTCGCGCGCGTCGAGCAGAGCCGCCCGACCCAGCTGCTCGGGCTGTGCATCGCGATCGAGCCGAACGAGGCGCTGGCCGTCTTCGATCTTCGAGTCGACGACACGGTAGAGCTCACCACGAGGCGCTTGCGAGCCGCCGCTCGGTGCAACGAGGCGAATCGTCGCGCCACGCTCGATCGGGTCGCCGAGATCGACGAGCCACTCGAGGGAGGGAATCCCGGCCTCCAGATGTCGGTCGACGCGCACCGGTAGGAGCACGGGGCTGATGCGTCCACGCAGGCGGTTGCCCCAGCGCCCGGGGCTGCGCGCATCGAGCGCGACGCGAGCAGGCGGCGCCCCGTCACCCACGTGCAGGAGGCGAGCATGAGTGGCCTGGCCGATCAGATGTCGCGCCGTACGGGCCCGCGCATAATCGATGGTGCGGAGAACGACGCAGCGCCTGCCGCCGTTCTCGAAGAACAGGCGCACGGCGCGCGGCAGCATGCGATTCGATCCCTCGCCGCCGAAGGCGTAGAGATACGACTCGAAGCTGTCGAGCACGACGGGGGTGCAGACGGGACCACGCTCGGCCAGACCGACGAAGGCGCACACGTCCGATCGGAGGTTCGGGCGCGGCGTCGTGACCGGGCGATCCTGATAGACGCCAGGCGGCAGCAGCGGACGCCACAGGGCGCCCGTATGTGTCATGGGGGCAGACAAGGTCCCGTGCCTCTCGCGTGCCGTGCTACTCGAACTTGATGTCCTCGCAGACGAGGGTGAGCTCCTCCATCGCCACGTCTCCGCCCGCCTTCGCGGCGAGCGTCGGTCCCGTCCACTTCGAAGGCCTCGCGCCTTCGAGGACGTACGTCGCGACGACGGCCTCGTTGTCCTCGGCCTTGTGCTGGATCACGACCTTCGCGCGCGCGGTCATGTCGCCCGTACGCACGAGCTCGGTCCACTCCCACAGATCGAGCGCTGCGATGAGTCCGCGCTTCAACGTCACCTCGCTCGCCGAATACGTCAGCGGGATCTTTCGGACGCGATTGCGGTCCTCGGTGCCCACGCGGTAATCGGCGTACGAGATCTCCGTGCCGAGCCCGGATACGTCGCTGAAGCCCCCCTGAACCTCGTTCCCGGCATCGGGGCTGATCGTGACCTGGTAGTTGAAGGCGCCGTACGGGTCTTCTCTCGGAATCGCCATTGTGATCTTCCTCGATTTGCGAGTACCCGGGCACTCGCGTTCTCATCGCAAGTAGCTGTTCTGGCTGGACTTTTCCCTAGATGATCGACGCTTCTGCCGTCCACTGACCGATTCTGAACACGACGAACTCGGCGGGCTTCGTCGGTGCGACGCCGATCAGGCATACGAGCCGACCGTTGTCCAGATCGCCTTGACTCATGGTGGTGCGATCACATCGAACGAAGAAGGCCTCTTCGGGCGAGGTGCCCATCAACGCACCCGTGCGCCACACGTCGTAGAGGAACGACTCGATCGTCAGCCGAATCTTCAGCCAGAGCTCTTCGTTGTTCGGCTCGAACACCGCCCACTGCGTGCCGCGGTCGATCGAAGCCTCCATGAATATGAATAGCCTTCTTACATTCAAGTACGTCCACTCCGGATCGGAGCTGATCGTGCGTGCACCCCAGACCCGATTGCCCCGCCCCTCGAAGAAGCGCAGGCAGTTGATGCCTTCGGGATTCAGTACGTCCTGCGTGCGTTCGTTGACGCCGCGGCTGAATCGCAGGGCGCTGCGGACGACCTCGTTCGCGGGTGCCTTGTGCACCCCCCGCTCGATGTCGGAACGGGCGTAGATGCCCGCGATCGCGCCGTCGGGGGGCACGGCGATCGTGTCCCGGCCGGGACCGGCCGCATTGAGCGGGTTGCGCACGACGACCCACGGGTAATAGAGACCCGCGTAGGTCGAGTCGTGCTGGCCTCGCACGTCGCGAATGCCGGCCGAGTCGTTGTCGCGCGCGGCTGACAGGATCGCGAAGCGGTACCGCAGGTTCTCGCAATGCGTGATCAGGTGATTCCGTACGGCGAGCGCGGCGTCGCCATCGAGGGCCGCTGCATCCGGGGCGGCGACGATCGCGATGTCCTCGATCTCGGCCAGGGATTGGAGACCGGTCGCGTTGTCCGCCTCGCCGTTGCCGGAGCCTCGGTAGTCGTCCGGTACCACGACGCTGCCGTCGGTTCCGTTGTCGAGGGTCAGGCTCGGCTGCGCGAGCAGCTCCGCGAGCAGGGCCTCCGAATCCGGCGGATTCGCAGGATCCGGAAGCTCGAGATGGACGCGCGCCGTCCGGTCGACGGGCGGATCGATGTCGTTGTCGGGATCCTCGTGGCGCAGCACGCGCGCGATGTAGACGTCCGAGAGCGGATGCGTGCTGAGTCCGTCGTAGCTGTCGATTCGCTCGCCGCCGCCGACATTCACCCTCAGCGCGACCTTCTGTACGACCGCGAAGTTCGCCGGGTCCTCCCTCGTTCCATTCTCCTTGACGAGCTCGAGTCTTCCCTGCTCGTCGAACTCGGCGTGGTGCAGGGCCGCCTCGTCGAGCGGATCGGCACCGCCGACCTCCCGCGCGAGTGGCGCGCCTCCATGCGCCTCGACCATGTCGCCGCGGCGAAGACCTCGAACGATTCGTCCGTCGGGCGTGTCGCTCGACAGATTGCTCGTACGGCTCGCGGTGATCTGGACGGGCAGATTTCCGGCGAGGCCGGGGAAGCGCGCACGGAACAGAGCACCACTGGCGCCCGGCGGAGTCGCGGCCCGGTTCGCGTCGTCGCGTACGATGCGAGCGATGTAGACGCGTCGGCCGCCATTGTCGAAGAACAGCCGAACCGCGTGGGCGAGGTAGTTGATCCGCGCCGAGCCGTCGGCGAGGCGCAGATCGTCGATGCTGCCGAAGTAACGCTCGAACTCGTCGAACGACGTGATGAGTCGCGCTTCGCCCTGGGTCGGTCCGAAGCGGCACATCCCGACCATCCCACAGGTCGAGGTCGCCACGCCCTGAATCGACTTGGCTCTGAAGCTCTTCTCTTCGACATACACACCCGGGTGTAGGTATTCAGACACGACTTGATCTCCTCGTGTGGTGGCTCGCGTTGGGTCGCCCGTGCCCGATCCGTCGTCGAATCTCGAGGCACGTCATGGAAGAAGCTCCACATCCCAGCGGCGCGACTCGCCCGCCTTGACCTGGATCGGGGGCGTACTCGGCGCAGCGGCGGTGCGCAGCTCGTCGCCGTCCGAATCCCGCCGTCGCGCGTTGAAGGTGACCCGCTCGAACTGATCGCCGAGCACGGCGTCGGGCTCGAGGTCTTCGGCGGTCGGGATCGCCCGGCGCCAATCGCCGCGAGCGAGCGCATGCGCGCGCGCGCTACCCGGCGCTATGCGATGCACCGTGAGGATCCGATCGAAGATGCCCTGCTTCGCGTCCGCATCCCCGCTCGCATCCCGATGCTCGCCGGGAAGCACGATCACGTAGTCGCCGTTGCGATCGCTGTACGTGACGTACACCCCGGGTCGTGCAGGGTTCGGGCCGCTCGATCGAAACTGCGTCACCAACTCGAGCCGCGCGAAGGGAACGGGACGGCCGTCCGCGTCGACCAATCGCCCCCACACCGCGGTCGTGTGCCGCTCGACGCCCGCAGCCGGGCTCGGGCGCATCGCGAGATGCAGGTAGAGATCGGCCTTGTCGGCCACGACGGCAGGAGCGGGCCGGTCGCTCGCCTCGAAGGCAGTCCGCTCGCCAGTGCGGTCCTGGATGTCTACCTCAGCCTGGCACGCCAGATATCGGCCGCGGGGATCCTCTGCGAGCGCC
>JAAUYD010025985.1_pt1 | contig 10614 bp, 6 predicted proteins | sample 7278101 | NCBI WGS metagenome assembly JAAUYD01 (sample SAMN14350128, study PRJNA611818) | marine sediment metagenome | isolation source: surface marine sediment (0.6m) | place: French Polynesia: Moorea | collected 2018-08
CATGATGGAGCGCGACGGCCGCGGCCTGATCTACCTGCCGCTGCTCGGCTACGCGAACGGCTCGCTCGACTCGATCGGTGAGATGATGCAGCACCCGCGCGCGGTCTTCGGCCTCTCCGACGGCGGCGCCCACTGCGGGCTGATCTGCGACGCGAGCATGCCGACGTTCCTGCTGACCCACTGGGTGCGCGACCGCGAGCGCGGCGATCGACTGCCGCTCGAGATGGTCGTCGAGAGCCAGACGCGGCGGACGGCCGAGCTCTACGGCATGGAGGATCGCGGCGTGCTCGCGCCCGGCATGAAGGCCGACCTGAACGTGATCGACTTCGACGCGCTGCACATCCACGCGCCCGAGATGATCTACGACCTGCCGGCCGAGGGCCGACGCTTCGTGCAGAAGATCGACGGCTACGACTACACGGTGCAGAGCGGCGAGATCACCTACGAGGGCGGCAAGCCCACGGGCGCCCTGCCCGGCCGGGTCGTGCGCGGGCCCCAGGCCGCGCCGACGGCGAGCGCCTGACGGAGGCGCCCGAGCCGACGCTCGATCGGATCGACCCGAAGGCCCGGACGGCTCGTCGTCCGGGCCTTCTCTGCGTCTGGCGACCGGTCGTCTGACGAAGGCGTGGCGCTTCCGACCCAGGGCAGATTGTCTCAGGCGGGCCTGCGGGCCGGGTCGCGCTGGGACGCGCCCGCGCTCCGACGCGCTCGAATTCCCCACCTTCGCGTGCGGTAATCGCGAAAATTTCGTCAACCGCTCGTTGCACCGGCGCGCGCCTGGCCGCGCTCAGGCAGCCCTCGGCACGAATTTGCCGACTTCGGCCCAGTGGAGGCCCTCAATCGGTGTGAATCGACCCGGTCCGGGGCTCGGAAATTGCTTTGTCCAGATTCGGATTCAGTTGCCCGCGACGCCGTCCATGGAGCGGATCCAGGCGAGACGGCCGCCGGCGCAGCCCTGAATGGGGAGAGCACCTCGATGTCGAAGAGCACGGGGCGAGACGACGAGAAGAAGATCCGGGCCAGCGAGCAGGAGATCGTGGAAGACGGCGCCAGCCAGCCGGGCAAGACCGATCGGCGCGGCTTCATGCGCGGCGCCGGCCTGGTCGGCGCGGGCTTCATCGGCGCGGGTGCGCTGGCGAAGGGTGTCGGCGGCTCGACCTGGGGCGAGCTGCTGCAGGCGAAGGCCGCGCGGGCCGCCGACAAGCCGGGCCAGCTCGATGCGCACGTGCCGCCGGGCAAGCTCGACGACTACTACGGCCTGTGGAGCGGTGGGCAGTCGGGCGAGATCCGGCTGTTGGGCATTCCGTCGATGCGCGAGATCAAGCGCATCCCGGTGATGAATCGCGACTCGGCCACGGGCTGGGGCCGCGACGACTGGTCGAAGCAGCTGCTGGGTGGCCGCGACTCGGGCGACACGCACCACGTGCACATGTCGTACAAGGACGGCACCTACGACGGCCGCTACATCTACGTGAACGACAAGGCCAATGCCCGCCTGGCGCGCGTCGACTGCCGCACGATGGAGTGCGACGCGATGACCGACATCCCCAACTCACAGGGGACGCACGGCATCTTCCCCCAGCGCCACGATACCGGGCTCGTGCTCTGCAACAGCGAGTTCAGGACGCCGCAGCCCAACGACGGGCGCGACCTCGACGACCCGAAGGCCTACGGCGCCATGCACACGGCGATCGATGGCGAGTCGATGGAGGTCAAGTGGCAGGTCCTCGTCGAGGGCAACATGGACCTCTGCGCGACCGACTACGAGGGCAAGTACTCGTTCGCCACCTGCTACAACTCGGAGGGCGGCGTGAACCTCGAGGGCATGATGGCCGCCGACCGCGACCATCTCTACGTCTTCAATCTGGCGGCCATCGAGAAGGCCGTGAAGCAGAAGAAGACGATCAAGGTGGGTGACGGCAAGGTCCCGGTGGTCGATGCCCGCGGCAAGGACGGCCCCTACGTCCAGCGCGTGCCGATCCCGAAGAGCCCGCACGGCGTCAACATGTCACCGGACGGCAAGTACGCCGTCTGCTCGGGCAAGCTCTCGCCGACGGTGTCGGTGGTCGACGTTCGAAAGCTCGACGACGTCTTCGCGGGCAAGATCAAGCCGCGCGACGCGGTGGTCGCCGAGCCCGAGGTGGGCCTCGGGCCGCTGCATACGGCCTTCGACGGCCGCGGCAACGCGTACACCTCGATCTTCATCGACTCGGTCATCACCAAGTGGAACATCGACAAGGCGATCGAGGCGTTCGACGACGAGAGCGTCGACCCGATCGTCGAGAAGATCGACGTCCACTACCAGGTGGGCCACACCAACGCCTCGATGAGCGAGACCAAGGAGGCCGATGGCAAGTGGCTGATCGCGCTGTGCAAGTTCTCGAAGGACCGGTTCCTGAACGTCGGCCCGCTCCACCACGAGAACGACCAGCTGATCGACATCTCGGGCTCGAAGATGCGCCTCGTGCACGACGGGCCGGCCTACCCCGAGCCCCACGACTGCGTGCTGGTGCGGCGCGACATCATCCACCCCGAGAAGGTCACGCCGCGTGACGGTCCTCGCTTCGCGTTCTACGAGAAGATGGCGAAGGAGGACGGCGTCAACCTGATGAAGGACAACAAGGTCATCCGCAAGGGCAAGGGCAAGGTGCGCGTCTACATGACGAGCGCGGCGCCCGTGTACAGCCTCGGCGAGTTCCGCGTGAAGAGCGGTGACGAGGTGCAGGTGATCCAGACGAACCTCGACGGCATCGAGGATCTGAGCCACGGCTTCTGCGTCTCGAACCACGACGTGAACATGGTCGTGAACCCGATGGATACGCGGAGCATCACGTTCACGGCGGGCGCCCCCGGCGTGTACTGGTACTACTGCCCGTGGTTCTGCCACGCGCTGCACCTCGAGATGCGCGGGCGGATGATCGTCGAGGCCTGAGTGAAGGCCAGATGCTCCTCAGTCTGGTGGACCGTCGTGGCGGTCATGGGGTCGCTTCTCCCCATGGCCGCTGCGGCCGTCTCAGACCCGCCGAGGGCGGTCGACTGCACGGCCATGCCGTGCGCCGAGATGATGCCCGCCGCCGCTCGCTTCGAGCCCGTCGAGGGCGCGCCCTATCTCGAGGCCCGCGACGCCGACGACGAGCTGATCGGCTGGATCGCGCTCTCGACCGACTTCGTCGAGGTGAAGGCCTACTCGGGCAAGCCGATGGTCACCCTCGTCGGCCTCGACACCGAGGGCACCATCACGGGCGCCCGGGTCGTCCACCACAACGAGCCGATCCTGCTGGTCGGCATCCCCGAGCAGGCGCTCCACGACTTCGTCGACTTCTACGCCGGGCGCTCGGCCCTCGACCGCATCGTCGTCGGTCGCGCGAGCCGCGACGACGCGATCTCGGTCGACGCGATCTCGGGCGCCACGGTCACGGTGCTCGCGCAGAACCAGACCGTGCTCGAGACGGCCCGCGCGCTCGGCTCGGCGACCGGCGTGTTCAACGTCGCCCAGATCCGCGGCGGGCGCTTCGTCTCCGAGCCCGAGCCGTGGACCTTCGCCCGGCTCGTCGAGGCAGGCGTGCTCGCCCACATGGTCGTGAGCAAGGAGCAGATCGGCATGACCGGGGAGCCCGGCCCGGCCGTCGACCTGCACTTCGGCGTGATCGACGCCGAGCACGTCGGCCGAGCGCTGCTGCCGGACCGCGAGTACGAGTACCGGATGAGCAAGCTCGAAGAGGGCGAGCACCTCTTCGTCGTCGTGAACCAGGGCGACTACTCGTTCAAGGGCTCGGCCTTCGTGCGCGGCGGCATCTTCGACCGCATCCGCCTGCAGCAGGGGCTGCGCGAGATCACGTTCCGGGACACCGACTACTGGAACCTCTCCGACCTCGTCGGCGACGACGCGCCCGAGATCACCGAGGGCGCCCTCTTCGTGATCCGCGAGGGACGCCTCGACCCGGCCGAGCCCTACGAGCTCGTCTTCCTCGCGAGCAAGTACGACAAGCGCGGCGCATACACGCGCGAGTTCCACGAGTTCACGCACCGGCACACGCTGCCGAAGGGCCTCTGGATCGCCGACGCACCCGAGCACGACGAGATCTGGCGCCAGGCCTGGCGCAACCGGGTCCCCGAGGTCGTGGTGCTCTGCATCTACCTCGCGTTCGTCGTCGGGGTGTTCGTCGCGCGGCGCTACACCACCGCCGACCCGAAGCGCATCAAGCGGCTCCACACTGCGAGCATGCTCTTCGGGCTCGTGGTCGTGGGCTTCTGGATGCGCGCGCAGCCATCGGTGACCCAGATCCTCACGGCCGTCGGCTCGATCTTCGACGAGTGGCGCTGGGGGCTCTTCCTCTCCGAGCCCGCGATCTTCATCCTCTGGATCTTCACCGTGGGTGTCTCGCTCTACTGGGGTCGCGGCGTCTTCTGCGGCTGGGTCTGCCCCTACGGCGCCCTCACCGAGTTCGCCTTCAAGATCTCGCACGCCCTCGGCTGGGAGAGCGCCGAGCTGCCCGACGCGATCCACGACAAGCTCCGCCACCTGCGATACGTGATCCTCGCGGTGCTCGTCGGCGTCTTCCTCTGGGATGCCATCCTGGCCGAGCAGCTCGCCGAGATCGAGCCCTTCAAGTCGACCTTCCTCGTACCGCTCTGGACGCGGCACTGGGGATTCATCGCGTGGTGGCTCGTGCTCCTCGCGCTCTCGTTCGTGAGCTACCGCCCCTTCTGTCGATACCTGTGCCCGCTCGGGGGCGGGCTCGCGCTGCTCAGCAGCTTCCGGCCCTCGGGCCCGCAGCGCCGGCAGTTCTGCAGCGCCTGCACGATCTGCACGCGCGGCTGCGAGCCCCGCGCGATCGGCCCCGACGGCACCATCGACCCGCGCGAATGCCTCTCGTGCATGGATTGCGAGGCGACGTATCGTAACGAGGCCGTCTGTCCTCCTCTGGTCGGGATCGCCCGGCTGACGCTGCGCGAAGAGCTCAGCGCCGCGCAGGAGGCCAAGCTCGAGGCGCTTCGAAGCGATGCGCGTGACGTCTAGGGCGGTTGCCGGGCTCCTCTCTTCCCTCGTCGCCGCGGGCGTGCTCGCGCTCGCCGCGCCGGCCTCACTGCGCGCCGCCGAGATCTCCGTCACGCCCGGCGGCCCCGCCCTCGCCCACGTGGTCGCCGCGGCCGCGCCGGGCGACGTCGTCCGGGTCGAGGCAGGCGAGCATCGAGGCCCCATCCGCATCGACACGCCGATCGTCCTGCAGGGCCACGGAGGCGTGATCGACGGCGGCGGCGAGGGCTCGGTGCTCGTCGTCGCCGCGCCGGGGGCGCGCGTCGAAGGCGTCGCCATTCGCAACAGCGGCGAGGACGTCGGCGCGAGCGACGCATGCATCTACGTCGAGCCCGGCGCCACCGATGCCGTGCTCCGGGACAACACGCTCACCGAGTGCGCATTCGGCATCTGGGTCCACGAGACGTCGGGGGTCGTGATCGAGCGCAACCGGGTGTCGAGCCGCGCCGACGTCCGCGAGGGCGATCGGGGCAACGGGATCCACCTCTTCGACGCATCGGGGCTCGTGGTGCGCGGCAACGAGATCGGCGTCGCGCGCGACGGCATCTACGTGTCGGCCACCGAAGAGAGCCTGATCGCCGAGAACCACACGTCGCAGGTGCGCTTCGGCATCCACTACATGTACTCGTACGGCAACGAGATCCGCGGCAACGTCGCCAACGACAACAAGATCGGGCTCGCCCTCATGGAGAGCCACGACCTGGTCGTCGAGGACAACGTCGCCATGCGCAACAAGCGAAACGGCCTGCTCTTTCGCGACGTCGAGGATTCGCAGGTGCGCCGCAATCGGCTCGAGGCCAACGGCAACGGCATGTTCTTCTTCTCGAGCGCGCGCAACGTGGTCGAGGACAACCTCGTGATCGGTAACGAGATGGGGCTCAAGGTCTGGGCCGGCACGAAGGACAACGTGCTCTCGGGCAACGTCATTCGCGGCAACCGCCAGCAGGTCTTCTTCGTCGCCGCCGACGATCAGGTCTGGGGCGAGAACGGTCGCGGCAACCACTGGAGCGACTACCTGGGCTGGGATCAGGACGGCGACGGCGTCGGCGATCGGCCACATCGCGTCGACAGCTTCACGGCCAACCTGCTCTACCGGCACCCGAGCGCGGTGCTGCTGCTGCGCAGCCCGGCGCTCGAGATGCTCGCCCACCTCTCCGACCTGATGCCGATCCTGCGCACGCCCACCGTCATCGACGTCGCGCCCCTGATCGAGGAGCCGCGACGATGAGCCGCATCGCGACGCGCGACCTCGAGGTCGAGCTCGGCCGGGTGCGCGCGCTGGCGGGCGTGCGCATCGAGCTCGAGCCGGGGCAGATCTCGATGCTGGTCGGACCGAACGGCGCGGGCAAGTCGACGCTCATGAAGGTGCTGCTCGGGCTCGTCCGGCCCGACGCCGGTCACATCGAGCTCGACGGTCGCCGCGTCGCCGTGGATGCCGCGTGGAAGCGCCGCCTCGGCTACCTGCCCGAATCGGTGGGCTTCTCGGAGAACCTCTCGGGCCGACAGCTGCTGCGCTTCTTCGCCCAGGCGCGCGGCGTCGCCGCCGGCCGCGTCGACGCGGTGCTCGCGCGCGTCGGCCTCGAGGCCGCGGCACGGCGAGCGATCCGCGGCTACTCGCGCGGCATGCGCCAGCGCCTCGGCCTGGCGATCGCGATCCTCGCCGAGCCCCCGCTGCTGATCCTCGACGAGCCCACGGGCGGTCTCGATCAGGAGGGGCTCGGCGTGCTCTGGTCGGTGCTCGACGAGTGGCGGGCCGCGGGCCGCATGGTGCTGATCTCGAGCCACGACCTGGCCCTGCTCGAGCGGCGCGTCGATCACGTCTGGGTGATGCGGGCGGGCGAGGTGATCGCGAACGGAAGCGCCGAGGCGCTGCGTACGCTGGCCGAGCTGCCCGACCGCGTGATCCTCACCCTGCACGATCCCCGAGCGCCGGTGGCCAAGCAGCTCTGCGAGGCGCTCGACGCCCTGCCCCACGTGAGCGTCGTCGAGGAGGACGATCGCGTGATCTGCGAGGTGCCGCCCGACGCGATGCTCGAGCTCTTCGAGACCCAGGGGCGCCACCCGGGTGCCGTGAAGAGCCTGCGCGTCGAGGAGCCGACCCTCGACGTCGTCTACGACGCGCTGCTGGAGGCCGACTGATGGGACGCGTGGGGCTGGCCCTGGCCTGGCACGAGCTGCAGGAGCGCATGCGCGATCGCTGGGTGATCGTGATCAGCGTGCTCTTCGCCCTGCTCGCCTCGGCCGTGGGCCTCTACGGGCGAACGGCCGAGGCCGAGGTCGCGAAGCTCACCGGCCCGAGCCTCGTGACGCTCGCGACCCTGCTGGTGCCCCTCGTGGCGCTCGTCCTCGCCCACGACGCCATCGTCGGCGAGCGCGAGCGCAACACGCTCGGCCTGCTGCTCTCGCTGCCCGTCGGACGCTTCGAGGTGGTGATCGCGAAGCACGTCGGGCGCAGCCTCGCGCTGGTGCTGGCCGTCGTCGTCGGGCTGGGGGCCGCCGTCGCCGTGAGCCCGGGCGAAGAGGTCGCCTCGCTCGTCGCCCTCGCCGGCCCCACCCTGCTCCTCGGCCTCGCCTTCCTCTCGATCGGGCTGCTGATCTCGTCGCTGACGCACCGCCAGGTGACCGCGGCGAGCGCGGTCGTGATCGTGTGGTTCGGGCTCGTCTTCTTCTACGACCTCGGCCTGATCGGGCTGCTCGTCGTCACCGACGGCTCGCTCTCGCAGGAGACCGTGACCGCGCTCGTCGTGGGCAACCCCGCAGGCCTCTACCGCGTCCAGATGATGTACGCGTTCGCCGGGCCCGACGCGCTGCGCGAGCTCGGCCTCTCGGCCAGCCTGCCGCCGCCGCAGGTCATCGCCGCGCTCTGGCTCGCCTGGCTGCTCGTACCCCCGCTGCTGAGCGGGCTGCTGCTGCAGCGGAGGAAGGTCGCATGATCACGCAGCATGCATCGGCACCGAGCGCCTCCTCGCGGCGGTCGCCGTCCAACGCGGCGGCCCTCGTGCTCGCGCTCGCGGTCGTCGCATGCGGACCCGGGCCCGACGGCGCCTCGACCGGGACGTCGGCTGCGGCGGAGATCGGAGGCGACGAGTGTGCGGTCTGCGGGATGCTCGTCCGCGACCAGCCCGCCCCGCGCGGCCAGCTCGTGCACCGCGACGGCACGCGCGCCTTCACCTGCTCGCTCGGCGATCTCATGGTCCACCTCGGCGCCCCATCGCCGCACGGCCGCGCCGCCGAGGTGTGGGTCGAGGTGCTCGGGGCCGACGCCGATCCCGACGAGCGCGCGTCGCACGCGCACCGCTGGTGGCCGGCCGACCAGGCCTGGTACGTCGTCGGCGTCGAGCGGCGCGGCATCATGGGCCCGCCGGTGCTGGCCTACGCCGAGCAGGCACACGCCGAGGCGCGCGCACGCCGGCACGAAGGCGCCCACGTGTTCGACCGGGCCGGGCTCGAGGCGTGGTGGAAGGCGATGCATCGCTGACACCAGGCGCCCGCGCCGGGCGGCGCCCGGGGCCGACGACCGAGGCGACGTGCGAGCCCGACGACCGCCAGAGCCGCGAGGCGCGCCTACCGGCCCTCCCTGACACGCGCGCGCACGCCGGCGAGCGCGAGCGTCGCCGCGAGCAGCAGCGAGCCGAGCGGGCCGCCGACCGGCACGGGCGAGACCGGCACCGAGCCGGCATCGTTCGGGTCGGACTCGCCGGCATCGACGAGCCCGTTGCCGTTGGCGTCCTCGACCCCGTCGAGGAAGGTGTCGCCGTCCGAGTCGTCGTCGGTCGGGTCGGTCGTCGTCAGCGGATCGGCATCGGGCACGAAGACGCCCGTGTCGGTGCCGAGCAGCGGCCCTGCGGCGCCATCGGGATCGGCCACCCCGCTGACCGCGCCCGACTCGGTGCCGTCCTGCAGGCCGTCTGCGTCGCTGTCGGCGTCGCAGGGATCGGTCTCGCCGGCATCGACCACACCGTTGCCGTTCGCGTCCTCCACGCCGTCGGCGAGCCCGTCGTCGTCGCTGTCCGCGTCCGAGACGTCGCTGCAGGTGGTCGCCTCGAGCACGTCGGCGAGCCCATCGCCGTCGGTGTCGAGCGGCGCGTTGCTGAAGAGCGCCCCGCCGAGATCGACGATGCCGAGACCGGCGCTCACGACCATGTCGTCGCCGATGTCGGCGAGATCGGCTCCGCCCGACAGCACGGTCGAGAACGGGTTGCCGCTCAGGATCACGTCGCCGTCGTAGGTGACCGTCGCCGTCTGGGTCCCGGTGTCGACGCTGACCACGAACGGCTTGCTCGGATCGAGCCCGACCTCCACCTCCTGGCCGGGGACCAGCACGCTCGCCGAGAAGGCGTTGCCGCTGCGCAGCTGCACGCGGGCCACCGGTCCGCGGCCGACGAGTGAGATCGAGGCGTACACGCGATCGACGGTGCCCAGGCCGCCGTCGACGTCGAGCAGGCTCGTCCCGTCGGCGATCGAAGGCGTCCACGTCGTTCGCTCCACGAAGCCGATGCCCAGCTGGCCGCGCGAGTAGACGTCGTGCACGTAGATCGGCATCGAGCCGTCGAAGACCATGAAGTTGGCGGTGTCGAACTCGACGCTGTTCGCGGTCGCCAGCACGCCCTTCGGCGTGTCGATCGCGAAGCCGCCGAGATCCCAGGTCAGGCCCCACGCGTCGAAGTCGCCGATCTGCAGCGCGCTCGACGTCGGAGGCGAGGAGACGACGCTCACTGCGACGCCGTCCGAGTTGTCCGAAGGATCAGGGTCTACCGGCGTGGTGGTCGCGGTGATGCTGGTGATGTCGAAGGCGCCGGGGGCGGCCGAGCTCGCCCGGCCGAAGAGCGTGATGCGCTCGTTGGGCTCGATGGCGTTCGCGCCCGCGAACGTGCCGGGATCGGGGGGCTCGCAGGTGATCGTCCCCGGCCCCGTGAAGCAGAAGGACGAGAGCGCGGTCGAGAGGCCGGCGGGAAAGTCGCCGGTCAGCTGGAAGTCGGTGAGATCCGAGGCGCCATTGTTCGTGAGCGTGAGCGCATAGGCGAACGCGTCGCCGACACCCGGCACGAGCGTGGTCGCGTCGACCTCGAGGGTCGCCCCCGTGCGCTCGAGGCTCTCGAAGCGCGCGAGGAAGACCTCGAGACCCCCGACCGGGCTCGGCGGGAGGCCGCCGACCTCGGGGAAGCTCGCGGTCGTGCTGCCCGCGACGAGCAGCCGATCGCTCGCATCGACGGCCAGCCGGTAGACGTCGGGCAGCGGGATCGCGCTCTCGACGATCTGCCCGGTCGGGTCGAGCTGCACCAGCTGCACGGCGCCGAGGCCGGCGAACTCGGCGAGCGGCGCAACCGGGCTGCCGAAGCCCGCGGCCACGTGGATCGTGCCGAAGCCGTCGGTCAGCACGTCGTGACCCGAGTCGCTCCCCGAGCCGCCGAGGAACGTGGAGAGCACGAGGGACGCGTCGCCGGTCGTGGTCGTGTCGACCTTCACCAGATAGCCGTCCTCGCCGCCGCCCCCCGGCAATGGCTGCACGGCATTCTTCACGGGAAACCCGGCCGCGTAGGGCGGCGTCGCGTCGGCGACCCCCGACGTCGCACCCG
>JAAUYD010092239.1_pt1 | contig 10614 bp, 7 predicted proteins | sample 7278101 | NCBI WGS metagenome assembly JAAUYD01 (sample SAMN14350128, study PRJNA611818) | marine sediment metagenome | isolation source: surface marine sediment (0.6m) | place: French Polynesia: Moorea | collected 2018-08
AAAGCATGGCCATCAAATGCGGAATCGTCGGTCTGCCAAACGTCGGCAAGTCGACGCTGTTCAATGCACTGACCGCAGCGGAGATCGCCGCGGAGAACTATCCCTTCTGCACGATCGAGCCGAACGTCGGTGTCGTTCCGGTGCCGGATCCCCGGCTGACCGCATTGTCGAACATCGTCAACCCGCAGAAGCTGATTCCGACGACGATGGAGTTTGTCGATATCGCGGGTCTCGTCGCAGGGGCGTCGAAAGGCGAGGGCCTGGGCAACCAGTTTCTCGCGAATATCCGCGAGACGAACGCGATCACCCACGTCGTTCGTTGTTTCGAGGATGACGACGTGACGCACGTCGCCGGCGCGATAAACCCGATCGACGACATCGAGACGATCAATACCGAACTCGCGCTCGCCGATCTCGAATCCGTCGAACGCCAGCTGGCTAAGGCCGAGCGCAACGCAAAGACCGCGAAGAAGGAAGACATCTACATTCGCGACACCATCGCACGGGTCAAAGCGCATCTCGACGAGGGCAAACCGGTCAGGTCGCTGGATCTCGACGACAACGAGAACAAGGTCCTGAAGGAGCTGCACCTGATCACGGCCAAGCCCGTTATGTACGTAGCCAATGTCGACGAGGGCGGCTTCGAAGACAATCCCCACCTCGATGCCGTCAGGCAGTACGCGGAAGCAGAAGGTGCCGAGGTTGTCGCCATCTGCGCCGCCATCGAAGCGGAAATCGCCCAACTCGACGACGCGGACAAGCAGGAGTTTCTCGACGACTTGGGCTTCGAGGAGCCGGGCCTCAACCGTGTGATCCGGACGGGTTATAAGCTGCTTGGCCTGCAGACGTTCTTCACGGCCGGGCCGAAAGAGGTGCGTGCGTGGACGACCCGCATAGGCGCTACGGCGCCGAACGCTGCCGGCGAGATTCACACGGACTTCGAGAAGGGCTTCATCCGCGCCGAGGTCATCGGCTACGACGACTACATTGCCGGGAACGGCGAGGCTGGCGCCAAGGAAGCAGGGCGACTTCGCCTGGAGGGCAAGGACTACATCGTCCATGAGGGCGACGTCATGCACTTCCGGTTCAACGTCTGAACGAACCGTACCCCGTGGCGACCGACTTTCGACAAGCCCTTCTCGATCTTCGAGCGGAGCTTCAGGCGGTCGCCGAGACCGGCGACGAGTCCGCCGGCGTCGTCGAGCTGGACCAGGCGCGTGTAGGTCGCCTGTCGCGGATGGACGCGATGCAGGCACAGGCGATGGCGGCCTCATCGAAGCAACGCCGGGAACAGAAGCTCAGGCAGATCGCGGCGGCGCTGCGACGCATCGACGATGACGAGTACGGTTTCTGCCAGTCCTGCGACGAGCCCATCAGTCCAAAGCGCCTCGAGTTCGACCCGACCGTGCGCTTCTGCATCGATTGCGCCAATCAACAAGAGGGCTAAGCGCAGTCCTGACGCTTACGATCTCGGCTTCGCGGCCGGGAGCGTCCAGTCGAATACTATACTCAGTCCTCGCACGGCGAACCCCGCGAGGACGGCAAGGCTCAGCGAAATCCTGCTGTCGATACCGAAATAATCGAGGGCAACAAACGTCACCGACGAGACGAAGGCCGCGGTCGCATAAATCTCGCGTGTCAGGATCAGCGGGATCTCGTTGCAGATGATGTCGCGGATCATGCCGCCGGTGACAGCCGAGGCAACGCCGAGCATGACGGCGACGGTGGCGCCAGTCTCGAATTCCAGGCAGATGCGTGTCGCCAGGGTTGCAAACAGTGCGAGGCCCATCGCATCCATCCAGATCAGGACCCGTTGGCGACCGCCGGGTCGGTAAAAACTGAAGTACACGACGACAGCGGCTGCGAGCGCAACGGCGACGTATCGGACGTCGTCGATCCAGAATACCGGGTGGCGGTCGAGTATGACGTCGCGCATCGTGCCGCCGCCTACGGCTGGCATTAGCGCGAGTACGAAAAAGCCAAAGATGTCCATGCCCTTCCTGGCGGCGGCGAGCGCGCCGCTGATCGCGAACGCGGCGGTCCCCAGCATTTCGAGAACGAACAGGAAGCTGATCTGTGTCATCGGACTAGTGCCATGCTTTCCGGCTGGATTCGACCTTGTACAGAATATAGTCGCGTAGCCGATTGGCGTCCTCGATCGGCATGAACGGGATGCGCACCGACCCGGACGCGAGAAATATTTTCAGCCCCGCCAGTTCCTTGCGTTCCTGCAGCCACGACTGCGTCACGGTCACCCTTTGGACTTTACGAAACAGGAACACCTGCAGGCTGTAGCCGATCAAGCCCGTGCGCCGAACCAGCGCATCATTGTCGTGATAGTAGCCGAATCGCCGCCAATAGCGGCGTGTAGCAAGGAATACCAGGACCGGAATCACGAGCAATACGGCCGCGAACGGGCCGGCCGCAAACGTCGCGGGCGTGCCGAGAATGGCCAGTATCGGCAAGCTGATCATCAGCGTCCTCGAGACAATGTAGCGGCGCGAGATGTGCGTAAAGCTCTCGAATTCCGGATTCAACGAGACGTTCAAAGCCTCCGGTGCGAACACCTCCCGGCTGAAGGCCTCGCCGAATTCCTGCGTGACGAGCGGCACTTTGAAGCTGTTGCTTTCTTTCTGATTGTCGCTGCTGCTCGCCTGCTGGGCGGACAGGCGGAAGCGACCGAACCAGCGAAGCACAATCCCCTGGGACATCTTGATTCGCTGGACCTTGCCGACATTCATCGACACCTGGTGCCGCGTCAGGAGCCCGCCGGCGGAGCGCAGTTTCGTGCCGTCGAGCGTCAACACGAAGTTGTGATATCGGAGCACGGCCGCGCCGATAGAACCCAGGGCGAGCAGAAGTGCGATCGACAGGATGACGGCGAGGACGATCAGCGAACCACCGGCGAAGCCAAATTCGGACACGCGGTCAAACGCGGATTCTGCGTAAGCCGTAATGATTCTGTCAGCTCCGTCACCAAGCTGCTCGAGGAAAGGTCCGATGACGGCGAAAATGATCAGCGCGCGTCTGTCCGCCAGACCGATCTTGACCATGTCCCGCCAGCCGAGCGTCAGCATCGGAGAGGCTTCGGGAACGCTGCCTTCCGTCTCCGGCTCGCTGTCAGCAGATATTGACTGGCGTCGCCCGTCGATCCGGTCCTGCAGGTCTTCCGCGAACTCCGATGTGACGGCGGGCAGGTAGCCCTCGCTCTCGGAAGAACCCGCCGTGTCGAAACGGATGTTGACGAGGTTGAACCAGCGGTAGACGACGTTCTGCTCGGTGTCGACGCCCTGGATGCGGTCGAATTTGATGTCGAGCTGCTTCTTCGTGAAGATGCCTTCACGGATCAGGACGGAGTCCTCGCCGATCTTGAATCGGAAGAACAGGTAGCCGAGCACGGAAATCGTTATCGAGAGAACTGCCGCCGCTGCAACGCCAACCAGAAGCTTATCCAGGATCGAACCCTGGAACGTAACCAGCAGCGCGGCGAGAGGCGCCAGCGTCTGGAACGCATTCTTGGTGAGACCCTTAAGGAACCGTCCCAGGAAGAACAACACCGCCAGCGGCGATGTGCGGCGCCACTCGTCAGCTTTCTTCAACGCTCGATCCAATGCGCTTCAAGATCATCGAACGGAGACTCTCGGCGCGATCCCGCTCCATGCCTGCGATATCGAGGTCGCCCTTCGACCCGCCGGCCGTGAAGATCTGCAAGCTGGCCGTCCCGAACTGCCGGTCCAGCGGCCCCTGCTTGGTCTCGACGTGCTGGATCCTGTTGAACGGGATCGCGGTCACGCGATTGACAACGAGCCCGGACTTGTAAAGCACGTCCTTGTCCCTGACGGCGATGCCGCGCTTCTTGACGGAGTAGTAGGGCCAGACCACGAGCGGGATCGTGATCGCAACCAGAATCAACAGGTGCAGCCACAGCGGCAGGAAAGTCACATTCGGGTGGAGGCTGGTGCCGATCGAGACCGCCGCGATGATGGCAACGACAAACAGCTGTTGAATCACCAGCTGCAAAGCCAATGAATCGTCCATGGGCTGCCAACTCACGCTCTCAACGCGGGGCAGCTCATCGAGGCTGATTTCGGGGTTCTCGAACATCGGGGTCATCGTGTCTAAAGGACAGCGCATTATAGGAAAAAGTGAGCATTTTCCCCGTTTTTTCTTGACACTCGTAGTGCCCAAAAGGACAATCTGCGGCCCTTCGAGGGACAGTGCTGGATTGGCCGCTTCCCGTTGACAACCTACAAAATTAGGTGATGTAGCTCGGAGGGTCAGAGTGGTGAACAAATAACCCGCAGGTTGGTGAGTCATCCGAGCGGCGCGAAGCCCGCGACAGGCCGACCGAATGGGAGGCCCATTCCACCCTGACGCGGTAGAATTGCACAACAAAATTCGGTGATGTAGCTCAGATGGTCAGAGCGGCGGACTCATAACCCGCAGGTCGGTGGTTCAATTCCACCCATCACCACCAAACGCCAAGGGCGGCCCACACGGGGCCGCCCTTATCGTTTGGGGATGCGTGGAATTGTTGCCGATGGTGCCTTCGATGGTCGTTGGCAGCAGCCCCGATATCTAGGCTCGACGATCAGGTTAAGGGGCTACCCTACCTTGAACAATCACAGTGCGAGCCGTTCCATCATCTTGCGTCCCGACTAGGTTCAATTCCACCCATCACCACCAGATACAAAAAGGCCCCTCGCAGAGGGGCCAATTTGTATCTGGTGAAAGTAGAAAAGCACCACCGAAGGCGGTTCGTAAAACGCGCCGCCGTAGTCAGTCATCAGGTGAACCGATCGAATGGCCGCCGAACTGGTTTCGCATCATCGCGAGCAGTTTGCCGGAGTAGTCCTGCTGACCCTGGCTGGCAAAGCGGGCCATCAGAGCCAGGCTCATAATCGGGGTCGGTATTCCCTGTTCGACGCCTTCCAGCGCAGTCCAGCGGCCCTCGCCGGAGTCGGCGACGAACGGATCGACATCGGCGAGTTGTTGGTCCTCTGCCAGCACTCTGGCCGTGAGGTCGAGCAGCCAGCTGCGCACGACACTCCCGTGCCGCCAGGTCTCGGCGATCTCTGCGAGATCGAGGTTGAAGTCCTCTCGGCCTTTCATCAGCGAGAAGCCCTCTGCATAGGCTTGCATCATGCCGTACTCGATGCCGTTGTGGATCATCTTGACGAAGTGACCGCTGCCGACCGGGCCGGCGTGAATCCAGCCCTGATCGCGCTCCGGCGCCAGCGCTTCGATGATCGGTTGCACGTTCGCGAACGCTTCTTCTGCCGCGCCCACCATCAGCGCATAGCCGTTCTCGAGCCCCCAAACACCACCGGAGACGCCCGCGTCGACGAAAAGGATGCCTGATTCGGCAAGCAACTCGCCGCGTCGCATGGAGTCCTTGTAGTAGGAGTTCGCGCCGTCGATCAGGACGTCACCCGGCTCGAGCAAACCCTGCATCTGCTGCACGTACGATTCAGTAATGTCACCGGCGGGCAACATCAGCCAGACGACTCTCGTCGCATCGAGCTTGGTGACCAGGGCCTCCGCGGAGTCGGCGGGGATCAGTCCGACCTCCGAAGCGAGCGCATCCGTTGCCTTGACGTCCTGGTTGAATCCAACGACCTCGATGCCCGCACGGCGCAGTCGCCGTGCCATGTTGCCGCCCATCTTGCCCAGCCCGATCATACCGAGTCTCATCGCTTTTCCCCGCAGATTTGCCTATTGGCATTATCTTTTCTATTCGTCGGTGGCGCTACCTCGTGCGATTCCGGCACCAAGGCTGCCTGTAAGCGGCGCTCATTCAACGATGCTGTTCGTCTGTCGACGGCGTTTATCGCGCCTGCTAGAGTTGTGCGTCGCTGCACTCGTGACGCTCAATAATCGAAAACAAAGGGGGACGTCATGCGCCGATACCTTATTTCTCTGTTCACGCTCACACTCGTCGCGCCACTGGCATTCGCCGAGGACGAAGACGATGCCGATGTCGAGCCGGGATTCAATGAATCGACGTTCAAGGGCCTCGAATTCCGGAGTATCGGTCCGGCGTTCATGTCCGGGCGAATCTCGGACATTGCCATTCACCCCGAGAATCGTAGCGTCTGGTATGTCGCTGTCGGTAGCGGCGGTGTCTGGAAGACGGAGAATCGCGGTACGTCCTGGTCGACGATCTTCGACGATGAAGGCTCCTATTCTATCGGCAGCCTGGCAATTGACCCTAACGATCCGGACACGATCTGGGTAGGTACCGGCGAGAATATCAGCGGCCGCCACGCCGGCTATGGCGATGGTCTGTACCGCAGCCGTGACGGCGGCCAGAACTGGGAGAAGATGGGTCTCGAAGACTCGGAGCGCATCGGCATGATCGCTATAGACCCGCGTGATTCGAATACGATGTTCGTCGCAGCGCAGGGTCCCCTCTGGTCGGGCGGCGGAGATCGCGGCCTGTTCAAATCGACCGACGGCGGAGAAAACTGGCGCAAGGTACTCGGCGACGGGCTGGGCAACACAGATGATGACGATCAGTACACGGGCGTGTCGGAAGTGCACATGGATCCTCGTGACCCCGACGTCGTGTATGCGGTGTCCTGGCAACGCTTACGCAGTGTCGCCGTGCTACTGGACGGCGGGCCCGGAACGGGCATCCACAAGTCCGAAGATGGAGGGGAGACCTGGCGCGAACTCACCGAAGGGCTGCCGGAGGGGAACAAAGGCAAGACCGGCCTCGCCATCAGCCCGCAAGACCCGGATGTCATCTACGCGACCATCGAGGAGAACAACCGGAAAGGCGGTTTCTGGCGTTCAGCCGACGGCGGCGAGACCTGGGAGAAGATGAACGAGTATCTCTCGAGCGGCACGGGCCCGCATTACTACCAGGAACTGTTCGCGTCGCCGCACCAGTTCGATCGCGTCTACCAAATGGACGTGCACCTGCACGTCACCAACAACGGCGGAGAGGATTTCGAGAGGCTCAGGCACGAGACCAAGCACGTAGACCATCATGCCATGGCCTTCGACCCGGACGACGAGAATTACCTGCTGGTCGGGAACGACGGTGGTATCTATGAGAGTTTCGACCTCGGCGAAACCTGGCGCTACGTCCACAACATGCCGATCACCCAGTTCTACAAGGTGGCTGTGGACTATGACACGCCGTTCTACAACGTCTACGGCGGCACACAGGACAACAACAGCCAGGGCGGCCCATCACGCACGATGGATATTGCGGGCATAAGGAACAGCGACTGGTTCGTGACCCTGGGCGGTGACGGCCATCAGTCGGCCGTCGATCCGAACGATCCCGACATCATCTACGCACAGTGGCAGCAAGGTAACCTGACGCGATTCGATCGCCGTACCGGCGAGAATGTCTACATCCGTCCGCAGGCCGCGGAGGGCGACCCACCCGAGCGCTACAACTGGGATGCACCCATTTTGATCAGTCCGCACGATTCGAAGACCATCTATGCGGCAACGCAGCGGGTTTGGCGAAGTGATGACTACGGCGATACCTGGACTGCGATCTCTGGCGACCTGACACGCAACGAGAATCGTACGCGTCTGCCCATCATGGGCCGGACGTGGAGCTACGACTCGCCCTGGGACCTCTATGCGATGTCGATGTTCAATACGATCGTCAACGTGTCGGAGTCGCCAATCGTCCCGGGGCTGATCTACGCGGGCACCGACGACGGTTTGATCCAGATTACCGAAGACGGCGGTCAGAACTGGCGTCGCGTGGACCGGTTGCCCGGGGTGCCTGAGCGCTTCTTCGTCAATGACATCAAAGCGGACCTGCACGATCCGGATACGGTCTATGTCGTCGTCGACGACCACAAGAACGGTGATTTTGCTCCCTACATTCTGAAGAGCGAGAACCGCGGCCGCAGCTGGAAGAGCATTGCGAGCAACCTGCCCGAGCGGCATATCCTCTGGCGCGTCGTGCAAGACCACGTGAATCCCGACCTGATGTTTGTGGGTACGGAGTTTGGCGTGTTCTTCACGGTCGATGGCGGCAGTGCGTGGACCAAGCTGAAAGGCGGCGTGCCGAACATTCCGTTCAGGGACCTGGTCATACAGACGCGCGAGAACGACCTGGTCGGTGCAACGTTCGGTCGAAGCTTTTACGTGCTCGATGATTACACGCCGTTGCGGAACGTCACCGAATCCGCGCTGGCAGAAGGCGAGACGCTGTTCCCGGTGCGAGATGCACCGTGGTACGTGGAGAAGCGTCTGCTCGGATGCAGCAAGCCAACGTGCAAGGCAAGCCAGGGCGACAGCTACTACGTTGCTCCGAATCCTCCGTTCGGCGCCATGTTCACCTACTACGTCGCCGATGGCCTCCAGAGCCAGAAAGACGCACGGCAGGAGGCGGAAAAGGACGCTATCAATAATAACGAGAACGTCCGCTTCCCGGATTGGGACGTCATACTGGACGAAGAGCGTGAAGACGAGCCTGCAATTGTCTTCATCGTGCGGAACTCCGCCGGTAACGTCGTTCGCCAGATCGAGGCATCGGCAGAAGCGGGATTCAATCGCGTCGCGTGGAATCTCCGATACCCGCCATTGCAGCCGTGGAGCGCCGAAGAATCGACTTCGTATACCGATGACGACGGTGTACTCGTTGCCCCCGGAACGTATAGCGTAACGATGTCCAGGCGCGTCGACGGCGTCCTGTCGGACACGGGCCAATCGCAGGAGTTCGAGGTCGTGTCTGTTCGCGAAGAGCCGGTGCTGCCAGGCACGTCGCAGGAGCAGCGCGTCATCTTCGAAAGCGAACTGGACGAACTGGTCCGGGCCACCCGTGGCACGGTTGCCTCGATCGATGAGATCGTTATCGAGCTCGATGCCGTCAAGGACACGCTGGAGCGTTCGGTGGACGATGGCTCGCTGTACGCGACCGCGAACGCTATTCAGCAGCGCCTGAAAGAGTCGCGCGATCGCCTGAGTAACAACCCACAGCGTGCGATCTACAACGACATTGGTGAGATGACGGTAACCGCTCGCCTGTTCCATGCGCGGTACTCCGCGACGGCGCAGGCATACGGGCCGACGCCTGAGCAACGCAAGTCGTACCGGATCGCGCGAGAGCGCTATACCGAGGTTGTCGCGGGCCTTTCAACGCTTATCGACGAGGAGTATGCGGCGCTGAAACGGGCCATGGACGCTGCGGGCGTACCCTGGACGCCGGGTCGAGGCGTGCAGCGCTAGGCGGCTGCACGGCCGGGTCGGCTGACGGCGCGCGAGAGGTCGGTCGCGTCGCGCACTCGGGGAGTGACGGTTGTGTTCGTCCCCGTGCATTGATTCCTGTCTAACAGACGCGGGCGGCTATTTTTTTGCGCCAAATCAGTACTCTGCGGCTAGCGACCCACGGTAACTGTCACTCGCCCGGCGACCGTTCGTTGCTCAACCATTTCGTGCGCGTTGGCAATATCGTCCAAAGGGACTGACGCGCCGATGTCATATCCGGGCCAGGCATTCTCCAGCAGGCTATTCAACGCTTGCGCTGCTGAGATCTTCGCTTCGACCGGGAAATCGTCACTGCCGAGGAAGTGGAGATTCACGTTCTTGAACACCAATGGCCAAAAGGGAATCGTTGGCGCCGGAGAACCCGTAGCGTACGCGGCTATCGAGCCTCCCTGCTTTAGCAGGTGCTCGTCAATCTCGATGTTCGCGTGGAAGGCCACCTCGACGATGTGATCCACCCCGTCTGGCGCGTGGGCCTCTATGTCCTGAATGACTTGATCCGGTGCCAGGTCCTTTGTCACGATGACATGATGTGCGCCGGCCGCTGTCGCAGCGTCCGAATCGGCGGGCGCGCGGACGGTCGACACGACGGTCGCGCCTGCAAGTCTCGCAAGGCCAATCGCACATTGCCCGACAGCACCGGCCCCGCCCTGGATGAGGACCACGCGACCCTCTACGGGTCCGCCGACATGGACGGCGCGATGCGCTGTGATGCCAGGAATACCGAGGCAGCTGCCTTGCTCGAATGAAACACCGTCGGGCAGACGCACCGCCTGGTATGCCGGGACCACGACATACTCTGCTGCGGTGCCGAACGGGCGATAGCTCTGCGCTCCGAAACACCAGGCGCGTTCCCCGATGCGAGCTTCTTCAACACCTGCACCAACCCGGTCGATAACGCCAGCGCCATCGCTGTGCGGAATGACCAGCGGGAAGGGCATGCCGGTGCCGAACTGGTCGGTGCGCTTCTTGACGTCTCCCGGATTGACGCCCGAGGCACGCACGGCGATTCGGACTTCGCCTGGCCCAGGCTCCGGCGTTGGACGCTCGCCTACCTTCAGGACCTCCGAAGGTGCTCCCTGCCTCTCGTACCAGGCCGCCTTCACAGATTGTTTCCCGGCTCGCGGACGACGAAGGTCCTGCCAATTGTCATTCGTTGACCACCCGCAGGTGATACTCGAAAGGTGGTCGCCCCGCGATTCGATTGTTCAGTAGCAATATCGTCATACCCTCAACCCAGCGAGCGTTGTCGATATCGCCGAGGTCGATCGGCTGAAGGTCCATGCCGCTGACGATTTCCGCGACCTTCGCCTTCGCTTCATCGCTGTCGCCGACCAGTGGAATGGAGATGTCGCCGCCGGGCTCGACCATCTG
>JAAUYD010250044.1_pt1 | contig 10614 bp, 6 predicted proteins | sample 7278101 | NCBI WGS metagenome assembly JAAUYD01 (sample SAMN14350128, study PRJNA611818) | marine sediment metagenome | isolation source: surface marine sediment (0.6m) | place: French Polynesia: Moorea | collected 2018-08
ACGTGGCTCTCCAGCCTGACCGGGGCGCTTGGCAAGATGGGGCAGGACATCGTGCTGATGGCTCAGCAGGGCGTCGACGAGATCAAGTTGGCAGGCGGTGGGGCTAGCTCTGCCATGCCGCACAAGCAGAACCCGGTGCTGGCCGAAACACTGGTAACCTTCGCCCGCTTCAACGCCACGCAAGCGGCCGGGCTGCATCATGTGCTGGTCCATGAGCAGGAACGTTCCGGCACGGCCTGGACTCTGGAATGGATGATCCTGCCGCCCATGGCAGAGACGGCCGGCAAGGCGTTGACTCACGCCCTTCGTCTGACGGGTCAAATCGACGGGATGGGCGGCAATTAGGTTTCAGCCTTATGCTCAAACACAAAAGCCACGTCTATTCCTGGACCCGAACACGCTCGCATTTCAACTGGGCTCAACGAAAGCCGAAACGCTCTACGCGGGCACTGTCGTAGGTTCGACAACCGGTGCATCGCGGAAGAACAACGCATAGAACACCGGCGCGGCGATCAGCGTCAGGATCGAAGCGAAGGCAAGCCCGCCCATGATGGTCACGGCCATTGAGACGAAGAATGCATCCGTCAGAAGGGGCACCATGCCGAGGATCGTCGTTGCCGCCGCCAGGATCACCGGGCGCAAGCGGGAGGTGCAGGCGATCACGATGGCCTCCTCCAGCGGTGACCCGTCCTTTCGGACGAGGTCGATCTCCTCGACCAGCACGATCCCGTTCTTGATGAGCATCCCCGACAGGCTGAGGAGACCAAGAAGCGCCGTAAAGGTGAACGGCAGTCCCGTCCCGAGAAGCCCCAAAACAACCCCGTTCACCGACATGGGCACAAGCAACCAGATGATGATCGGCTGGCGCACGGCGTTGAAAAGCAGAACAGAGATCAGGACCATGATGATCCCGCTCAGCGGCAATTGCTGGCCAAGACTTGCCTGCGCATCGCCTGAATCCTCAAACTCGCCTCCCCACTCCATCCGGTAGCCGATGGGCAGTTGCATGGCTTCGACAGCGGCACGGATTTCAGAATGGACTTCGGCGGCGGTGCGGTCGATTGGGATATCGGCCCCGACCGTGAGTGTCGGTACGCGGTCCCGACGGTGAATGAGGGTGTTCTGCACTTCGTAGGTCAGACCGTCGATCACCTGTTCGATGGGAACGAACGTGCCCCCGCTATCGGAGTAGACGACCTGATCCAAAAGCGTCAGATCCGTATCCTTGGCCAACCGTACAACAATCGGGATCAAGCGATCATCCTCACGGTAGACGCCGCTGGCGATGCCGTCAGTTGCAAAGCGCAGCGCGTCGGCAATCTCGTCACGGCTGATGCCAGCCGTCTGTGCACGTTCCGTTGCATAGATCGGCTTCAACACAAGCTCTTGCTCACGCCAGTCGGTCCGCAAGTCGATCAGGTTGTCCGAGGCCTCTGCCATAATGTCCATCGCCTGATCGCCGAGGGCGCGGAGGACCGTGGGGTCCGAGCCGGAGAACCGCACCTCTATCGGGTTGCCGCCACCTGGGCCAAAGACCAGCCGCTTGGTGCGGAACTCGCCCTCTGGAAAGGAACCCCGGCCGAAGGCTTCGAGATCAGCCTGCAGCGGCGGGATCTGGTCCAGGCTCTCAGTGCGGATGATCATGTGCCCGTAGCTTGGATTGGGATTCTCGGCCGATTAGGTCAGCATGAACCGCGTTGCCCCTTGGCCAACAAAGGTGGCAACCGAGACGACCTCGTCGCGCGCGGCCAGCCAGTCTTCCACCAGGGCCAAGTCAGCCGCAGTCCGGTCGATATCGGTACCCTGAGGGAGCTTGTAGTGAACGAAGAACAGCGGCGTGTTTGAATCCGGAAAGAACTGCTGCTTGATCAAACCAAAACCGGCGAAGCAGGCCGCCGTGATCCCAACACGCACGACGATCACCAGCCATCGGGCTCTTAGGGCACCACGAAGAACGGCTCCGTAGGCCCGGAACAAAGGCCCGCTGTAAGCGTCACGTCCACCTGACTGGTCTTGCTTGAAAAAGTAGTGGCCAAGCAGCGGTGTGACCGTGATCGCAAGTACCCAAGACAGCAGCAGTGATATTCCAATAACAGCGAAGAGCGAGAACAAGAACTCGCCCGTTGCATCTGGGCTGAGGCCAATACCGGCGAAGGCCATGATCCCGATAACCGTTGCACCCAAAAGCGGGATTTGCGTTTTGCCGACCGCCTCATCGGCGGCCTCGCGCGATGTTCGACCGCGCATCATTGCGATCTGCATGCCCTCAGCCACGACAATGGCGTTGTCGACTAGCATCCCCATGGCGATGATCAGGGCGCCAAGGCTGATCCGCTCCATCTCGATCGAGAAGATTGCCATAAAAAACAGCGTGCCAACCACCGTCAGCAGCAGGGTGCTGCCGACCACAATTGCGGCACGCCAGCCCATGAACAGGGCCAGCACAATCACAACAATGCTGACCGACATGGCCAGGTTCATCAGAAAGTCTGTCGAAGCTTCGTCGACCACCAGATGCTGCTGATAAATCGGGTGCAGTGTGACGCCAGCGGGAATATCCGCTTCGAGTTCCGCAAGTCTCGCATCGACGAGCCTGCCCACTTCGACAATGTTTTCGGTTGCCAGCCCGGCTATTCCGAGGGTGAAGGCTTCGGCACCATTGAAGCGGACGATAAGGTCCGGATTGTCCTGCCGCCCCCGAGTGACTTCGGCAATGTCAAAAAGATTCAGAACCTCGCCGCCGACACCGACGGAGAGTCCGGAGATGGCGGAAACGCTGTCGGATCCGTCCGGTGCTTGAATGATCGTGCGACCGCCCGCGCCTTCAACGGAGCCGGCGGGAACGACGGAATTGGCGGTCGCAATCGCGTTTACAATTGCTAGAGGTGACACATTTTGGTTGACCGAGATCGTAAGGTTCGGCTCCACAAAGATCGCTTCGTCCGGCAAGCCGGAAACGTCGACATCGGCGACACCCTCAACGGCCAGAAGCTCCCGACGAATGAAGGTGGCAAGCTGGTAGAGTTCGGCGTCTGTGAAGCCGGGCGCCGTAACGGCATAATACAGCCCGAAGACGTCGCCGAACGCATCGTTCACGAATGGTGCGCTTACCCCTTCTGGCAGACCTCGGGCCGCATCACGCACCTTGGCGCGCAGCTTTGTCCAGATGTCCGGCAATTCCCGCCCGTCGAATGTCGGCTTGATCTCCACTTCGATCTGGGAGACCCCCGGTCGGTTGATCGACGTGATCAGGTCGACCTCGCCCATCTTTTGGATGGCCGATTCAAGCGGCTCGGAAACCTCGCGCGCGACCTGATCGGCCGACGCACCGGGATACTGGGTGACGACCACCGCTGATTTGATCGTGAAGGCCGGATCCTCAAGTCGTCCAAGGCTTGAAAACCCCCACAGCCCGCCGAACAGGCAGCCGAGGATGATCAGCCAGGTCAGAACCGGCCGCTCGATAAAGGTACGTGCGATGTTCATCGGCCCAGCCCCTACTCAGCGAAGCCTGTGAAACGCCGGACAGTCTGCCCATCGCTCAGTGCGGCAACGCCCGCGACGACGATCTCCTCACCCGGTTCAAGGCCCGAACGTACCAGAAACCCACCCTCGTCAGTGGGTTCGATCTCAACCATCCGTCTCTCTATCTCCCCTTCTTCTGCACCTTGCGGGGAAAAGACCAGAACGGCCGTCCCGCCCTGGATCGGCAGAATGGCAGAGGGCGGCACAGCTATTCCGCCAGCGCCCCCGTTCAGTCTTGCCGTCACGGTGACTGATGAGCCAGGCAACACCCGCAAGCCTTCAGGAGGGGTCATGCCAAAAGTCAGGCGGAAGGTCTGACCTATTGAGGAGGTCTCAGCATTAAACTCCCGCACCTCGAGCGGAAAGACATCCGAACTGACCGGAAATTGAGCCGAAATCTCCACATCGGGATCTTCGCCTGCACGTTGAAACAGCACTTCGGGCACGTCGATCTCTATCCTCAGTTCGGACATATCATGCAGGCGAACAACCGGCGTGCCGGCGGATATGGTCGTGAAATTGGCGACGTTGCGGCTGGCAACCAATGCGTCGAAGGGGGCGGTCAATGTTGCGTGCTCAAGCGCGTACTCGGCATTGCGGACAGCGATTTCAGACAGTCCGGCCTGCGTTATCGCATCGTCGATTGTGACTTGACTGACCGCTGCTCCGCTCAACTGCTGTAGGCGTGTGACGGTCCGGTCGGCCTGTTCTTTCTGCAGACGCGCCTGGTCAAGTGACAGTTCGAACGTTTCCAGATCCAGTTCGGCAATCAGGTCGCCTGCCGCGATGGTCTCGCCCTCGATCACCGGGAGCTCTACGATCTGGCCGCCAACCTGAAAGGCCAAATCAACGGTCTGGCGGGCGACCACCTGACCGAAGAAGTGTCGGACTGTTGCCCGGTCCGCCGCTTCTACCGCCATCAACTTGACCGGCTTGACCGGATCATCCGCCCAAGCGGGAATGGCGGTGGCGAGCGCTGCCAGCAGTACTGCGACTCTCATGTATCTCCCCCAACGAGACCCCAGGTCTGGAGCTTTGACAGTAGCGCAGCCGTCTGCCGAAACTACCTAAGTTTTCGCGTGGCGGGTTCCGGTTGCCAAAAAACGGGATGCATGAGCACGCTACATTGTGTTGAGATCGTCACGGATGCTCGAAAGATGGGCACGTATGAGGGCTTGTGCGTCGGCAATGGCCTGACGATGGGCAATAGCGCGCGGTGTTGAACTCGAAGCTTTGAAGCCGAACCCGGTCCATCTTTGCCTTGCGCATGTTGACCGTGTCGCAGGCGAACTTCACTCGCGCGATCGCCGCAAGCTGTTGGTGAGAGGCCTCATCCAACTCGCAAATCCGCGCCAGACCGCCCGCGTTCGAGACTACCGGTGGCAATCCGAACAATGGTCGTGGCGGATCATCGGGATGGATCTTGAGGCGAATACTAAGGCGCTCTACCAAAGGGGCGGCAAGCTCCATAACAGTGATGAGATTGGCAGCCATGTCCGCCGGGCCGATGCCCTGGTAAAACGCTAACTTTCCCCGAAGTTTGTCACTCGCTTCGCTACGATATACGCCCGGCAGACCGCTGAGGACAGCATGCTCCACGTGGGCCGCGTCCGCCTCATCCCACCGTTCCGCGAGCCCGTGGATTTCTGTGACAAGATCAGTGGGGATACCTTTGTGTGTGCCAGTGCAGGCAAGAACGTGAATATCTAGCGACAAGTTCCACCGCATCAAACTGCAGCGCCAGCGCGGCTGTTGGCGAGGGCCAATCCAGCGGGGTCCAGTCGAACATCGGCATGCAGTCGTAGCAGACCGTGTCGTCCCGGCCATCACCAAAGCCTCCAGCGAGGCGCACCGGGCATCGAGATCCCCCTGCTCCTCCGCGCCCGGTCTTGCTCGCATTGGTAGTCGGGATGCTCTCGACTGGATGGTTATTGAGAGCATCCAGTCGAGCGCGGCTGAGGCAATCTCAGTCTTCTGCGCAGCGACGTCATCGACACTTCAGGCGACCCCGGGTGCCACCTCGTGCAAGGCAATCAAGACGCCCGATGCGCCGGTCTGTCGGATATGGGCCAGCGGGATCTGATCGCCACGATCAAACCGGCGCCAGGTAGCGACAAGCCCGGCCACCGGCCCTCTCCCAAGCGCCGGGCATGGTTGTCGGCCCCCGCCTTTACAGCACGGCACCGATCTGCCACGGCAGAAACTCCCGCGTGCCATAGCCGAGGATCTCGGACTTGGTTTTTTCACCGCTCGCCGTTGCCAGTAGCCGCGCGAAGATCTCAGCCCCCTTTTCCTCCAGAGCGACACCCTCAAGCACCTCACCGCAATTGATATCCATATCCTCCGTCATGCTGTCATAGACCCGGTTGTTGGTGGCAAGTTTCAGCGACGGCACCGGCCGGTTGCCGAAGGCTGAGCCACGCCCGGTCGTGAACGCGATCAAATTGGCTCCGGAGGCGACCTGACCCGTCACCGAAACGGGATCGTAGCCGGGGCTGTCCATATAGACAAAGCCCGGCACGTCGACAGGCTGGGCATAGTTGAACACACCGGCCAGCGGGGCCTGGCCCGACTTTGCCACCGCCCCCAAGGACTTCTCCGAGATCGTCGTCAGCCCGCCCCGTTTGTTACCGGGCGAGGGGTTGTTGTCCAACCGCGCGCCATGGCGCGCCGCATAATCCGCCCACCAGTCGACCCGGTCACGGAGCGCATCGGCGACCTCCCGGCTGACGGCGCGGCGCATCAGGCCGGTCTCCGCCCCAAAGATCTCGGGCGTCTCCGACAGGATCGACGTGCCGCCGCAGGCGACCAGCATGTCCGAAGCAATGCCGAGCGCCGGGTTGGCCGTAATCCCGGAATAGCCGTCTGAGCCCCCACATTGCAGGCCCAGCATCAACTCTGACGCGGGCCGTGTCGTCCGCACAGTCGTATTGGCGCGTGGCAGCATCTCGGCAATCACCGAAAGGCCTTTCTCGACTGTCGCCCGCGTGCCGCCCTCGCCCTGAATGGTCATTTTGCGGAAGCGGTCGCTCTCGCGCAGACCGTAGCGTTCCAGCATCGCCTCCGTGCGAAAAACCTCGCATCCGAGACCCACCATCAGGATGCCCGCGAAGTTGGGATGCACGGCATGGCCCCAGATCGTCCGCTCCAGAATGGCATAGCCTTCGCCTCCCTCGGCCATCCCACAGCCGGTGCCATGCGTCAGCGCGACGACACCGTCAACATTCGGGTAGTCCGACAGAAGCCCGCGCGCCTCGGCCTCCTCGGCAATGAAACCGGCGACGGAAGCAGAGCAGTTCACGGAGGTCAGCACACCGATATAGTTGCGCGTACCGGTCCGGTTTTCTCGCCGAAACCCCTCGAATGTGGGGATCGGATCGGGGACGGGGCGCGCAAGACCCTGACCGACGGCTTCGACCTCTCCGGCCATTTCCGGCATCGGGTCGAGGTTATGCTCGTGGATCCAGTCGCCGGGTGCGATATCCACAGCCGCCACGCCAATCGGCTGGCCGTATTTCAGCACCGGCGCACCCTTGGCGATGGCTTGGGTGGCGAACTTGTGGCCCGAGGGGATCGGTGAGCGGAGCGTCACGCCCGCAGCCTTCGTGCCCTCGACCAGGCGACTAGTGGCGATCTGCAACGGATCGGCGGGGTTCAGGTGTAGCGTCTTCATGCAACCTCCTCTAACAGGGCGGCTGGCCCCTACTACAAGACTGTAGCGGCATCGGCGGCGACCGCAGCACGGAAATCCTCCGCCGCAGCAAGGTCCCCAAAGATGTCATGCCGGTTAAGCATGGATGCAGCAAGTGCCTCGGCATCCGGCAGGGTCGTAGCAGAGCTCCCCACAGACTCTGCTGCCAATGGGTCATCAATCCCCTCCTCAAGGACGAGATGCGCCGCCCAGGCTGCGACGCCGGCCAACAACCGGCGTGCCTCCGGACTTGCCGCACTCCGGTCGCAGATGGTGCCATGTAGATGCTGCGGGGTCTTCCGGCGCCATTCATCGCGATTTGTTCGGTCTTGTGCTGAAACGCTGGGTCGCGGAAGCGCGTATCGAGTATGCCGGCATAGTTATCGGGGTCCGGGATGGAAAGGCTTGGTGCCTGGACTTACTGCCGGACGCCTTCACAGGCCGGTGCCGGTCCGCGCTCTGGCTGTGGTGGACGACTTTGGCGGAGGATGCCTGGCCCAGTTCGCGGATACATCCGTCTCTGGGCTGAATGTCACACGAGATGACGGCCAATATCGCGCGTGACGGGGGAAGTGCCGAACGATTTTCCGAGGCATCCGAACCGATCTGACCAGCATGGCTGTGCCCGGACGGAGTCACGACACCCGCAAAAAGACTACTGCAAGGAAGAAGGATTACGACGGACAAAGACCAGACATTCGCTGGGCAACCTGACGGCGTGAGAGTCCGCAATGAAGTTGTGACTGCAAACCAAGGCTGGATGAGGCCACAAGATACCCAGCCGGTTCTCCCGACCGCTGCAGGGAGGCGGGTCTCAGGTCGCTGACTATGACGCCCGAAGAATACTTGCCCTTTCGGTTCGGGCTGTGAGGAATTCTGAGTTAAGCGCCTCTTCTTTGTCGGGTACTGTCCACAAGCATCGTCGTGGGTCACGACTTCGGCGACACACTACAGCCTCAGTCAGCACGGCACAGTTGAAGACACCACTATGAGCGTAATCCTGCGGAACACCGACGCATAGCATCACCGCTCCGGTGGTGTCTCAATCTTGTCCGACTACAGTGTTGCCGGCCTGCAAAGTGCTGACTGTGCAAGGAAGATAGCTGTCTGATCGTTATTGATGCATCTCAATGCGCGGATCTCTGGACGACATAGTGTGGTCGGGTGCTGCGAGTGACTGTGCATGACAGGATGATGCCAGTCAGTATGCAGAAGTTGGGTAGCGGATGGATCGGCATAGTGTGAGGCGAAGTTCGTCGATGAATAACTGGTCTGCTCTACGGCTGACACTGGTCTGTGTGTTGGCTTTGTTTCTGGCTGCATTGACCGACAGGGCCGGAGCGCAGAGCCTTGATGACTTGCCCACAATCGCGACGCCCGGGGCACTAGCGCCCTCCACTGAAGGCCGGGCGTGGCTCTCCGTTGCCGAGCCCGGTATCTATCGTCTTAGCCTTGACGGACCGGGCTTCATATCGATCGGGAGGTTTCGGACGGAAGACGGGCGGTCCGACGGATCGGACCGGCTTGACGAGATCTCCCGCGACGGATCGCCCTATGTCGCCGGGTCGTTCGACGATCTGCTTCTGGAACCTGGTCAAAGCTATTTTGTGCAGATGATCGCGACGGAACCGCGGGCGCTGATACTGGAGCTTGTCACGCCAATCGACCGTGCGACGGCGAGGGATGCGGGCTCAGGCGGAGACGTTGCTCTGGCACCGGGTACATCTATCCTGTTCGCCACCGGTGATCGGGCCGAACTGCAAGTGGCGCTGCAGGCCGAGCCCGTCAGACTGGATGTGATCACCGCGCCCGGTTCGCGGGCTGAGGCGCGGATTGGCGGTCAGCGGATCGGGCCGGGCGGGCTGTACCCAGTTGTAATCGAAGACGAGGAGGACCTCACACTTGATGGCGCCGCGGGTCCAGACGGCGCGCCGGGTTTGATCCTGGTGCGCAGCGAGGCGGTGCCTGAGGGTCTCGATGACATTGAGCCAGGGCCTGTGGCACTTGGGGCCGTTCCGGCTGATGGGTTGGACCTGCGGGGCGTATTGCTTGCGCCTACAGACCGGGATGACTTCGAGTTCAGTCTGGTCCAGCCCGGACGATATGATCTGGGGGTGCTGCTGGACGATCGCTCTGACGCGATCTTACGGCTTATTCAGATTGTCGACGGATCTGCGCTTGAGATCCTAAGCGCTACAGCCGACGTGGACGGTGCAAGACGGTCGGGCTTATCGCTTGAGGCGGGCGATTACCGCCTGCGTTTGGAGAAGAACCCGGATCGACCTGTGGGCTACAACCTGTTCCTGCTACCGGCGCGCCGCATCGACCCGTTAACCGAGGGCGAACCGGATGACATCCCCGAGCGTGCCCGACCGCTTGCACCCGGGACAGCGCTTCTCGGGCATCTTGGACCAGAGGATACCGACTATGTGACGTTTGAAATCACGGATTCCGGGCGGCTTTGGGAGATCCGGGCGGTGCAAGGGGTTTCGACGTTGATCCTTTCCACTGCATCCCGAAATCAGATTGGGCAATGGAATTCGGCCGGTGGCGCGGTCGTCTTGCCGCTGGCTCTGCCTCCCGGACGGTATGTTGCGCGCCTGCGGGGTGAAGGTCGCTACGCCATTCGGTTGTCCGATGCCGGCCCGCTGCCTGAAGGCTTTGAGACAGAGCCTAACAATGACGAGGCTACAGCCCATCGGTTGTTTCCAGGCGAGGCCGTTCAGGGCAGTTTTCTCTTGGGCGGTGATCGGGAGCTGATCGAGTTCACGCTGGACGCGCCGACGCCGCTGACACTTCGGTTTCGCGGGCCGGACGATGGGCCCGCATTGGCGGACGTGAAACTCAGTGATGGCCCCACGCTGAGAGCGACGGTGCTGCCCGAGCATGGCGAAGTCACGTATTCCGCGACGTTCCCGGCCGGGCGAAACACAATCGATATCCGCCCCTCCGGCGAGCGGCTATCCGGGCGTTGGCAACTGGCACTCGACCGCGCAGAGACGTCCGAGCCGGGCGAGCCGCGTGGGGTTGTGGCGTTGCCACGGGACGGGCGGCTCACCGGGCGAATTGGCGGCTTCGACCAGGAAGATCGCGTGTTCATTGCCCTGCCTGAAGGGGTCGGCCAGGCCGTCATCGCCTGTACGGGAGCGATCGCTGCAGCGGATCTCAGGACTTATGGCGACGATGCACGCGTACTGCGGCTCTCGCCCGACACTGCAGGGGTTCTCGATTATGCGCCCGATTTGGGTGGGGCGATTGAGATGCGCCTGACGCCCGCGGGTGCGTCAGGCGACTATGCCTGTCAGATGGCGTTCCCGCCCGAGGCGACGACACCTCGATCCCTTGCGCATGACGAGGCAACCGATAGTGACGTGCCGACTTCATTGCTGCCCGGCGCG
>JAAUYD010084247.1_pt1 | contig 10613 bp, 6 predicted proteins | sample 7278101 | NCBI WGS metagenome assembly JAAUYD01 (sample SAMN14350128, study PRJNA611818) | marine sediment metagenome | isolation source: surface marine sediment (0.6m) | place: French Polynesia: Moorea | collected 2018-08
CTCGAACAATAAAACTTTGTACTAAATGTCATGAGAAAATTACTTTTCAATTTGATTTATGTTGCAACACAATAGACTAATTGCTGCCTAAATCATGCGTGTCTAAAAAGTATTAGACTTTCTTTATTTTATATGCCTATATCTCGACATGTCGGTTACCCAGTATCAAAAAAAACAATTATTTTGTACTTAGGAAGACATGTATCAAAAAAGATTTTAAATTTATTTAAAAAAATTTACATATCGTTGAAATAAGATGTTAACAATGAGTTAGTGAGCTTGGAAATAAGTCTAAATAACATATTTCACGGATCGCTTAATTAGAAACTTTTAACACATGGGGGTATTTCATAACATAAGTCCAAAATCAATCAATCCGTTGACAGATTATAGTGAGATAATAAGAATGTGAGGAAAACGGAGACATTTTACCGTAAAGGGGAAATTATCATGAAAACAAAGCTTTTAGCGAGCCTCGCCTTCCTAGCTCCCCTATTTTTAACAAACTTAGCTCTGGCGGGTAATCCACAACATGTACAAAGATTAATTGAAACTCGGGAATGTGTGTCTTGTAATCTATCGGGAGTAGATCTTAGTGAAGCCCACCTAATTGGTGCTGATTTGAGAAATGCAAATCTTGAAGGTGCAAATCTTGAGTATGCAAACCTTGAAGGTGCTGATCTAACTGGCGCAAATCTATCTCGAGCAAATTTGTCCAACTCTATGGTTTCCAACGTTAATTTTAAGGAAGCAAACCTCGATAATACTAATTTGTCTGGTGCTAAAATATATGACTCTAATGTTTATGGGGCTTCAATGAATAATATGAATATCACTGATGCTGAGATTTTTAATACTGGTATCGGCATTGGAGGCAAAGATTTACAGTTGGAAGATTGGGATTAGAAAATTGAAGTTGGAAGATCGAAGTTCGAAAATTGGAATTCGAAAATTGGAGTTAAATTTAGCCAAACATCACAATAGAGTCCCTTACTAACGAACCACTTCCGTTAAGGTTGTAATCATGGGATAAATTGAAACAGTAATAAATCTTTAGCAGACACAACAACTCAAAGCTTTCATAGTAAATTTCGCGATAGACTAAGCAACATCTATTTTTAGCTAACAGGAATTACGATACAGGTACATTTATTTTCTGTTGAGCGAACGAATAAATTCTCTGATTAAATCTGGTTTAATAGTTGTAAATACGTGAAAAGTTAATACTGGATTCATTTAAAATTCTCATTCTTTGACCATTTTCTATAAGAGTGAGATTTTTTTGCTATTAACCATTTTTTCTTTTCACCAAAATAGTAGGGTTAATTAACAGATAGCTTTTTCAAAAGCCACTGATTATAATTGGCAAACTTTGTTTATCGTCAATCAAGTTTATGGTCATTCAAAATATTTTATCAACAAAATATTCAAAAAACTTATGTATAACTTATGTAATAAAAATATTACTTTGATGATTACTAAAATTTCATGATGAGCGTTGTCATAAGCAAAATTTTATAAGCTATGGAGTATAATGCCTGGAGAGCTTATCAATAATGGATTCTATGATATTTGACAACAAAAAAATCTCATTTTTCAATTCTGAGAACAAATGATATTCGCTGGGGAACAAGCTACTTTAGAACTCAAAATATTACATCTAACATACAAACATAGAAAAATATCGTGTAATTCAACACATAAAAACTCTTGCAACGTATTAATATCAGTACCGATGCCTTTAATGAGGATTGCAGCTTAATATAGCTTTAATATCAGATAAAATCTGCAACAATACTTGTATAAATATAAAGGTAGACTGATGATTGCATGGTTTGTACAACAAATAAGTACGGTTTTTAGGTACTTAAGATAGCTTGAACTCAAGCTAGTCTTAATATTCGGGGTTGATTAAAAAAACTGTATCTAGAATACTGATTTAAGTGTCATTCCAGTACCTGAATGCTAACAATAGTCTACTGATTTGCTAATTTTTAGTTGATGAAGTAGCTGTAGAAAAGGGATTGAGGTTATTTTTACTAAAATCCTTTTGTACCCGAAAATCATTTTGTGCAGTTTTGTTGCTACATCCCTCATTCAACATTCTCGTTGTTTGTGATTATCCCAATTGTGAGGATAACTCAACTGTCCTTGATTATGGAAACAAAATTATAAGAGATGGAAGTCATGGAAAGCACTCAAGAGACAAAAATGCAAGAACTAGAAGTAAATAACCAAGCTGGAGGAAATATCACCAAGATCCAATCTCCAGCACAGTCTCAAGAGGAATGGTTAAAGTATGGAGAACAAATTTCTAGTTTCTTATCGGCTCTACCAGAATACCTAGCTACTTTCTATAGCAAGTACAAACAACCCCTAGTTTTTGCTGCGGTCTTTGTTGGAGCTGTGATTGCTGTTAAGGTGGTCTTGGCTATATTGGATGCCTTAAATGATATTCCTTTAGTAGCACCAAGTTTTGAATTAATAGGTATTGGTTACTCCACTTGGTTTGTATACCGCTACTTACTTAAGGCTTCAACTCGTAAAGAACTAACAAATGAAATCCAAGGCTTGAGATCGCAAGTTGTTGGTCAAAATGCTTCTGAAGCTTAAAATCTAAAGCTTAAAATTTAAAGCTTAAATATTTAGTAATCTCCTGTTTATGGAGATTAAAAACATTGGAAAATGCATGGCTTTTAGCGTTTATAGACATTACATAGACGTGAAGTGCTACGCAGAAAAACCCATCGTAGATATTGCGCTACGAACATAAAGGTGATTCGGTGTTAATTGATAGCACCGAACCACTTTTATTTATTTAAGTTACTTACGGTTGGTAGGGAACTATCTTGTCTGACGAAATAGGTTGTAATTTATCTGTCTGTACCAACGCTTGGTGAATCATCGCTGCAACTTCAGCCCGAGTAGCTTCACGATTAGGAGCAAAAGTTTTTAGCGTACCAGTGCTATCTATAACAAGGTTATTTGCTGTAGCTATGGCAATTTTTCCCCTAGCATATTTGGGTATTTTGTCCACATCTTCATAAAAATTTAATATGCTTTCAGGGGAAGAGGGAGCTTTCAATTTTAATCCACTGACAATAGCTACTAAGACTTCTACGCGGGGTATTTTGCGTTCTGGTTTGAAAGTTTTGTCCGGATAACCTGATAAAAAGTGTTTGCTGATGGCTTCTTCAATTGCTGGTTTAGCCCAAACAGGTACTTTGTCTTTAAATTCCAATTTCCTTGAAGTTTGCTGTTGATTAAAAGCTCGGTTCAACAAAGCAGCAAATTCAGCACGGTTTATAGATTGGTTAGGTTTAAAAGAATTATTTTCTCCATAACCATCAATCATCCCACGGGAAGAAAGAGCATCTAGAAAAGGACTTTCCCAAGAAGCTGCTTCAACGTCAGTAAATTCTTTTGGTGCAGTAACTACTGTTGGCTCATCCGTAGGAGTTGGAGTCGGAAGGAAAGCCGAATTTACTTTGCTTACATCATCCTTATTTTTTGCTATAGGTTTTTCTGTAGCCTCAACAGGTGGAGATTGTTGTAAACCAGAGTTTTCTGGATTATTAACTGAACTCGAAGATTTTGAAGTTTTGGGTATTACAGATTTCTGCTCGTTTTCATTAGATAAAAATGGCAAAGTAGCAAAAATAGCTGAAGGTTCTACTTGAACGGGGGAAGTGTTTGATTTGGGTATGGTATTTCTATCTGTTTTAGATAACTCTGTTTGAGGTAAAAAAGAAAATACAGAAGATTTATTTTGGTTTCGATCTGTATTTTTCGGTTCAATAGCGATGGGTAGTTTTTCTTTTTGTTGAGCAGATAAATTGCTAACTGAGTTAGATAGCCAATTCAGATTCCAACCACCATCAGCTTTACGGGAAAATGACCAAAATAAAATGCCACCGATGGTCGCAAAGGCAACCAGAATTGCAATGAATTCATCGAAGCCTAGAGCACCAGATCGGGATGACTCAGAATTGTTAGGAGGGGGATTTGTCATCGTAATTACCCTGGTAGCACCACAGTTAATTTATATCCCAATTAAGCCATATCCTAGTTGTTTTTCTCTAGTTTATTGCAAACAAAATGTTCAATTTCAATGTTTTCAATGAATTTAAAGCTTAAGATTTTTTAACTAGATGTCAACTACAATACTCTTAATAAACTAGGAATACTATCTACTGCTTCTAAAGTCCGAATTTCCTGTAAAGCTTGCTCAAAGTTACCTTCCCTAACGTCATGAGTCACAACGACAATTTCAGCTAATTCTTTTTGAAAACCAGTTTGGACAACTGACTCCAAACTTACCCCATGCTTACCAAAGGAAGTACCTAATTTGCCAATCACCCCTGGTTGGTCTTTTGTGAGGAAACGGGCGTAAAAGCGCGTGACTAGTTCTGATATTGGGGAAATTTGACAATAATCTTGATGAGCGCTAGCTAACAGAGGATCTAAACAAGTAATTTGAGGTTTTGCCCCTTTACCATTAACTTGAGTATAAAATGGACTACTTTTAATGCGCGCCACTAAATTCAAGATATCCGAAGATACTGCTGCAGATGTAGCTCCTGCACCGGCTCCCGGACCAGAAAACATAACCTGTCCTAGGGGTTCTCCTTCTACCAAAATTGCATTATAAACACCGTTAACACTTGCTAAGGGATGATCTGTAGGAACTAAAGTAGGATGAACTCTTACTGATAGTGGGGAAGATTCTTCTTTTTTGGCGATTGCTAAAAGTTTAATTGCAAAACCCAAATTTTGGGCATAGGTAATATCCGTTTGGCTAACTTGACGAATTCCTTCACAATAAACTTCGTCACGTTTGATACGTCCGCCAAAAGCGATCGCAGCAAGAATAGAAATTTTGTCTGCAGCATCCCATCCATCAACATCTGCTGTTGGATCGGCTTCTGCATAACCCAAACGTTGAGCATCAGCTAAAACATCATCAAAGCTGCTACCCAGAGTTTGCATCTTGGTCAAAATATAGTTAGTAGTACCATTAACAATTCCAGTCACTGTCTGAATGCGATTAACGCTTAAAGATTGTTTCAAGGGTTGAATAACTGGAATTCCCCCACCAACAGCAGCTTCAAGCATGACATAAACCCCTGCTTGATTAGCTGCATTTAAAATTTCATCACCAAAACGAGAAATTACAGCTTTATTCGCAGTAACAACATGTTTACCGTGGTTAATTGCTTGGAGAATTAGCGACCGGGCCGGTTCCAAACCACCAATTAATTCCACTACGATATCAATATTGGGGTCAGTAACAATACTCGCCAAATCAGAGGTTAATGTACTCGAAGGTAATTGCACGTTACGGGGTTTTTCTAGATTTTTGACTCCAACCCGTAATATTTCTATTTCTTGCAATAATGGGTGACGTTCAGTTCTATCCGACAATAACTTTACCGTACCCGTTCCTACGGTTCCTAATCCTAATATACCGAGTTTAACACCCACGAATTCGGCCCCCATTAACAACCATAAAACTAGAGGGCGGGCAAAATTGCCCACCCTACTTAATTGATTATCCTGCCTACTCAGTAATTAGTCATTATTTTGCTTGTAGTCCTTAATAGGTCTCTACATGCCAACGACCTGCTTTTTTGAGTTGTTTCTGGTAATCGCTCCAGTTTACACCCTCTTTAGCAGCAGCAGCAGAAATAGCTTCATCAATACCACCTTCCATACCTCTCAGACCGCAAATGTAGGTGTGGGTTTTTTCTTGCTTGATCAAGTTCCACAATTCATCTGCATATTCTTCACAACGGTGTTGGATATACATCCTACCACCATCTTTATTTTGTTGTTCGCGGCTGATGGCGTAGGTAAGACGGAAGTTATCAGGATACTTTTGTTGCAGTTCTTCTAATTCTTCCTTGTAGAGGATATTAGGAGTTTTAGGAACACCAAATATTAACCAAGCAAAACCCTTGAATTGATAATCTGGGTTAGCTTTCTTTTCCTCATCTTTGAACATCCGCCACAAGTAAGCACGCATAGGCGCAATACCTGTTCCGGTTCCCATCATGATGACATTGGCTTCGGGGTCGTCTGGTAAAAGCATTTCTTTACCTACCGGACCAGTGATTTTTACATCTGCACCTGGTTCTAAGTTACACAGGTAGGTAGAACAAACACCATAGACAGTTTCGCCTGATTCTGGATGCTTGTACTCCAATTGACGAACGCACAAGGATACTGTTTTGTCATCTACATCATCACCGTGACGAGTAGAAGCAATAGAATATAATCTTAATTTATGAGGTTTCCCCTTAGCATCAGTTCCAGGTGGGATTATACCAATACTTTGACCTTCGATATAGTTTAAATCTCCCTGTGAAAGGTCGAATTTTAGGTGACGGACTGTGCCAATTCCACCTTCACCAACTAATTCTTGGTTAGACAAACATTTACCAACATAGGGAGAATTGGGACGATAAATGTTTACCGGAACATTCGCATGGGCGTTTTTCTTTGCTTTTGCTTGAGACATGGTGTTGCCTTTTTTGTCCTTCTTCTTGGGCTGTTGCTCAGCTGGTGATTTGGCGAAACCTTTCACCTCACCGTTAGCTTTCTGGGGTGTAGCTTTACCATGCCCTTTATTGTTAGTCTCGCTTGCAATGCTGTTATCGACTGCATTAGTAACAACTTCTTCAGAAGCGTTACCGTTAGCTTGCTGTGAGACACCCATCGGCTGAATATTGACTATCTTTCCGCCTAGGCGAGTTATCCGCCGCATTTCTTGGTTCATGCGGTTATAAGGCACCCTGATGAATACACTGCCACTTCTACGAATTGGGTAGTTTATTAACTCGGATGCTTGATTCTGACGCAGTCCTGTCACTTCATAAACAAAGCATCGACTACCCGAACCCCTGACAGCATTTTCAACAGCACCTTGATTGTACATTCGTTCTACCACTCCGATTTTCTACGTAACCGTTTATCAAAAAAAACTTCCCACTACCGGTCAGCTTTAGTTTACCTGATTTCGGTTACACAAAACTGACATACATGCAATAGGAATCACAAGCTAATGCTTCGCGATTTGCACTTACCGAAGACTAACGAGGCATCGCAAAAAAACACACCCGTTCAGCTTCTAACTTAAAGGATATGTCTTCAGGAGAATGTTAATCATGAGTCAATTTAATCTTTTCTTCCCCCAATTCTTGCGACATGCCCTAATCATTACGACATGATTGTGTAGATCGCTTTTTCTCCTGAAATAAACATACCCAATACTTTTTGGTTGAGGGAAAAGTAGCAATGGGAAAGAAAATCCTTGTAGTTCTTACCCTTTAGTTCTTGCTCTTTAAAGATATTCCCCAAAACCCAATACTAGCTTTCAGATGTTTGACTAAGCTGTATTGATACATAACCCCTTCATGCGCTTTTCTGCTCAGGATTTTATTGAAAGCGCTCTCACCCCTTATAACTCATAAATCTCAATCTGGAGTTTAAAATTTGTAAATCACACAAAACTCAAAACTCAAAACTCAAAGCTTGCAAGTCATATAAAACTTAAAACCATACAAAACTTAAAACTGTTTGAACTGAAAGTTCACCTTGAAGAATCAGAATTTAACAGAAAAAATCATATGTTTTTCATTTTTGATGTTTCCATACTAGTTTAAATACTGCTCCACGAGGAATTAAGTGTTTCAAAAGTGACTATGTCATAAATAACACTAGCTCCAAATAAAAACATCATTTTTTTTGGAAAATGTCCATAATCCAAGTGTTAAGTCGAACTTCTTTTCAGAATCATTATTTCTCGCAAAATAGCTATTTATGCAGGCGGAATACTCTCAAAAAGTGAAGGTTTTTATGTTTGTGTATCTAAGGTTGAGATCCTTTTTGAAGTACCAAATAAAATTGCAAATTTGGATTGATATCAAATCTTGTATAGAATACCTCATTCTGTTAAGATCCCATATATGACTAGGATTAAATACTTACCAGCGGCCAATAAAGCTTGGAACCAGGGGTGATAATTGTTACTTTAATATCTACCCTACACGTTCTTAATGGACTTGCTGAGTTACATCAAGATAGAGCAGACCTTGGGGATGAATTCCTATCTTGTGAAATAGTTGTGTGAAAAATTATTGATTGACTCATCTTTACTAAATTAAAGGAGATTTATGATAAGTAAGCCGGAACGTGTGGTCTTAATTGGAGTCGCCGGAGATTCTGGTTGTGGAAAATCCACTTTTTTACGTCGTCTTATAGATTTGTTTGGCGAAGATCTAATGACAGTTATCTGTTTAGATGACTATCATTCTTTAGATAGAAAACAAAGAAAACAAACAGGTATTACAGCGCTTGACCCCAGGGCAAATAACTTTGATTTGATGTACGAACAAATTAAAGCCCTTAAAGAAGGAAAAGCCATTGATAAACCTATTTATAATCATGAAACGGGAGAAATTGACCCCCCTGAAAGAGTAGAACCAAATCATATCATTGTCGTGGAAGGATTACATCCTTTGTACGACGAAAGAGTGCGATCGCTGCTCGATTTTAGCGTTTATTTGGATATTAGCGATGAAGTAAAAATTGCTTGGAAAATTCAACGGGATATGGCTGAACGCGGTCATCGTTATGAAGATGTTTTGGCTGCGATCAATTCCCGAAAACCCGATTTTCAGAAATATATTGAACCGCAAAGAGAATTTGCGGACGTTGTGTTGCAAGTTCTACCCACAAATCTAATCAAAGATGATAAAGACCGTAAGGTTCTACGGGTGAGAATGCTACAACGAGAAGATAGAGAAGGTTTCGATCCAGTATATTTATTTGACGAAGGTTCGACTATCAATTGGACTCCTTGTGGTAGGAAATTAACTTGTTCCTACCCTGGAATGCAAGTTTACTACGGTTCGGATGTCTATTATGGTCGTTATGTTTCAGTTTTGGAAATAGATGGTCAATTTGATAATCTTGACGAAGTCATCTACATCGAAACTCATTTGAGTAATACTTCGACTAAGTATGAAGGTGAGATGACTCATTTATTACTGCAACATCGGGAATATCCTGGTTCAAACAACGGTACTGGACTATTCCAAGTTTTGACAGGTTTAAAAATGCGTGCTGCATACGAACAATTAACATCTCAAGAAGCAGAAATGGCTATTAACGTTTAAAAAAAACATACTAATTATTTTTTGCTAGTAGCTAGGGTACCTTTTGGAGGTATCCTTTTTTTTCACAAATTTTGCATTATTTGCATGGATTTATTGACTTTTAAAGCACCAAATAACTCAAGTATTTTTTACAATTCAATATTAGTTTTTATCAGCGTGCCTAAAACAACAATATTTACGTGTAAAAAAATTGTTATGATTTGAAAGATTGGATCTTTAACTAAATGGAAACATTTAGTGCTCTAAAAAACATTTAAATGGAGGAATTGCTGTTGTATAATCGCTATCTCTTCACCTCCGAGTCAGTAACAGAAGGGCATCCCGATAAAATCTGCGATCAGATTTCCGATACTATTTTGGATACCTTGCTAGCCGCTGACCCTAATAGTCGTGTAGCAGCGGAGGTTGTAGTAAATACCGGTTTGGTATTAATTACTGGCGAAATCACAAGTAAGGCTAATGTAAATTACGTCGATCTAACGCGTAAGAAAATTGCCGACATTGGCTACACCAATGCCAATAATGGTTTTTGTTCTCAAAGCTGTACAGTACTAGTAGCATTAGACGAACAGTCACCAGATATCGCTCAAGGTGTGGACACCGCCAGCGAAACCCGCGAACAAAATAGCGACGATTTATTTGACAAAATTGGTGCTGGCGACCAAGGTATCATGTTTGGTTTTGCTTGTAACGAGACACCAGAACTGATGCCATTACCGATTAGTTTGGCACACCGAATTGCTCGTCGATTGACTGCTGTTCGTAAAACCGGTGAGTTACCATACTTACGTCCTGATGGTAAAACTCAAGTCACTGTTGCTTATGAAGATGGACGTCCTGTTGGGATTGACACTATCCTAATTTCTACCCAGCATGCAGCTAGTATTGGTGATATTACCGACGAAGCTGAAGTGCAAGACAAAATTAAACAAGACTTATTGACAATGGTTCTGGAACCAGTATTTGCTGATGTTCCAATTAAGCCAGATGATAACACGCGCTTTTTGGTTAACCCCACCGGTAAATTTGTTGTTGGTGGACCCCAAGGAGACTCTGGTTTAACCGGACGTAAAATCATTGTTGATACTTACGGTGGTTATTCTCGTCACGGTGGTGGTGCTTTTTCTGGTAAAGACCCCACTAAAGTAGATCGTTCTGCAGCTTATGCTTGTCGCTATGTAGCTAAAAACATTGTGGCTGCTGGTCTAGCAGATAAATGTGAAGTACAGCTAAGTTACGCTATCGGGGTAGCTCGTCCGGTGAGTATCTTTGTTGAAACTTTTGGAACCGGTAAAGTGGATGAGGACACTTTGCTTAAATTAGTTGAAGATAATTTTGAACTGCGTCCAGCAGGAATTATTCATAGCTTTGGTTTGCGTAAATTACCTGGCGATCGAGGCGGACGTTTTTATCAGGACGTCGCGGCTTATGGTC
>JAAUYD010134744.1_pt1 | contig 10611 bp, 14 predicted proteins | sample 7278101 | NCBI WGS metagenome assembly JAAUYD01 (sample SAMN14350128, study PRJNA611818) | marine sediment metagenome | isolation source: surface marine sediment (0.6m) | place: French Polynesia: Moorea | collected 2018-08
CCATCTAAGGTATGAAATATCTTGGCCATTTGGTAAATAAGGTTGCTCGATAAAAACTGTTTTCCATTGCCCTCCTTGAGATTTATGGCAGGTCATTGCGTATGAAAATTTCACCTGCAGCGCATTGAAATATTTATTTTTCTTAACAGATAAAAGACGTTTATACGATGATTTTTCATGATCATAATCCTTTTTAACTTCTTCATATAACCTATTGGAATCTTCATAGGGTAATGAGGGTGATTCTGAAGTCAAGGTATCTAGTAACAATACCGTTTCGAAGGGCCGTTGATTCGGGTAATCAATCATACGTAATTTTACTTCCGCAAAACGAAATCCGTACAAATCCTTAAAACCGCGGATTTCTAGTAATTCACAGATATCACCATTTGCTATAAACCCGGCCTCTGAACTATCATTTAACCAGAAATAATTGTTTTTGACCACCATAACATAGTCACCGGTGGCGATTTCATTTTCCTGCCCACGTATCTTGCTGCGAATTTGTTGATTGTATTGATTCGCACGTTTATTTGAGCGTACGATAAACGCGGTTTCTTCAACACCTGCATCGTTGTCATAGGCAGTTTGTATAGCATCTTGTATGTCATAGCCATCTGTCAGCCGTATAATATCAGGAAAATCCAGGTTGAATTTGAACGTGTCAAAGCCACCGTCGTCTAAATTGATCCGCAACGAAGTGGCATTATTTAAAATACCTGAATTCTCATGCTGACGCATCACCTCATCCAATTCTAATTCCTTAACATCTTTATTATACTGCGCTTCAAGCGTTTCGGCATCCAGAGCTGGACTCAGTTCCAGTTTTACAGGCGGTAATTGCGCAGTATCACCAATCATTACCAATTTGCAATTCTTACCAGAATATACATAAAACAAAAGATCATCTAATAAAGAACCGTTTTCAAACAATCGTGCATCGGCAGCCCGGTCAGGAATCATAGAAGCTTCATCGACAATAAAAACAGTATTGGTGTGCTTATTTTTTTGAAGTACAAAAGAAACACTTCCATTGCTTTTCTTTCGTGGATGGTATATTTTTTTATGGATGGTGAAAGCCTGTCGGCCGGCATAACCTCCGATCACTTTAGCCGCCCTGCCCGTTGGCGCTAATAAGACGGACTTCTTACCGGCTTGCCACAAACAATTTACCACCGTACTAATGGTAGTAGTTTTACCGGTACCCGCATAGCCCTTTAATAAAAAAAGCTTCTGAGCATTGTCATCAAAAATGAAATCTGATAGCTGCCGTAATAATTTATCCTGAGCAGGCGTGGGAGTAAACGGAAACTTCGTAGCTAAAAGTTTATAAAATGACTTGGAATCTTTAATCATGAAGCTATTAAACTAAAAAGGCAAAGGTACAAATTGATTTAGCCATAAAATTTTTAGCAATGAAAAATTTTTGTAGATTTGCCTATAACCTAAAAAAATTACTTCTAAAATGTTAACAGTATTAATCATCATCGTAGCCATATTAATAGCTGCTGGTTTAGCATATTTTATCGTTAATAAAACCAATAAGGGAACGCGACTTATCGTTTCTGTTTTTTTATGGTTAGTTATTGCTTTTCTTGGCTACAAGATCTATGATGGTATTATGTCACCGATAGAATTCAATAAAGAAAAGAAAGCACGTTATGCTAAAGTTATTGATCGTTTAAAAATTATTAGAGACGCTCAGGTAGATCACAAAACAGTAACGGGTGATTATGCTAAGAAATTCGATCAACTCGTTGCCTTTATCGATACGGCAAAATTTGCTGTTACCGAAACTAAAAACATTATCAAAACTGTAAACAAAGGTACGACCTATAGTCCTATTATGATTGAGGTAGAGGAGCGACAGGTAGATACCATTGGTTTTAAGGCTGTTAAAGATTCGTATGCCGAAAGAGACTATAAAAATATGGCTAAAGTGCCTGAAGCAGATATTAATTTCTCAATGGAAACAGGGTATGTCGAAAAAGTACAAGGTATCAAATCACCTGTTTTTCAAGCGAAGGTTGATAAAGGTGTTATCTTAGTAGGATTAGACAGAAATCTGATTAAGCAGGAAAAAGAGGCATTTGGAGGCCCCGAAGTAAGCGGTGAGTTTATTTCTGTAGGATCTTTAGATGACGTAAAAGTAAATGGTAATTGGCCACCATTTTATGATACAGGAGAAAGCAAAGATTCAGAAGGATAATTTAGATCTCAAAGATCTTGTTAATACACATTTATCCATCCAATTTAGTTTGGATGGATTTTCTTTTTGTATTCTAGATAAAGAACTAAATACATTTATTGCTTTAGGCGATTATCTGTTTAAGGAAAAAACAGCCTATACCCCTCAAAATTTATTGACCAATATCGCCGATGTTTTTGATAGTAATTCGTTGCTCAAAAACAAATTCAATTCTGTCACCGTAAGTCACGTCAATGACCTATCATCATTCGTACCAAGTCCGTTATTCGATGAGGACAAGCTTTCCAGCTACATAGAATTTAATAATAAAATTTTCAAGCATGATTTCTTTGCCTTTGACGAGCTTAAAAGTCATGACATGGTAAATGTTTATGTACCATATGTAAACGTTAATAACTTCTTTATTGATCAGTTTGGCGGTTTTGAGTATAAGCATTTTTCTACAACACTGGTAGAAACCTTGTTTAGTATTTACAAGTATAGTTTAACACCTCAGATTTTTGCCAATATTTGCGAATCACATTTTGAGATTATTGCGATTTTCGATAAAAAATTGCAGCTCTACAATACATTTAAGTACTCTACAAAAGAGGACTTCATTTATTATATCCTTTTCACTGCTGAACAACTGAAGATGAATCCTGAAAAACTTGAATTAAAACTACTGGGTAACATAGAAAAAGATGATGAACTCTATTCAATCGCTTTTAAATACATCAGAAATGTAAGTTTGTTAGAAAATCGATCTGAGCATAAGTATGACGCAGCCATTACTGAAACCATGAAAAGGCACTATTTTATGCTCTTTCATCAATTTTAATGCGAATTATTTCAGGTAAATATAAAGGCCGTAGGTTCAATGCTCCCAAGAATCTGCCAGCACGCCCTACTACCGATATGGCCAAAGAGGCCTTATTTAATATTTTAAACAACACTTATTATTTCGATGAACTTTCTGTATTGGACCTCTTTGCAGGTATTGGCAGTATTAGCTTAGAATTCGCTTCACGCGGAGCAGCGCAAATTGTCAGTGTGGATAACCATGCAGGATGTATTCGCTATATCAACTCGGTATCCAAAGAGTTTGATGCAAATATTACTACTATTAAAAGTGACGTATTTAAGTTTTTGGAGCGAACATCGCTTAAAGCGGATATTATTTTCGCCGACCCACCTTATACGTTCGAAACAAAGCAATTTGCAGCCATTTCTAAATTAATTTTTGATAGAGAATTGCTGAATGATGGAGGCTTATTAATTATAGAGCACTCGAAGCATACCGACCTATCAGATGTAGAGCATTACAGCTACTCAAAGAAATATGGAGGTAGTACGTTTAGCTTTTTTCAATATCCAGAAGGCATCGCGTAGATCACTAGCATCAATCATTCGAAGCGACAGTTTGTTGTTCAAAAGCTCTCCTATCCCTCAATCTGCCCAAAGTTATTTTTGTGGTGACAATAAAATTTTTAGTGAAAAATCTTAAGTTATAAGTACCTGGAGAAATATGGGTTGTATTCATAAAGCATTGCTTGTTTCGGGCTTTTCCAGAAAGTACTGCTTCACTTGTGTGCATATCAAGCAGTTCGTACTTGTAAAAATCTAATTCAGATACTAATTCAAGGGTTTCATCATCTATGGTTGTGAGCGTCATTGCTGTTGAGCCATCCGGAGCTTCTATGATATATATTGGGTGTGTAGATTGTGCCTGTACAAAACTTAAAAAGCTCATTAAGATCAAAAAGAAAAATACTTTTCTCATAAGAGGAGAATGTTCGGAGTTAACTAATACCTCAAACCAACAAAAAGATTCTAAAGAAAATCTAAAGAAATAGCGAATTAGAATATTTAATCAAAAACATGTTCGCGATAATCAAGCCACCATTGTTCAATTTCTACTTTTGGCTTTCGACATATGTATAGTGGAATATTTACCTCTTCGTCAATAGCATATTTATGGGTGATCACTTTTACTAATTCTACTTCTTCAAAAACATAATTAACTGATGATTGCTCATTGCCAATACTAATCCAAACATCCGCATTCTTGTTACCGTAACCCCGAAACCAAAAACTGCCATGTCTGCTTATGGGAGCTGGAAGATCGTATTTCTTTCCTATTATATTTAAGGCACCAGCTTCCCCATAATTTTCTGCCCACAATACAGCATTTCTCCTTTCGATTTCCGGTAGCGACTTATATACGCTATCAACCAATTCAACTTGTTCCTTCCAACCAAACATATCTGCATAATCACCAGTTAATTGTACACGACCATTCTGAGTGTCCTTTTTATAGATTGAAACATACTGATCAATTGGTAATATGGGCGTCGACATTGGAATAAATGGTAAAGCCAGTAAAAATAAAATCCCCGTTAAAGCGTAGAACAGCTTTGCTTTATGCTGTAAGAGACTTTCTATTTTCACCGCCCCTAAGGCAAATAATACAGGGTAAATAGCAAATATATAATAGGATTTAGATCTTAAGGCCCACATGGTCAAAAATATGGCAATGGCAGAAATAGCAATCGACCTATACTTTTTTAACTGCTCATCTCTAAAAGCTGCAACCAGGCCCATCAGGCTTACAACAAGAGTTATTGGGAGATGAAATTGATCCGTCAGAAAATCGAAAGGTGAAATGTCATCCAATTGATTTTCATTCAAGGCACTCACATGTTGTACTAATGGAAAGTCATGTTGGATCTGCCATATTAAATTAGGTAGGACGATTAGAAATGCCATACCTCCCGAAATATACAACCACTTGTTCTTGAACAACTTGCCTTTGTTGTAAAATAGCAAACCAATAAAAACTCCAAACGCCCATATTAACATGGTATATTTATTCAATATACCAACTCCCAATACTACGGCTACGAAGACGAGATATTTTTTGCGCTCTGAATTGATAAATCTTATTACGAAGTAAAAGCCTAATGTCCAGAATAATTGGTCAAATGCTACCGGTTGAAACAATGTATGGTTTCTATAGAAAGGTAAAAACGCCAATACACAGACTCCTGCTAGCAATACGGCTTTTTTCTTTCCACCTAATTCAATAACCGTTAGGCAACATATGATAAGGATTGCTATTCCCGCTAATGTGGGAAATAATCGTGTACCCCATAATGAGTAATCAAAAAATAAACTGGACAGCTTGCCTAAAAAAGCGATAAAAGGAGGAAATTCAAAATAGCCCCAACTTAAATGTTCGCTTACCGATAAGTGTAATAATTCATCGCGGTGATAACCATAATTAGCGTTGGCTAAGGCATGAATAACAAACTTTATAAGACATAATACAGCAATCGTAGGCCAATGCTTTTTCATAAACTATTCCAACCAGTCTTTAAAATCACGTACCCGTTCACGGGCAACGATCACATCTTGTTCTTTGAAGTTATTTAATTTAATCTGTAATCGCGAGTTGGTATATGACACCATGTCTTTGATGGCATTAATATTTACGTAGAATTTACGGCTGATCCTGAAAAAGGTTTTTGGGTCGAGCTCATTCTCCAATTGCTCCAGGGTCATGTCAATCAAATAATCCCTGCCTTCATTCGTATGCAGATATGTACCCTTATTTTCACTGTAAATGCATTCTATCGTATCGATAGTGATCATCTTTAAATGTTGGCCCACCTTTACTGTAAATCTTTTTTTGTAATCCCGCTCCAGCGGATTCGTTAATAGCCTTTTAATGTCTTCAAAATTTACCTGTACATTCTGAGATTTGGGTGCCAGATTCTTGTATTTCTTTACTGCGCGTTCCAGATCATCAGCATCTATGGGTTTGAGTATATAATCAATACTATTTAATTTAAATGCCTGTAGTGCATATTCATCGTAAGCGGTCGTGAAAATTATGGAACTATCAATATCAATTTCTTCAAAAATTTCAAACGACAAGCCGTCAGACAACTGAATATCTAGAAAAATGAGATCAGGATGCTCATTTTCATGAAACCATAATATCGCATCTTCAACACAATGTAACATGGTATTTACTTCAACCCCAACTTTATCCAACATTCTGGATAGGCGACGTGCTGCCGGTTTTTCGTCTTCTATAATGATTACGTTCATTTTTTAAAATTCAATTTTTTAGCTTGTTTTTTGATGATTATATTTCCAATCATGGCTGTTATAAAAGTGGCTAATGCCACTGCCCACCAGAATTGTTGCATGTTTTTTACGAAGCGTGTTCCAACTTCGGCCCAAAAGGCACAGTATAAGCCGACTACTGACCAGCTCATAAAATAATAATGATAGCTATACCAATTCTTAGTTCTTCGAATAGCTGGAATAATACCTCCGAGTACCGTGGCTAAACTGAGGATTGCAAAAAAGTGAAAAACACTAAAACCACCAAAATTAATGATGAAAAAAGAACTACCATTCAATAAAAGCATGGCTATAACATAAATATAGCCCACCCTCTTGTGAAATACCGTTCCTTGCGTATTTAGAACAACTACAACGCCAGTGATCATTGCAATCAACGCAGAAATAGTATGGAACCATCCAGTGTGGCTATGTATAATATTATTGAGCATTATTACAGGGCCTCAGTTAGTTTAACAATTTCTTAGACTGTTCTTTATCCTCGCCCATATATTGTTTTATTTTTCTCTCTTCCCATTTCTTTCCAAAAAATACATTGGTCTTTAATACGCCTATCGCATGAAAAAAAATACCAATACCCCAAAATAGCCATACGGAGTAGACTCCAAAGCTCGATAAGATATCCGCTAATGACTCGCCACTGTTAAGATTACCAATAATTATCGATATTGAAATAAATAGGTTTACCAATATATAGACTATTAAATGCATGTAAAATCCCTTTATCTCATCGACACGCTTTTTAGCCTTCAAATAACTGTCACTTTTTTGTCTGTCTTCAAAATTCATACTGCAGTCTTTTATTCATTATAAGTGCCTTTTTCAATAGCTTCTTCCTTCATATATTCCTGAACTTTACGCGCGTCCCAGTCTTTACCGAAAAAAATGTTTTGTCCGAATATTCTCCAGAAATGAAAGAAAATACCGACGCCCCAAAAAATCCAAACGGCGAAGGTTGGAAAATCGAATAAAGCCTCGCGCAAGGTATCTCCATCTTTTAAACTTCCGAATATTAGAAATGAAGAGATAAAAATATTCACAACTAAATAGATCGCTAAATGAATGAAGAAGGCCTTGCGATCTTGTACTAGTTTCTTAGCCTTTAAATAGCTGTCACTTCTTTGTCTGTCTTCAAAATTCATACTACAGTCTTTTATTTATTACGAATGCCTTTTTTGCTGGCTTCTTCCTTCATATATTCCTGAACTTTACGTGCTTCCCAGGCTTTAAAAAATGATGATCTCAACCAAAAAACATTTAGGCCGTGAATCAGCAGACCGATACCCCAGAAAATCCAATTCATATAGGTGCTGAAATGCGTGAGTGCCGCAAAGAACGTTTTACGATCCGTGATATCATGATTCCATAGCATGTTTACGGTCGAAACCGTTAGGTTCACAACTATATAGATTAACAAATGCGTGTAAAACCCTTTGATGTCTTTTACCTGCTTTTTAGCCTGTAAATACTGTTCGCTTTCTATTTGCTCCTTCAAATTCATTATTATATTTATTCGTATTGTTTGTTTGATTTGGCAGCCTCTTCGTCTATATACCGTTGTATTTTACGCTCCTCCCACTTTTTTAATGCTGATGACTTAAACGCAAAAATATAGAGCCCATGTACGAGTACAACGACTCCCCAGATAAGCGGATTTAGCCAAAAATTTATATTCGCCCAATGTAAAAAACCTTCGTTGCCATTTCCAATGCTATTTTCCAATAAATTGAAAAACTTTCCCCCGAAAATGATCCCGAGTATCAAGAATACTATGTATATGAACAAGTGATTATAAAATCCCTTGATACTTTTGACCCTGGCCCTTGCCCGTTCATATGAATTTTCGTTGCTGCTCATACTATTATTCCCATCTGTCAAGGCGTTTCACATCGGTACCATCGCGATCTTCTTCTTCCATAAACTCGCGTATCTTACGCTCTTCCCAGTCTTTGTTCATAAACGGACTCAATCTAAACGCGCTGATGGCTTGAAACACGAGGCCGATACCCCAGCCAAATACCACCCATAAAAACCACATATAAGTCCAACCGTTGGTATAGTAATTTAACCAGGCCAGGAAGGCATTCACTACGATATACCAAAACAAACTTGCATAGAATTTCTTCAGTTCTTCTACACGCTCTTTAGCACGTATATATTTGTTTTCTCTGTCAAAATTTTCCATAGTTTCATGGTTTTATTATTTCAATGCGCCTTTGGCGCTTGCGGGATCTTTAAAAAGATTACCACCTCATTAATAACTTATAATGATGGTTTATTCATTGATACAATTGCCTCTGTTGATCTTCATCTTCCTGCATAAATTCCCGAATCTTGCGTTCTTCCCACTGCTTACCAAACATAGAATGCCTCATAAAAATGGCGAACCAATGAATGGCCAGGCCTATTCCCCAGCCCAGTGCCGGAAAAATGACCCACGGGAAATCGGTTGTTAAATAATTGACAACACCAAGAATAGGTATGATTAAAATATAGGTAAACAGGTGCCAGTAAAAGCCTTTGATCTGCTCCATACGGGCTTTAGCCTTTAAATATCGTTCGTTTTCTGATAGTTGTTCCATAGTTTCTAGCTATACAATTGTTTTTGTTCTTTTTCATCTTCCTGCATCAATTCTTTGATTTTACGTTCTTCCCAATTCTTTCCTAAAAAGGGCGTTCTTCCAGTTGCTTCCAACCAATGTGCCAACACACCGAAACCCCAACCTAAGGTCGGAAAGATCACCCATGGAAAGTCGGTCGTACGGTAATTTATAAAGGCCAAAATAGGAATGACAATAAGGTACGACGTCAAGTTGCCATAAAATTCTTTCACTTTTTTTACGCGTTCTTTGGCCCTAAAGTAGCGCTTGTCTTCTATATAGTCTTGTTGGATCTCTAATGCGGTCGTAACCTGCTTGGTAAGCATTGGGATGGCTACTTTAAACGAACCTCCGGATTCATCAATGGTCATATTGCGCTTCGTCAATAAAGCATAGCGTTGTACGATATTCGCTAAGCCTACTCCACTACTCTTTTTCACAACTTGTTTTGGTTGGAGATTATTTTCAACCACCAGTGCATTATCGCGCTCATAAATTTTAATGTGCAAGGGCTTATTCTCAGCCACGGTATTATGCTTTACCGCGTTTTCCAATAAAAGCTGCAATGACAATGGAACGACTTTGGCTTCAGGATTCGCCACAGTTTCCGGGATGTCAAAAATAATACTGTCTTCAAAACGCATTTTTAATAAAGACATGTAGGTCCTGGCAAAATTCAATTCATCTTCCACCGTTACCAGTTCTTTATTTTTCTGCTCCAGAACATATCTATATACCTTTGATAAAGAAGTAGTAAAACGCTGTGCATTATCAGGATCTTCATCAATTAGACTCGTCAATACATTCAGGCTATTGAATAAAAAGTGGGGATCAAGTTGATTTTTTAGGGCGTCAAATTTCGCGCTTGCCGTACCAGCGATCACCTTTTGCTCAGTAACCCTTCTCTTTTGCAATTCTTTATAAAAGTAGGCTGCATGAAAAAAACCAGAGATCAAAATTGTAATCAGAAGTGAGGTCAGGTAAAAGTTACCATTAGACTGTTCTCTTTCAATGAATTGGCTATACGAAATCCCATTGATCGCTACCCGTTCAATTACACGGACACAAAAAATTGCGAACATCGTTAGCAAAATACTTCCGAAAACCCCTATGGCGATGCGGTAACTCGCATACTTCTTCCATCTTCGTTCATTCAGATAATCGAAAAAATAGGCATTCACTAAAGTCAGGGAAATGGAATACAACTGGCTATCAGTAAAATAGTCTAGCAGCGTGGCTGTTTTTGGCATAGTACCTGCCCCAAAAAAGTAAAACAGGATATTGAGAATAAAGATCACTAAACCAATTGCGAAACCTAATGCAAATATTTTTAAAAATCGATTCATAAACTTCCTTAAAAATTAATCTGAATGGTGGTATCAGTTCTCAGTTCAAATTTGGCATCTTTATATTTTGGAGGACCGAAACGCGCTTTTGCATTGTTACTCATGGCGGTTGGCTCTTTAGGTATCCCCAAAAAATTGGTATCCATCTTACCATTGGCATTTTTATCATAAAAAGCTGAAACTGCATAGACACCCGGTTTCAAACCCATAAAAACACTTGTTGCTTTTCCATCCTTGACTTCTGAAATGGTTCCTTTTAAAGCTTTTTTTAGAAAACTTTCTTCATTCTGGTACAAGGCAACATACACTTTGGTTCCTTTAG
>JAAUYD010148174.1_pt1 | contig 10611 bp, 10 predicted proteins | sample 7278101 | NCBI WGS metagenome assembly JAAUYD01 (sample SAMN14350128, study PRJNA611818) | marine sediment metagenome | isolation source: surface marine sediment (0.6m) | place: French Polynesia: Moorea | collected 2018-08
ATCTTGTTCCTGTGTTTGCGAGCGGTCTCAATGACGCCGCAAGCGGTTGCGTTGATGACGGCAGTGACACCGCCCGACTGGGCGTAAAAGGCATTCATTGCGGACATGTTTCGTAATTCCTGATGGGTTTTCGACGGAGCGGCAGAGCATAGCCCAAACGCCATTGCGGATCATCGGGAATGGCCGTAATCGACTTCCCGATGCCATTGACCGCCCCGGACAATGCCGGTAGCGTACCCGTCCCATTGCGCAACACATGCTCAGCTTGAGAGGCAACGAGAAATGCGAATCGTCCTACTAGGCGCCCCGGGTTCCGGCAAGGGAACGCAGGCCAAGAAACTGATGGCCGACAAGAACATCCCGCAGGTTTCGACGGGCGACATGCTCCGCGAAGCCGTCGCAGCGGGTACGCGCTTCGGGCTCAAAGCCAAGTCGATCATGGAGGCCGGCAACCTCGTACCCGACGATGTCGTACTTGGCATCATCAGCGAACGCCTGTCGCAGCCTGATGCCCAGGACGGCTTCATTCTCGATGGTTTTCCGCGCACCAGGCAGCAGGCGCTGGATCTTGAGGAGCTGCTGGATCAGATCGGTACGCCGCTCGATGCGGCCGTTCTCATGGACGTCGATTTCGACATCCTGATGAAGCGTTTGACAGGTCGACGCACCTGTTCATTGACCGGCAAACTGCTGAACGTGTATTTCTCGCCGCAGGAAGAACTCGACGAGTGCATCAACGCAGGCGGTGAACTGATCCAGCGCGAGGACGATAACGAAGAGACGATTTCGAACCGCCTCGACGTGTATCGTGAAAATACCGAGCCGCTGATCGAGTTTTATCGCAAGCGTGACAAACTCACGACGGTAAATGCCGAAGGCACGATCGACGAGGTCTACGAGCGCTTTGCAGCGGCGCTATAGTAGCGTCAGCAGTTCGTCGCCGATCAGCTCCGCACGCCAGCCGCTGAAAACCCGCGATTCGCGGTTGCCCGAGATGACGACACCCGATAGTTCGCGCTTGGACGCTACGGTCTCGGCAGCAATGCCGAGATCCTCGGCGCATGCTGCGACCTTCGCCTGCATCGCCTTCAGCAGCGCCTTCTGCCCCTCGTCGGGCCGACGTGGCGGGTTGTAGGAGGAAGCTTCCTCGCCGGCCGCTGCGACGACGGCCGCCAGCAATTCGTGACCGACGCGTTTGACCAGCTTGGGAGGCATTCCATCCAGCTCGGCCAGCTCGCGTTCGGTTTTCGGCTGATTCCACGCGATGTCGAGCAGCACACTGTCGCGCATGATCCACTGACGGGGGCGATTGCGCTTGATGGCTTCAGTCTCGCGCCACGCCGCAAGATGCGTCGCGGCCGTGCGCTTGCGTCCGCGGAAGTTACGTGCGCCCTTGAGGCGCTCAATGGCCTGATCGGCGCCAATATCGTAGAGCACCGGATCGAGCAGCCACCTGGAATCGCTCCGCGCCCACTCCAGGCGGCCCTTACTCTCGAGTCTTTCGGTCAGCAACTCGTACGCGGGCAGCAGGTACTCGACGTCCTCGGCTGCGTACTCGAGATATTCGTCGCGCAAGGGTCGCTTGCTCCAGTCGGCACGGGTATGCGTCTTGTGAATCTCGATGTCGAACAGCTCCTTGACGAGGCCCGCGTACCCTATCTGTGCCGGGTACCCAAGTAGTCCTGCGGCAATTTGCGTGTCGAAGATTGAGTGGGGCAGTTCCCCGGCCGTGTGGTAGACGACTTCGATGTCCTGACGGGCCGAGTGCAGCACCCAATCGTGCGCCAATAGTTCGTGCCAGAATTCGTCCTGCGGGTGGCCGGAGAGCGGGTCGACGCACCAGATGTCTTCCCGTGTTGCGACCTGGGCGAGACACAGCTGGGCAAAATAGGTGCGTTCGCGCATGAACTCGGTATCGACGGCGAGTTGTTCCTGCGCGCGCAGCGTATCGACCAGCGAATCCGGTTCTTCGACGAGGTGAAACTGAGGCATGAAAAGAGGTTAACATGCGGGCACGATGCTGGCGTTAATAGAAACACTGTTCGACATTGTTCGTTTGCGTAAGGGGCCGGACGCGATCCCGCATTCGGGCTTCGTGTTCGGACTCATTGTAGTGCTGTGGTTTTTTTCGAGCGTCGTCATGACAGTCACGACAGAAGAACTCGACGATCGCAGTTTCCTGACCGGCCTGATCGTCGGGTTAATTGGCCTTGCGTGTTACGCAGCGGTCGTTATTCTCGCCGGCCGTGGGACCCGCATTCTACAAACGGTTGCCGCGATTCTCGGCTGTGGTGCGCTGCTGAACCTGATGTTCGTTGTCGGAAACGTTTTCCTTACACCGTTTATCGGCGCCAACATCACCAACATCATCGTGACCCTGATCCTGTTCTGGTCGATACCGGTCGAAGGACATATTATCGCGCGGGCAATAGACCGGCACTGGTATGCCGGCATCGTTATCGCAATGGCCGTGTTCGTTTTCCAGTTGATCGTGTTCGGGCTTCTCGACCCACCGACCCCGGGCGTCGCAGACACGGCAGGCTGACTCAAGATGCACATCCACATACTCGGAATCTGCGGAACCTTCATGGGCGGTGTTGCGGCGCTGGCGCGCGCGGCAGGGCACGAGGTGACGGGCTGCGACCTTAACGTGTATCCGCCGATGAGCACCCAGCTCAAAAAGCTCGGCATCGAGATCCATGAGGGCGTCGAGGCAAGCCAGCTCGACATCAATCCCGACTGCGTTGTCGTAGGCAATGTCATGAGCCGCGGTGTCGAGGTTGTTGAAGCGATGCTCGACCGCGGCATGCCGTACAAATCCGGCCCGCAGTGGCTCGCCGAGAACGTGCTCAACGACCGTCACGTATTCGCAGTAGCGGGCACACACGGCAAGACCACGACGTCGAGCATGCTCGCGTGGCTTCTCGAAGATGCGGGTCACTCGCCGGGGTTTCTGATCGGCGGAATTCCTGCCAACTTCGGAGAAACGGCTCGCTTCGGGTCGTCACAGTACTTTGTTGTCGAGGCCGATGAATACGACACGGCGTTCTTCGACAAGCGTGCCAAGTTCGTCCACTACCGGCCGCAAACACTGATTCTGAACAACCTCGAGTACGACCACGCCGACATCTACGCAGACATGGACGCGATCCTGTGGCAGTTTCATCAGCTGTTGCGCACGGTACCGGGTGGCGGTCGCATCATCATGAATGGCGCCGACGAAAATCTCGCACAACTGGTAGAACAGGGCTGCTGGACGCCGATTGAGACCTTCAGCACCACCGACGACACCGACTGGACAGCGCGCTTCGGCGACAAGGTCGAGCGCCACATCGGCATGCGCGGCCCGGGTAACCATGCTGCGGAGACCCGCTGGCAGATCGGCGGTACGCACAATCTCCAGAACGCCGTCGCGGCGGTTGCAGCCGCAGCGTCCGCCGGGATATCTCTGGAGCAGGCGGTGGATTCGCTGTCCCGTTTCGAGGGCGTCAAGCGGCGCATGGAGCGCACGGCGACGGTCGCCGACATTGCCATCTACGATGATTTCGCGCATCACCCGACTGCAATCGCGCTTTCGATCAAATCGATGCGCAAGCGCTACCCTGGCCATCGCGTCGTCGTCGCGATCGAGCCGCGCTCCAACACAATGAAGCTCGGTGTGCACAATGATCAACTCGCGGATTCGTTGTCAGCGGCAGATCTGATCTGGATGTACCGTCCGGAGGGCATGACCGAGGACTTTGAATCGAGTCTTGAGGCTCTTGGCAGTCGGCTTCGCATGTTCGACGATTACGACCGGCTCGTGAACGATATGTCGACGCGTGTCCTCGGCGGCGATCAGGTCGTGTTCATGAGTAACGGTGGATTCGGGTCGGCGCGTCAGACGCTCACGGCGCTGTTGCAGCGTACTCGAGCGTAGCGAGCAATTCTTGCGCAGTCGACCTGTTTGCCGGCGTGCTGAGATGCGCTGCCGGCTAAACATCTCGCCTGCGCCACAGGTGCAAGATTACCCGAACGTCTCCGGCAGCACCGCCGTGAGCCTCTATAATCAGATGTAATGCATGTTCCTCTCTTCCCATTGAATACCGTGCTCTTTCCGGGCGGTCCGTTGCCGCTCAGAATTTTCGAGTCGCGGTACCTCGATATGATCAGCAATTGCCTGAAGTCGGACGTGCCGTTTGGTGTACTGCTGATTCGTGACGGGGGCGAGGTCGGACCTGCAACGACGCACGAGATCGGCACGCTTGCGCAAATAATCGACTGGTACCAGGGCAGCGACGGTCTACTCGGCATCACGGCGATTGGAACGCAACGATTTCGCCTGCTGTCTGCGGAGCGGCAGGAAGACGGTCTGAACGTCGGCAAGATCGAACTACTGCCGGATGTCGAAACAATGCCGCTACCATCGGAGTTTCGGGCCTTACCCGACATACTTGCGAGCATCATTGACGATCTCGGCCGACTCTACGAGAATCTGGGGCGGCGCTACGACGACGCGGCATGGATGGCGTATCGCTTCGCCGAGATCCTGCCGGTTGAAATGGCACGCAAGCAGGCATGCCTCGAGAGCGATGACGTGCTGCACTGCCTGCGATTTGTGAATGAGGTGTTGCACGCCTGACAGGGTGGGGTTTTTACCCATAGCGAGCCGCGCCGTCCGATGACAGACTCCCGAATATGAGTATCAGGCTCCGCCAACTCCTGCTCAGCGCCGCACTGGTCATGCTGGGCGTCCGCGCGCTGACGCCGCTCGGCTACATGCCGGCCACGGTGGGCGAGGGCCTGCTCTATGAATTGTGTCCGGAAGGCATGCCGGCGGAGATCATGCACGCGCTTTCCGGCGGTGGACACCACCATCACCACGGCGGCGAGTCGCAAGCGTCTGCCGAATCCTGCCCGATAGGACACATGCTTGCCTCGGCAATGGCCGTCGACCTCGATTCCCCAATCGTTGTTATCCCCAAGCCGGGGCTCCTCGAGCCATCGCCACAAGTCGTGGCCGGCGTCCGCGCCCCGTCGGCGACGCGCTGTCGCTCGCCGCCCGCCTGAAGAGCAACGTAGCTAGCCAATTACGGACGAGAGTCCGAGCTTTTCAGGAGCAAACAATGAAGAATTTCACTACAGCGGCCATGCTGGCCGTGCTGGTGTTGCCGACCCTTGGCGTCGCGCAACGACCGGCAAAGGAGCAACAAGACGATGTCGACGAGGTCGTTGTCGTCGGCCGGTCGATAGCGACGAGTCTTGCTTCGGTCGAGGTCGATCGCGAGATGCTGGTCGATACGGCGACCGTCTTGAAAGACATTCCCGGCGCCAACGTCAATGCAAATGGCCCGGTAACCGGTATCGCGCAGTATCGTGGCATGTATGGCGACCGCATTTCGGTCGTCATCGATCACCTGGGTGTCGTTTCAGGTGGTCCCAATGCAATGGACGCACCGCTTTCCTATGTCTCGCCTATGATAACGGACGAACTTGTTGTCACACGCGGCATTCCTGGTGTGTCACTTGCACCGGAGTCGATCGGCGGACATGTTTCCGCTCAATTGGCGCGCGGTAGCTTCAGCGACGCCGGGGCGCTTTCAGGATTTGCAGGCACGCGGTTTTCGGCAAACGGCAATGTAACCACGACAGGCGGGCGTGCCACGCTGTCGAACGACAGCCACAAGCTGTCGCTGGTTGCGGAGGTTGATGACGGCGACGACGTCGACACACCCGCTGGTACAGTGCGCCCGTCACGCCTGCACCGCGAGCGCAGCGACGTCAGCTATGCCTATGACGGAAAGGGCAAGTCGTTGCTGGTTTTTGTTGGTCGCCTCGATACCGAGGAAACCGGCACGCCCGCACTGCCGATGGACATTCGGTTCATCGAAACGGATCTGGCGGGCCTGAAGGGCTCGATCGCGCTAAGTGACCGTCTGACAATCGAGACACGCATCGGCTGGAACGATGTTGAACATCTGATGGACAACTTCGGGCTCCGTGAGGCACCTATGCCGGCAATGCAAAGGCAGAATTTCACGACGGGGTCCGGCGTCGAGGCACGCCTTGGCGCGAGCTGGAATACCGGCGTCAACGCAGTCGAATTCGGGGCGGATGTCAGGACGGCTGACCACAGTGCGACGATTACGAACCCGAATAACGCAATGTTCCGAGTCGACAACTTCGTGGACGTCGAGCGGAACGTGGCCTCCGCCTTCGTGGAGTGGCGTCGTGTTGTTGATGCGGGCGACGTCGAAATCGGGTTGCGCGCGAAACGCGTCAGCGCCGATTCGGGCATGGTCGGCGCGACTGGCATGATGGGCGGGATGGCGACCGCCGTGGCCACACTTGCAGATGCATTCAATGCTGCACAGCATGACCTGGACTGGAACTCGGTGGATGCCGTCGCCAAGTATCGGCGGCGCGTCGACGCACAAAGCGAATGGCGCTTCGAACTGGGCAGCAAAACTCGCGCTCCATCTTACCAGGAGCTCTATCTGTGGTTGCCGCTGCAGGCGACGGGTGGCCTCGCAGATGGTCGCACCTACGTCGGCGGCCTCGACCTCGAAGAAGAGCGCTCCAACGAATTGGTCATCGGATTCGGGACCGTGGTCGGGCGCCTCGCATTATCGCCCGAGGTGTTCTATCGGCGAGTCGATGGTTATATCCAGGGCGTACCGTCAGGCAACAGTGTTGCCAACATGGTCTCGCAGATGATGTCTGGTAGCCCCGCGCTGGAATTTGCCAATGTCGATGCCGAAATACTCGGCGTCGACCTGGCCTGGAAGTATGAACTGGGCGGCGACTGGTATGTCGACGGCATCCTGTCCTACGCTCGCGGCAAACGGACGGACGTCAGCGACAACCTCTATCGACTCGCGCCGCCCAACGCGAGCATCGGGCTGACCTGGGACGGTGATGGTTTAATGGTAATGACCGAAGTCATCGGTTACGCAGCGCAGGACAAAGTTTCGGCGTACAACGGGGAGCAGCGGACCCCCGGTTATGCGCTGGTCAATGGGGCATTTGTCTGGGAGCCGGCTGAGGCGCTGCGGCTCGAGGCGCGGGTCGACAACGTGCTCGACAAGACCTACCAGGACCACGTTGCCGGAATCAATCGCGCCGGCGGCTCGGATATCCCGGTCGGTGCGCGACTGTACGGCAGCGAGCGTACGTTTTCCGCCGGCCTGATCTGGAGCTTTTAGCTCTTAAAGTGTTGCAAGTACCCTGGCCGCAGCGGCGATGGTCTCATCGAGATCCTCGTCGCTGTGAGCCGCCGACACGAAGCCGGCCTCGAAAGCCGAAGGTGCAAGATAAATGCCTTCCGCAAGCATGCCGTGAAAGAACGCCTTGAAGCGCTCAATGTCCGCAGCAGCAACCTGATCAAAAGTTCGAACCGGACCATCGTCCGTGAACACAAAGCCGAACATGCCGCCCTGGTTCTCGACCGCCAGCGGTATATTCGCATCCCTGGCGGCGGCGGCCAGCCCATCAACGAGTTTTTGTGTCCTCGCCGAAAGCGATGTCCAGAATGCATCGTCTTCAATCAGTTCGAGCGTCTTGAGACCCGCCGCCATGGCGACCGGGTTGCCGGACAGTGTGCCGGCCTGGTAGACCGGGCCGTCCGGCGCGATGCTCGACATTACGTCGGCGCGGCCGCAATAGGCGGCCGCGGGCATGCCGCCGCCGATGACTTTGCCAAGCGTCGTGATGTCGGGTTGGATGGCATAGACTGACTGTGCACCACCCTTTGCGACGCGGAAGCCAGTCATGACTTCGTCGAATATCAGCAGCGCCCCGGTGCGCGAGCATTCCTCGCGCAGGGTTTCGTGAAAACCCTCGATTGCCGGCACCATGTTCATGTTGCCGGCAATTGGCTCGACAATGACACACGCGATCTCTTCACCGAGTTCGGCAAATGCAGCTTTGACGCCGTCGATGTCGTTGAACGACAGCGTGATCGTGTGTTCGGCAAGGCCGGCAGGTACGCCGGGCGAACTTGGTACGCCGAGCGTCAGCGCCCCGGAGCCTGCCTTGATCAGGAGCGAATCCGAGTGACCGTGATAACAGCCTTCGAATTTGATGATCTTGTCCCGGCCGGTATGGCCACGCGCAAGTCGAATCGCGCTCATGGTTGCCTCGGTACCCGAACTCACCATGCGCACCTTCTCTACGCCAGGCATGAGCGCACAGATCTTCCCGGCAATGCGCGTTTCAAGTACGCAAGGCGCACCAAAGCTGAGGCCGTTCCGCGCAGTGTCAATGACGGCGTCGATAACGTCCGGATGCGCATGGCCGAGAATCATCGGGCCCCATGACCCTACGTAGTCGATAAACTCGCGTCCGTCTTCGGCGACGAAACGGCTGCCTTTCGCGCTCTTGAAGAACACCGGTTCACCACCGACGCTGGCAAACGCGCGAACGGGGGAATTGACGCCACCCGCGATGACGTCGCGGGCCTCAGAAAACAGACTCATAGTGATACTCCTGCAGAGCCGGGAATGCTACCGGACCGTCGCGGGCTCGCTCAACTGGTGAATACCGAGGCCATGCTGCTCGAGCAGGGCGGGCACGCCGTCTTCACCGACCAGGTGCAACGCACCGACTACAACGAGGTAGTCCTCGTCGTCGTCAAGCCATTCCAGGATCGATTCGACCCACCGTTCGTTGCGACTGACGATTAGCACGTCATGCAGCTCCGATTCCTCGGCGATCGACTCGAGCAGTCCGCTGTTGAGTGTTTCGATATCCCCGTGGCGCCAGGCATCGATGAGTTCGTCGATTTGCTCACTCATTGCGGCACTTTCGCGCAGCGTCTGCAGCAGCATTTCGTTCTGTACGTCGAGCGGCAGGCCGTCGAGAAAAGACAGCTGCTCGTCGACGGTTTCGAGACCCTCGATCGGTTTGCCGTCTCCGGCCGCGCGCGCGGTCATCGTCATTTCGACGCCATACATCGGGTTAAATCCTATGCGATAGAGGGCCATGAGCTCGACAGTCATCGCGGCTAGCCACGGTTCGCTCTGCGCAAGCAGGTCGATCGGGATGTCGATGGCCTTGGCCGCACGCTCAGCCTCGGCATACAGCTCGTCGCCCATCAGGTCGCGCAGCGTCCTGCCATCGCGCAGCACGCCGGCGTTGTTGAAGGCCGTCTGGGTATAGATGGGATCGAGATCGTCCATGTCCAGTTCCATGACCACGATTTCCGCGTCTTCGTAGGCCATGTCAATCACAGTCGGCAGCGGATGGTCCTGCTTGCGTAGCAGGTGAATCGAGCCGAGCAGGTAGATGGAATTCGCAGCGCCGTCGACACGCCACATCGTGACCGGGTGACCGTCGGCTATGACGGGGGGCGACAGCAGAAGCGCAAGCAGCAACAGGATTCTCATGAGGTCACCCAGACGGTTTCGGTCTCTATGCCGCCGTTGCTCTGCAACACGAGGCGGCGGTAGGCCGGCGGATTATCGTCCACGGCAAATTCATCGCTGCGCGGCTTGAACTGGCGACACGTGGATGGCGTGGCAATGATGCGCACGCCGTTGTGTTCCTGATCGTACTCCTGGTGCACGTGCCCGAACACAGCGGCACGAACACGATTCAGACTCTGCAGGCGTTCCAGAAACGCATCGCCATTCTGCAGGCCAACCGTGTCGAGCCACTTGCTGCCCATTGGCACCGGCGGATGGTGCAAGAAGACCAGAACATGTTTGGCCGGGCTGCGCACCACGATATCGGCCATGCGGTCGAGCTCTTCGTCGGTGACCCGGCCACCTGCGTCATCTCTGACGCAGCTATCAATTCCGACCAGCAGCCATTCGCGAATCTCCTCATAGGCGCAGTAGGAAAAGGGCGGACGGACACAGACCTCACGCATCAGGCTACGAACATCATGATTGCCCGGGACGCAGTGCATGCGCCGCTTGAGTGGCAGCATGAGGTCGCGGAAGCGCCCGTATGCCTCCGCGCTGTCGTCCTGAATGAGGTCGCCCGTAACGAGCACGCGTTCAGCGCGCCAGTCCCGGGCGGCATAGTGGTCGAGTACCTGCTGCAGGGATTCCGCGGTGACGGTGCCACGCAGTTCGCCAGAGAGGTCGGCGAACAGGTGGGGATCCGTGATGTGCAGGATCCTTATGTCGTCGTTGTTACCTTTCGCGGACGCTTGAATAGGCGCAATCCCTAGTAACGGTAATGCTCAGGCTTGTACGGGCCGCCCTTGTCGACGCCAATGTACTTCGCCTGTTCGTCGGTCAGTGTCGTGACCTTGGCACCGATGCGGTCAAGGTGCAAGCGCGCGACCTTCTCATCCAGATGTTTCGGCAGCACGTAAACCTCATTACTGTAGCTGTCACCGTTCTGCCAGAGCTCGATCTGCGCCAGTACCTGGTTCGTGAACGAGTTGGACATTACGAAGCTCGGGTGTCCCGTGCCGCAGCCTAGGTTAACGAGACGACCTTCGGCCAGCAGAATAATGCGCTTACCGTCGGGGAAGATAATATGATCGACCTGCGGCTTGATGTTTTCCCACTCGAATTGCTTCAGGTACGCGACATCAATCTCGTTGTCGAAATGGCCGATGTTGCAGACGATGGCCTGGTCTTTCATGCGTTCCATCTGCGGACCGGTGACAATGTGGTA
>JAAUYD010200408.1_pt1 | contig 10611 bp, 9 predicted proteins | sample 7278101 | NCBI WGS metagenome assembly JAAUYD01 (sample SAMN14350128, study PRJNA611818) | marine sediment metagenome | isolation source: surface marine sediment (0.6m) | place: French Polynesia: Moorea | collected 2018-08
AGTGAGGTGAGTCATGGCTGACGTCATCCTGACCGAGACCCACGGGCGCGGTCGCGTCATCACCCTGCCCCGGCCCGAGGCCAAGAACTCGGTGAACAGCGAGCTCGGCCTGGCGCTCGTCGCCGCCATCGAGGAGCTCGACGGCGACGATGGGCTCACCGCCGGCGTGCTCACCGGTGCCGGCGGCGGCTTCAGCGCGGGCATGGACCTCAAGGCCTTCGCGAAGGAGGGCCCGCCGAAGGGCTTCAACACCTTCCTGCAGGAGGGCTCGAAGAAGCCGCTGATCGCCGCCGTCGAGGGCTTCGCGCTGGCCGGCGGCCTCGAGATCGCGCTGTCGTGCGATCTCATCGTGGCCGCCAAGGGCGTGAAGATGGGGATCCCCGAGGTCAACAAGGGGCTCTTCGCCGCGGGCGGCGGGCTGTTCCGGCTGCCCAACCGCGTGCCCTACGGCGTCGCGATGGAGATGGCCCTGACCTCGGACCCGATCCTCGCCGAAGAGGCGAAGGAGTGGGGTCTCGTGAGCCGGCTGGCCGAGCCGGGGAAGGCCGCCGAGGTGGCCCTGGCCCTGGCCGAGCGGATCGCCGAGAACGCACCGCTCGGCGTGGCGGCGAGCAAGCAGATCATCCGCGAGACCCGCGGCATGACCGAGGCCGACGCCTGGGCGATGCAGGGCCCCCTGCTGGGCAAGGTGTTCACCAGCGAGGACGCCAAGGAGGGCCCGCGCGCCTTCGCCGAGAAGCGCGCGCCCAAATGGACGGGCCGGTAGGGGATGAAGGGTCGCTAGCGACCGCCCGCCAGGGACGAAGCGCTCCTCCCGGTCGCGAGCGGCCGGGAGGAGCTTCGGTCCGCCACTGAACGCGCGTCGGGTTGCCGGCCGGCGCGGGTCAGCCAATCTCGGGGAGTCGCCCGGGAGGCCTGCCATGGGGAACCCGCGAATCCCCGCGTCCTTCGCCCTGCTCTTCGCGCTCTCGCTCTCCGCGAGCTGTGCCCATCCCGGAGCGCGCGGCGAGCGCCTGCTCGCACGCAATCAGGCCGCGCTCGACGGGCTGACGCCCGGGATGTCCCGTGCCGAGGTCGTCCGTCGTTTCGAGACCCGCGTCGTCTTCGTGCGCGAGGCCGGCCGTCGAGTCCGCGTCGCGAACCCCCACCGCACGCTCTCGATCGAGATCGACCCCACGTCCCGCGCCGAGGCGCTCTTCTACTACGTCCGGACCCGGACGCCCGACGGCGTGGTGACGGACGACGAGCTCGGTGCGGTCGTCTTCGAGGAGGGCCGGCTCGTCGGGGTCGGCCGCGACTGGATCGAGCGCCGCTATGCGCCCGAAGCCGTGCGCGAGGCGGAGCGGCGCGCCATCGAGCTCGAGCTCGCACAGCGGTCGGCCCGGCGGGCGCGGAGCCTGGATCCGGTCGAAGAGTCGTTCCGCGACGCCGTGGCCCGAGGCAACTACCTCTTCCGCCTCGGCCAGTCCCTGAGCGGGATGCGCTAGCGAAGCTCCAGGGAGAGCTAGGGAACGTTGGGATCGGCCTCGAGCACGAGGTCCTGGCTCGATTCGCCGAGGCTCCGTCCGCGCTCGAGCTGCTGCCAGGCCTCGATCTCGGCCGTGCGATCGGCCAGCAGCTCGAGCAGGTCGTCGTCGGGGGCCGTCGTCGGCGTGTAGTGGAGGGTTCGCTCCACCGACGTCGGCTCACTCGTGGCCGAGCGCGCCACGACCAGGACGCGGTTGGCGCCGGGTACGAGAGCGACGAAGCCGTCGAACGATCCGTCCGCGAGCAGGCGCAGGGCCCGTGCCGGCTCGCCCGTGGTGAGGTTGCGGATCGCGAGCGCCTCGATCCGGTGCAGCGGCGCCCGGGGCAGGGTGAGCAGGATCTCTCCGGGCTCCTCGGTCGTGAGCAGCAGCCCGCCGCTAGGCTCGGTGAGGGCCTGGGCCATCTCGAGATCGGCGTCGCCACCGAGGGCGAGGGCATGCAGGCGGATCCCTTCGCGGGCCACCTCTCCCGCCGCTCGTAGCGCTTCGCCGCGCGCCTTCGACTCGGGGAACGGATAGCTCGGCTCGCCGTCGGTCAGGAGCACGATGGCCCGGTCGCGGCTCGCCGCGTCGGGCTCCGACGAGAGCGCGCTGCGCGCGAGGTCGAGCGCGGCGGCCAGGTTGGTCTGCCCGCGGCGGAGCAGCTGCTCCTGCTCCAGTGCGTCGAGGGCTGCGCGGGCCTCGGCCGGGGTCGCGAGGGGGGAGACCAGCTCTGCCGTCTCGGTGAACGCCAGGATCGCGACGCGGGTGCGATGGGAATCGAGGCCGCTCAGGAAGCGCCTCGCCGCCAGCATCTCCGCGTGGCGCACGGAGTCCTCCGGGTCGCTCGAGAAGTGTCGCGCGTCGAGTCGCAAAGCGGTCACGCCGTGATCGAGCTGGCGCCGTGCGCGGCCGCGCACTCGCCCGACCTTGCCGTCTCCGTCCACGTCCACTCCCGACGCGAGCAGCGTGCTCCCGGAGAGATCGATGGCCAGCAGCACGTCGAGGGAGCGCTGGACGCCCGTTCCGACCCTTCCCTGGATCTCGACCCAGCCCGACGCTCCCTCCACCGAGCCCGGCTCGGCGGCCGGAGAGTCGACGGCGATCCAGACGGGCTCTGCCGCCACCGGGACCGGCAGGATCAGGACGAGCCGGAGCCACCATGCGACGGCTCGGCGGCACGAGGGGGGGAGGGCGTGCACCACGATCCGATCTTCGCACCGATCCGGCGCGGCCGCTCCTCGCCCTGGGCAAGCGCAGCCGATGCGCAGAGCTTGCCTAGCCCTGCTCCCGAACTTCGCCCCGCAGCAGGCGTCGCTGCTCGAAGCGGAAGCCGAGCCCCCCGCTCATGCGCGCGAGGCCGAGCTCCGGAGGCTCGGGAGCGGCCGGCGCCCCCGGATCGACGTGGATCTCGAAGCCGAGCCCCTGCTCGGAGGCCTCGGTGACCCGGCAACGCGCGCGGGGGTTCACGACCTGGGCGAGCGCGGCCAGGGAGTCGGCGTGGGGCTCGCCGCGCCCGTCCCCCTGCCGGTCCCCCTGTCCGTCCCAGAGGGGATGGGGGATCTCGTCGTCGAAGGCGGCGCCGCCGCCGACCGAGACGTGGCAGCGCTCCGAGTCCGCGATCTCGATCCGGAGGTCGAGGACGCTGCGGGGCTGGAAGGCCGGATGCAGCTGGAGGACCTTGGCGACGGCCTCGATCCTGCGTTCTTCGATTGGATCCGCCTCGATGCCCAGGAGCCGCGAGACCCGCACGGCGCCGAGCGCCAGGAAGCCCGTCCACGCGCGGCGCACGAGGTCGCGGGCCTCGTTCTTGCCGTGGTGTCGGATCTGGCTTCGCTGGTAGGAGTGGATCAGGAGCTGGGCCTGCAGGGCGAACTCCTGGTTCAGCCGAACCAGCGCGCGATGGGAGAAGTCCTCGAGCTGGAGGTGGGGGTCGAAGGGGCCGGCGTAGTCGTCGAAGCCTCCCGGCTCGGCGCTTACGCCCGGGTCCCAGACGGCGGCGTTCGCGATGGCGGAGGCCGCCACGGCTTCCAGCTCGGGATGGGGATCGGCCGGCGTCGCCTCCTCGGCCAGGAACACCTTCCAGCGGCAGTGCGGCCAGCGATCGCGACCGTTGCCGCCCTCTCCGTCGATGCGCGGTGGGCGATGGATCGGGCGCATCACCATGCGCGGGTGCGTGGCCGCCGCCGTCGCATCGAAGGTCGGGTCCTCGATGTCGTGGCACATGATCCGCACGCCGCGCTCGCTCCCCGCCTTCTCCACGTCGAGCAGCGCCCCGCAGTGGCACAGCCAGAACTCCCCGTACTCCGGCGAGTCGAGCCGGAACTGGAAGTCCATGAACTGGTGCGGGGCCCCGATGTCGAGCTGCAGGTTCTTGAACACCGTGCCGACGTCGCGGCCCTCGAAGCCCATCAGGCGCTGCATCCGCTTCGAGTAGACCGGGCTCGCCGCCATCCACTCGTCGATCGCAGAGCGGGTGTAGCCCTCGGCGCCGTGGCCCATGGCGACCAGGGGCTGGGACACCCGGTCGAAGAGGTGCCCGATCAGCAGGGTCTCGCGGCCGAGATGGGCCAGCAGCTGGCGGGAGAGGCCGGCCAGGGTCAGATCGGGGTCGAAGGGTCCGCGGTAGTCCGGGCGCAGCACGCCGCGACGGTAGCTCCGGGGGCCGAGGGGCCGCCGAAGGCGGGTTGTGGGGGCTCCTGGTTTTTATATAATCACGGTTATGCCGAAAACGGTCGACCACGATGCCCAGCGTGAGCGCCTGGCCGACGCCGCCATCTCCGCCATCGGCGAGCACGGGCTCGATCGCGTGCGGCTGGTCGACGTCGCGAAGGCGGCCGGAGCCACGACCGGCACCCTGACCCACTACTTCGACGGCAAGGACGCCCTCCTCGAAGCGGCACTCGGCCGCGTGGCCGATCGGATCCTCGAAGGCGTGACCTGGCTCGAGGACACCGATGCCGATCTGCTCGCACTGGTCGGGATGACGCTGCCGCTGGGCGAGAGCGAGCGTCGCGACTGGCGCGTCTGGCTCTCCTACTGGGGCCGGGCCATCACGAGCCGCGAGCTCCGCGACGTGCACAACGGCTACTACGACCAGCTCCGCGAGCGGCTCTCGGCCTCGATCGCCGAGGGACAGGCTCGCGGAGCGATGTCGGCCCGCCATGCGCCGGGAGTCGTCGCCGACGCGATCATCACCGCCGTCGACGGGCTCGGCGTTCGCGGGACCCTCGATCCCGAGGATTGGCCGCCGAAGCGCCAGCAAGAGCTGCTGGAGACGATGCTCCGTCCGCTGCTCGACCCGGAGGCTCAGAAGGACGCCCCCGATGACGCCCCGAAAGACGCCCAGAGGCCGCCCGCAAGGAGGAAGACATGACGACCCTCACCCATCTCCCCGCCGACACCAAGGTGGAGGAGATCCTCGCGACGATCGAGCGCGACGGCGCCGTGATCCTCGACGGCGTGCTCTCCCCCGACGAGGTCGAGGCCACCCGGGCGGAGCTCTGGCCCTACATCGACGCCACCAAGCCCGGCGTCGACTCGTTCACGGGTACGCGGACGACCCGCACCGGTGCGCTCATCGCGCGCTCGCCGTTGAGCCGCCGCATGGTGATGGACCCGACGGTGGTCGAGGCCGCCCGCAAGTTCCTCTCGCCCTGGTGCGAGCGCATCCAGCTCCACCTCACCCAGGTGATCCGCATCCAGCCGGGTCAGAAGGCGCAGGCGATCCACCGCGATCGCTGGGCGTGGGGCACCCACCTGAAGGGCCTCGAGCCCCAGCTCAACACGATCTGGGCTCTCACCGACTTCCGGCGCGAGAACGGCGCGACGCGCGTCGTGCCCGGAAGCATCGACTGGGCCGACGACCGCCGGCCCGAGGAAGGCGAGATCTGCGACGCCGAGATGGATGCCGGATCGGTGCTCGTCTACACGGGCTCCGTGTTCCACGGTGGGGGTGAGAACACGAGCGACGGCGATCGCATCGGCGTGAACCTCACGTACACCCTCGGGTGGCTGCGCCAGGAGGAGAACCAGTACCTCTCCTGCCCGCCCGAGATCGCGAAGGACCTGCCCCCGGAGCTCACCGACCTGATGGGCTACAGCATGGGCAGCTACGCCCTCGGCTACTACACGCCGCCGCTCCCGCCGGGCGAGGGCTCGAACCTGATCGGGCCCGAGAACGCACTGGGCCGCACGGCCAAGGGGGAGGGCGCCTTCGGCTCGGCCGAGCTGCTCGACAGCCTTCGCTCGGACGTCGAGGGGTCCGGCTGAGGCGCCGCCCGCTGGGCGCCGCGGCTAGTGCCGCGGCGCCTCGGTGAGCTGCTCCATCACCTGCTCCAGGCTGAAGCTCGCCGCCTTCTGGCGCGGCGGGAACTCGCGGAAGGTCTTCAGGAACTCGCCGACGTAGGCCTGGGCCGGAACCAGCAGGTAGGCGCGGTCGAGCAGCCAGTCGTAGTAGGTGTTGGAGGTCAGGCTCGCCCGCTCGTAGGGGTCGCGGCGCAGGTTGAAGATCAGCGGGACGCGCAGCGGAACGAACGGCTCCATCCACACGCGGAAGGTGCCGAGGGTCTTCTGCTCCATGAAGATCAGCTTCCAGTCCGCATAGCGCAGCGCCGTCAGGTCGCCGTCGTCGGAGAAGTAGAAGATCTCCTTGCGCGGCGACTCCTCGGCCTCGCCGGTCAGGTAGGGCACCAGGTTGTAGCCGTCGAGGTGCACCTTGTAGCGACGCCCGATGGCTCGCGTGCCCTTCCGCAGGGACTCCTTGATGTTCGGGTCGCCCGCGGCGGCCACGAAGGTCGGCAGCCAGTCCATGTGGTGGACGATCTCGTTCGAGATCGAGCCCGGCTCGATCTTGCCGGGCCAGCGAACGGCGGCCGGCACGCGCCAGCCGCCCTCCCAGTTGGTGTTCTTCTCGCCGCGGAAGGGCGTCGAGGCCGCGTCGGGCCAGGTGTTGTAGTGCGGGCCGTTGTCGGTGCTGTAGTGCACGAAGGTGTCGTCCGCGATTCCCAGCTCGTCGAGCAGGGTGAGGAACATCCCGATGTGCATGTCGTGCTCGACCATGCCGTCGGAGTACTCGTCCTGGCCCGAGATGCCGCGCAGCTCGTCCTTCACGTGGGTGCGGAAGTGCATGCGCGTCCCGCTCCACCAGACGAAGAAGGGCTTGCCCGCCGCGTGGGCCCGGCGGATGAAGTCGAGGGCGGCGTCGACGGTCTCGTCGTCGACCGTCTCCATGCGCTTCTTGGTGAGCGGGCCCGTGTCCTCGATGCGGCCGTCGGCGAAGGACTTGATCACGCCGCGGGGCCCGAAGCGCTCGCGAAAGGCGGGGTCCTTCGGGTAGTCCTCGTTCTCCGGCTCCTCCTCCGCATTCAGGTGGTAGAGGTTGCCGAAGAACTCGTCGAAGCCGTGGTTCGTCGGCAGATGCTCGTCGCGGTCGCCCAGGTGATTCTTGCCGAACTGGCCCGTGACGTAGCCGCGCTCCTTGAGCAGGCCCGCAATGGTCGGGTCCTCGACCTGCAGGCCCTCCTTGGCGCCCGGCAGCCCGACCTTGGAGAGTCCGGTTCGGAACACGCTCTGGCCGGTGATGAACGAGGAGCGGCCCGCCGTACAGCTCTGCTCCCCGTAGTAGTCCGTGAAGAGCATGCCCTCCTTGGCGATGCGATCGATGTTGGGCGTCTTGTAGCCCATCATGCCGTGGGTGTAGGCGCTCACGTTCGACTGGCCGATGTCGTCACCCCAGATGACCAGGATGTTCGGCGAGTCGGCGGCGAGAGCGGCCGAGGGCGCCAGGAGCGGGAGTGAGAGGGCGATCAGTAGACACAGGACGGGCTTCATCGGGTTCCTCCGGCCCGTTGGGTAGCCGCTTTGTCCTTCGCCGGCAGCGCCCGAGGCCGAATTTCTCGAGGAGAGTCCGGGAACGCGCGACCTTCTCGGTGGTTTCCCCGAGTCTCCGCCCGCTCGGCTACTGGGTGATGCCCGGCCCGGGCGCGGTGCCGAGACGCGGCCGCAAGCCCGAGAAGAAGTCCGAGGGCCCGACCGAGCCGTCCCCGTCGAGGTCGGCCTCGGCGCAGGCCGGGTCGGTGACGATGTCGCTGCCCAGGCAGGGCCGGAACACGGCGAAGAAGTCGGAGGGTCCGACGATGCCGTCCTCGTCGAGGTCCGCGTCGCAGGCGTCGCCGTAGCTCTGGGAGCCCGGAAGCGAGGCGTCGTCGTCCTCCCCGGCGTTGGCGTCCTCCTGGCCGGGGTTGGCGATCTCCACGCAGTTGTCGAAGCGGTCGAAGAAGCCGTCGTCGTCGAAGTCGAAGAGGCGATCGCCGCGCAGCTCGATCCGTTCGAGGTCGACGGTGCCCGAGTCGTCGGCGCCGAGCCCGTTCGGGAAGCGGTTGAACGCGTTGACGGCCGCGGTGAACGTGATGAGCCGGTCGGACGGGTCGCCGACCAGCTCGCCCAGCTCGGTCAGGGCGAGGGGCGTCGTGAGCAGGGGCAAGAAGCCGTCGACCTCGAGGCCCGCGATCACGGTGTTGCCCAGGAACTCGAAGCGCAGCTGCAGGCGGTAGGCGGCGCCGCCCAGCAGCGCCGCCGAGCGAGCGGCGTCGAGGGTCACGTTGATGAAGCCGAGGATGCCCCCGCCGGCGTTCTGCTCGATGATGGTCAGCACGAGCTCGTCGGGGTCCGAGGGGGTGCCGAAGATCGTCCCGCTCTGCAGCGCGGCCGACGCCGAGAAGGCCGGGACGAAGACGTCGGGCATCGGCTCGAAGAACGAGAAGCCCGAGACCGCGGTGTTCACCAGTCCTTCGCCCACGATCGTCGGAGCGAAGTCGTCGAAGCTCGCGACCACGTCGAACTCGAGCACCGGCGGCAGGGCCTGGTCGAGGAAGAACGCAAACGCGCCCGTCTCGAACCCGTCCGGCCCGAGCGTCGCCTGGGCGCTCATGTCCGCCACACCGGTGAAGGCCACGCTGCCCCCGGTCGAGCTGGCGTCCGAGGTGGTCGCCGAGCCGACCTCGGCGGTCAGCGGGTGGGCCGTCTCCCCGACGAAGTCCTCCTGGTAGAAGAGCGTCTGATCGTCGAGGGGCAGGACGGCCGCAGCGGGCAGGGCCAGGAGCAGGGCAAAGGGCACGAGGGCGAGCAGCATGAGGACCTCCGCGGCAGCGAGGGGGAACCCCAGCATACACCGGTCGGTGCCACCGAGAGGTGTCCGATTGGGCTCCTTCTCGAGCGTCCGGCCCCCAGAGGCGGCCAGTGGGGCCGGCTGCCCCGCTACTTCGCGCAGCCGACGCAGCGGCTCGTATAGGGGACCGCCTCGAGGCGCTTCTCCGGGATGCCCTCGCCGCAGCTCACGCACACGCCGTAGGTGCCGGCGTCCAGGCGTCCGAGGGCCGCTCGGATGTCGTCGATCTCGGCGCGCTCGGATTCGTCGAGGCGCTCGAGCACCTCGTCGTTCTCCCGGGCGGTCACGAGCTCCTGGGAATCGCTCGGGCCGGGATCCCGCAAGTGCGATTGGATCTTCGAGACTCGGGCGACCAACGTCTTGAGCTTGTCCTCGAGCGTCTGCCGGATCTCGTTCGTGTCCATGGCCATGTCTCCTTCTTCTCAAGTCTCTCAAGCCGCGCCACGTTGCGCGGGAGCCTCGGGGCTCGCCTCCAAGCGGCGAGGGCGGGTTCGGCGCGGCGGCTCGCGGCGGGCGCCGAGGCGCTCGATCACCACGTAGAGGGCCGGCGCCACGAGCAGGGTCAGCATCGACGCGACGAGCAGCCCCGAGATGATGGCGACGCCGAGTGGGCGCCAGAACTCGCCGCCGTCGGAGAGTCCGACGGTCAAGGGCAGCAGGCCGGCGATGGTGGTGACCGTGGTCAGGAGCACGGGCCGGAAGCGCTGCTCGGCGGCCGAGCGGACGGCGTCCTCGAGGGGCATCCCAGCCCGCCGGCGGGCGTTGATGGCGTCGATCAGCACGATGCCGTCGTTCACGACGATGCCCGTGAGCGAGACGACGCCGATGAAGACCATGAAGCTGAAGGGCGTTCCGGTCAGCAGCAGGCCGAGGGTCACGCCGACGAAGGAGAGCGGGACGGTGAGCAATACGATCAGCGGCTGGCGCAGGGAATCGAACTGGATGGCGATGATCACGTAGATGAGCAGGGCGCCCCACTTGAGGGCGTCCCAGAGGCTCGCATAGGACCGGTCGCGCTCCTCGGTCTCGCCGCCGAACTCGAGGCTCGTGCCCGGGGGCAGCGCGAGATCGGACAAGGCCTCCCGCGCTCGCGCCTCGAGTGCGACCGACGACGTCCCCTCGGCCGCGTCCGCACGGACCGTGACCGTCCGCTGGGTGTCGTGGCGGAAGATCGCGTTGTGCGAGAAGGCGAGCGAGACCTCGGCGACCTCCGCGAGCGGCAGGAGCCCCCCTGTGTCGGATCGAAGGGGAAGCTCCTCCACGTGGTCGACGGTGTGCGCGTAGTCCGGCGGGGCCTGGACGCGGATGTCGACGCGCTCGCCGTGGCTCCACATGCGTCCCACCTCGAGGCCGTGGAAGGCGATCAGTAGCGTGCGCGAGACGTGGTCCGGAGTGATCCCGTGCTCGGCTGCAGCGCGAGGCCGATCCACGTCGACCCGGATCTCCGGCTTGCCCGGGTCGTAGTCCGACCGGATGCCGACGGTGCCGGCGATCGCGCCGAGGCGCTCCCGGACGTCGCGGCTCAGCTCGGCCAGGACGCCCAGGTCCTCGCCCTTGATGCGAATGGCGAGCGCCGCGCCCGTGGGCGGCCCGCCCTCGGGCTGGTCGAGGGAGATGTCGACTCCCGCGTAGCGGCTCGTGGTTCGCTGGAGCTCCTCCACGACCTCGGACTGCGAGCGAGAGCGATCCGCCACGGGTACCAGCTCGACGGTGAGGCGCCCGTACTCGGGTCCGATGCGCCCGCCGTCGTCGCCCCCCGAGGCGAGGGCGCCCGTCTGTCCCGTGGTGAGCGTGTAGTGCTCGAGCTCGGGGAGCGCCTCCACCTGGCGCGCGATCAGCCGGCCCACGCGGCTCGTCTCCTCGAGGCTCGAGCCGAGCGGCAGCTCGTAGTTCAGCGTGAAGCGGCCGCGATCGACCGAGGGCAGGAAGATCGACTCG
>JAAUYD010259428.1_pt1 | contig 10611 bp, 6 predicted proteins | sample 7278101 | NCBI WGS metagenome assembly JAAUYD01 (sample SAMN14350128, study PRJNA611818) | marine sediment metagenome | isolation source: surface marine sediment (0.6m) | place: French Polynesia: Moorea | collected 2018-08
AGTCGGCGCGCAGCGCCGACCAAGCCTTCGGGGTGCCCTTTTCTTTGCCTTCTTTCTTTTGGGCAAGCAAAAGAAAGAAGGGCGGGCGCGCTCCGCCGAGCGCTTTCAAAATCAAACCCCGCGCGTCAGCGCACTCAACAACCATCACGCCCAACTATCGCTCATGCGCGCCCGACGCAAACCCTACCCACCCTGCTGCCGAATCGCCTCGACGATCCGCGTCGTCGACACCCCGTCGACATAGCTCAGTACCGCGACCCTGCCACCGGCCTCGCGCACGCACGCCGCACCGGGGATGCTGTCCGGGTCGTTGTCGCCGCCCTTGACCAGGTAGTCCGGCGCGACCTCGCAGATCAGCCGCTCCGGAGTCTCCTCGCTGAACGGCACGACCCAGTCGACGCACCCCAGCGCTGCGAGCACGTGCATGCGGTTGTCGAGCGGGTTGACCGGCCGGTCGGCGCCCTTGAGTGCGCGCACGGTCTCGTCGACGTTGACCGCGACGATCAGGCGATCGCCGAGCTTGCTCGCCTCCTCGAGGTAGGTCACGTGGCCGGCGTGCAGGATGTCGAAGCAGCCGTTGGTCATGACGACGGTCTCGCCGCGCGCGCGCGCCGCGGCGACCGCATCGAGCAGCTGTGCCTCACCGACCACGCCGTGGTCTATCGTGCGCTGCGCCGCGATTGCCTGGGCGAGTTCGCGCGCGCTCGTGGTCGCGGTGCCGAGCTTGCCGACGACTATGCAGGCCGCGGTATTGGCCAGCTGGGTCGCCGAATCCAGCGGCAGGCCGGCCGCCAGCCCGGCGCCCAGTGTCGCGATCACGGTATCGCCGGCGCCGGTCACGTCGAATACCTCGCGCGCCTGCGCGGCCAGGTGGGCCGGCGCCTGGTCACGCGCCAGCAGGCTCATGCCGTGTTCGCCGCGGGTGATCAGCAGCGCGTCGACGTCGAGCGCGGTCATCAGCTGCTGGCCGCGTTCGACCAGCGCCGCCTGGTCGGCACAGGGACCGACCACGGCCTCGAACTCGTGCAGGTTCGGCGTGATCAGCGACGCGCCGCGGTAGCGCGAGAAATCCGTGCCCTTGGGATCGACCAGCACGCGCTTGCCGGCCCGGCGTGCCGCGGCGACCAGTGCCGGGACATCGGCCAACGTGCCCTTGCCGTAGTCGGAAACGATCACGACACCGCAATCGTCCAGGGCCGCCGTGAATGCCGACTGCAGCGCGGCGTGATCGATCCCGGGAAAGCCGTCCTCGAAATCCAGCCGGATCAGCTGCTGGTGGAGACTGATGATGCGCAGCTTGGTGATCGTCGGGAAGCCCGGCTGGCGCAGCAGCCGGCTGTCGACACCGGCGTTGCGCAGCTGCTCGTCGAGGATGTCGCCGGGCTGATCGCGGCCCGCGACGCCGAGCAGGATCGCGTGCCCGCCCAGGGCGCTGACGTTGAGCGCGACGTTGCCGGCACCGCCGGGCCGCCCCTCCTCGTCGTTGACCTTGACCACGGGCACCGGTGCCTCGGGCGAGATCCGCGATGTCGCGCCGTGCCAGTAGCGGTCGAGCATCACGTCGCCGACGACGAGGACGCGGGCAGATCCGAAATCGGGCAGTTCTTTCATCGGTTAGAACGATACGTCTGAGCAGCGTGCATGCTAGCATGGCGACCGCGTCGGGCGGCGCGCACACGTGGCGACGCGGCCGCTGCAGCGCCGCACGTCCGCCCGTCGTATCGCCGCCGCCAACAGGAACGCCCAGCATGCAGTTCATCGACCTGAAGTCGCAACAACAGCTGATCCGCGCGGATCTCGATCGCCGCATCGCCGCGATACTCGACCACGGCCAGTACATCCTCGGCCCCGAGATCGGCGAGATGGAATCGCAGCTGGCCGAGTTCGTCGGTGTCCGGCACTGCATATCGGTGGCCAGCGGTACCGACGCGCTGCTGCTGGCGCTGATGGCGCTGGACATCGGCCCGGGCGACGAGGTGATCACGACGCCGTTCAGCTTTATCTCGACCGCCGAGGTGATCGGCCTGCTCGGCGCGACACCGGTATTCGTCGACATCGACGAGCGCACGTTCAACATCCGCGCCGACCTGATCGAGGCCGCGATCAGCGACAAGACCCGCGCACTGATGCCGGTCAGCCTGTTCGGCCAGTGCGCGGACATGGCCGCGATCAACGCGATCGGCGAACGCCACGGCCTGCCGGTGATCGAGGATGCGGCGCAGAGCTTCGGTGCCGAGCAGTCCGGACGCCGTTCGTGCGGCCTGTCGCGGCTCGGCTGCACCAGCTTCTTCCCGGCCAAGCCGCTCGGCTGCTACGGCGACGGTGGTGCCTGCTTCACCGACGACGATGACCTCGCCGGCCGCCTGCGCGAGTTGCGCAACCACGGCCAGGACCGCCGCTACCATCACCCGCGCATCGGCATCAATGGCCGCATGGACACGCTGCAGGCCGCGGTGATCCTGGCGAAGATGGCGCTGTTCCCGGACGAGGTGCACAAGCGCTCGACGCTCGGCGCCCGTTACTCCGAGCTGCTCGGCGACACCGACTGCATCACGCCGCATATCGCCGACGGCAACCTGTCGGTCTACGCGCAGTACACGCTGCGCGTGCGCGATCGCGACAAGGTCGCCGCGCAGCTCGGTGAGGCCGGCATTCCGACCGCGGTGTACTACCCGATCACGCTCGACCAGCAGCCGGCGCTGGCGACGTGCAGCCGCACCAGCGGCGACCTCGCGACGACCCACCGGCTCGCCGCCGAGGTGATCAGCCTGCCGATGCATCCGTACCTGCAGGACGCCGACATGGCCGGGATCAGCGACGCCGTGACCCGGGCGCTCGACTGACCGGCGAGCCGAGCGCGCGCAGCAGGCCGACACCGAGCCCGGCGCGCAGCCGCGCATCCGTCTCGGCACCGAGTGCCGCGGCCTCGAGGTAGGCCTCGACAAAGGTCTCGACGCTCTGGTGTCGCAACGCGCGCTGGAACTCGGCGCTCCTGAGCAGGTGGACGAAGTTGCGGATGCGCCGCCGCGGCGATAGCGGGCGGCGCGGAAAGCGCATGTCGCCGACGTCGATGAGTCCGTAGTCACCACTCGGCAGGCGCAGCACGTTTCCCGGGTGCAGTGAACGAAAGTAGACCTGCCGGGCGTGCAGCCGGGCGACGAAGGCCGCGTAGTCGCGAAAGGCGCGCTCAGCCGCCGCACCGGGCCGGTCGATCAGGGCCTCGACGGGTTCGCCGGCGAGTTTTTGGTAGACGACGCCGTAGCGGCGCACCGCGTGGCAGTAGAACACGTCATCGACGGCGACGCAGGCGAAACCCCGCGCCCGCAGGCGACGACTGTTGCGCCGAAACCGCAGCGCGTACGGATACAACATCGACGAGCTGAACCAGCGCTTGACGCGAAACAGCTTGACGATACGCCCGTCAGGGGTCGCGTAGACTTTGGGCCCGTGGCGGTCGGCGCGCAGCGTGGCGGCGCCCGCGATCAGCGATTGGAACTGTCTGGCACTCAGCAGGCGCATCGACGCACGGGCTGCCCGTCAACCCTGTTCGAACTGGTTGCTGTACAGGTGGCTGTACTGGCCACCGAGAGCGATCAAGTCGTCGTGTGAGCCCCGCTCGACCAGTTTTCCGCGGTCGACGACCAGGATCTCGTCGGCGTGCACGATCGTCGACAGGCGATGGGCGATGACCAGCGTGGTGCGGTCGCGTGTCAGGTTGTGCAGCGCCGACTGCACGTAGCGCTCGGATTCCGCATCCAGCGCCGAGGTCGCCTCGTCGAGGATCAGCACCGGCGCGTCCTTCAACAGCGCCCGCGCAATCGCGACGCGCTGGCGTTGCCCACCCGACAGCATCACGCCGTCTTCGCCGACCCGGGTCTCGAAACCGTCCGGCAGGTCGTTGATGAAGTCCAGCGCGTACGCGGCAGCGGCCGCCTGCTCGATCCGCTCGCGCGTCACCGAGGCGTCGCTGCCGTAAGCGATGTTGGCCGCCACCGTGTCGTTGAACAACACGGATTCCTGGCCGACGTACGAGATGTGGCCGCGCAGGTTGTTCAGCGTCAGATCGCGTACGTCCACGCCATCGAGCAGGATGCGCCCGCCCTGGACCTCGTAAAAACGCGGCACCAGCGCCGCGATCGTCGTCTTGCCGCTGCCCGACGGGCCGACCAGCGCGACCGTGCTGCCGGGGCGCACCGTGAACGCCATGTCGTCGAGCAGCGTCTCCTTCGCCGCGGGGTAACGGAACGAGACCTTGTCGAAGACCAGCTCACCGCGCACGTCGTCGAGGGTCCGGGTGCCGGTATCCCGCTCGGGGAGCTCGTCGATCATGCCGAACACGCTCTCGGCGCCGGCCAACCCGGCCTGCAGTGGCTGGTTGACGCCGACCAGGCGCTTGATCGGCGGGAACAGCAGGCCGAGGGCGGCCAGGAAGGACACGAAGGAGCCCACGGTCATCGGCTCGTGGCCGAGCTGACCGGTACCGACATAGATCAGCAGCGCGACCATGACCGCGGCGATGGCTTCGACCAGTGGCAGGCTGGCGCCGTCGGCGACCTTGGCCTTGAACTGGTACCGCCTGACCCAGTTGGCGTGGCGCTGGAAGCGCTTGCGCTCGGACGGCCGCCCGCCGAAGACCTTGATGACCTTGTGTCCGCGGACGGTCTCGCCGAGGACATGGGTCATCTCGCCCATCGACGCCTGGATCTCACGACTCATACGGCGCAGCCGCTTGGCGATCAGCCGCACGGTGGCCGCGAGGACCGGCAGCAGGATGAACACCATCAGGCTGAAGCGCCAGTCGAGATACAGCATGTAGGCAATCAGGCCGATCACGATGACCGTGTCGCGGACCAGGATCATCAGCACCTTGGTGGCCGCGGCCGTGACCTGCGCGACATTGTGCGTGACCTTGGTGATGATCAGGCCGGTCGCATGCGCGTCGTAATAGGCCGTGGGCAGTTCGAGGATGCGATCGAACATGGCATTGCGCAGGTCCAGCACCAGCCGGCCGGAGACCCATGCGAACGCGACCTGGCTGACCAGGCTGCAGGTCCCGCGCACCAGGAACAGAGCCATCAGCACGATCGGCGACCAGAACAGGAACTCCGGATCGCGTTCGACGAAGGTGCCGTCGAGCAGCGGCTTCAGCAGGTAGGGGATGGCCGGTTCGGTCAGGGCCAGCAGGATCATGAACGCGATCCCGGCGGCGAACTGGCGCCAGTAGGGGCGGACGTGGCCGAGCAGACGCAGGTACAGCCGTTTGCTCGTCATCGTCGCATTGTCGGTTCGATCAACCATCGTGGCCCAAACCCTGACCCAGACGTGAAGCGGGACTGCGGCCCGACGGTCTCCTTTCCGGACAAAACGAAATCACGCGGTTTACCACGTTGCCCAAACTCTGAAGTATATCGTTGATCAGCGCGATGTCCGACCGCCCGACCCCTACGCCGCCACCTCGATGAGGATGCGGTGGCCGCGACACGCCAGCCCACTCTGAGGATCTACACCGAGGCTTCGCATCCAGGGGTCCGCTGCCGATTCGTCGTTCCCGTCGGGTCGGGAAACAGGGGATCACCATCGGAATTTTCGCTACACTGCGGCGCAGATCTCCGACTGGCGGACTGCGCAGCGTAACCCTGTCAAGCGCGGCCGGGACAGGCGCACAGCCCCATAGTGAACGTCGCTTCATGAAGCCGTCCATCAATCACCCGACCGCCACCTACGCAGCGACCTTCCTCGCCAGCCTGGCTTTGTCGTTCGTGGCCTACCTGCAGAGCGACATCATCAACAACGACGGCATCCTCTACATCGATGTCGCACGTGCCTACGTGACCGACGGACTCGCCGATGCCTTTGCCGCATTCAACTGGCCGCTCTACGGCATCCTGATCGGCCTGATTCACCAGGTAACGCAGCTCGACTACGAGACGTCTGCGCATCTCCTCAACGCCCTGCTGATAGCCGTCGCCAGCGTCACCTTCGTGGCCACCTACAGAGAGATCGACCGCCCGGGCACGCGCCTCTGGGTTGCTGCGGTGCTGATACTCGCGTTGCCGCTGGTGAATAACTATCGCGACTTCGTGATCCGCGACTTCGGCTACTGGGCCTTGCTGCTGCTCGCGGTGCTGCTGTTCGTTCGCAGCGTGCGGCTGGATTCGCTGGGCTACGCCATTGCGTGGCAGCTCACGGCACTGCTGGCGATCGCCTTTCGCATCGAGGGTGTGGTGCTGCTTGCAGCACCGCTGGTCTATTACCTTGCGATAGACCGAGTGCGGCCGGGAAGGGCCCGAAGGCTGCTGCGGTCGAGCCTTTTCTTTGTCGGCCTGGTCGTTGCGGGCTCGGTCGGACTGGCCATCGTCGGCACGCTCGATACCGACGCCAATACCGACACCCTGCGTCTGTGGCTCAGCTACGCCTCACCGGTCTCGATTGTCACCGGCCTAGAACAGCAGGCAATCACGCTGCACCAACAGCTCGAGTACCTATCGTCGACCGGAGACGCGGCCCTGATCCTGGTGGCCGGCCTGTTTGCGCTGTCCGTGTCCAAGCTGTTTGCCAATGCGGTGCCCATGTACTGCCTGGTCGCAGGGTACGGCCGTTACCGAAATTGGCTGGCATCCACGCCCGGCAGCCGCGTGCTCTGGCTGTTCATCGTACTGACGCTGGCGACGATGCTGGCACTCGTCGCCAGTCGATATTTCCTTTCCTCTCGTTACACCGTGGCACCGGTACTGCTGCTTTCGCTGGTCACCTTCGCGTATGTCGACAACGGCCTGCAGAGACTCGCGGAGCTGCCGAAGCGGCATTGGCTAGTTGCGGCCTGGGTACTGATTGCAGTGATATTCGCCGATGGCGTGGTCTCGACCGGCGCCTCCAAAAAAGCAATAAAGACGGGCTCGCAGTGGGCGTTGCAGGAGGTCGATCAGAGTTTGCCCTGGTTGTGCAACGAGGCACGGCTGCGGTTCTACACCCGGCAGCAGTGCACACTAATGGAACGAGCCGAGTTGTTGGCGGCACTGCGTAACGCAGCGCAGGAGACCGCGCCGACGGTGGTGCTGCTATGGGTCGGCCGAAAAGATGTAGAGCTGCAGCAGGCGCTGTCGGCTAGTTCGCGACTCAGTCCGATCAAGAGGTGGCAGAATCGCCGCGGCGATACCATGGCGATCTACACCGCCGGCCCGAAGCCAGCAGGCAACCCCGTAGACAACGGGTAACCCCGTCGGCGATTGCAGCGGGCGGCAAATTCGACCGCCCGCCTCACTGAGGCGATGCCGAACCGGATGTGTCCTTGTCACGCATCCTGTTCTCGGGTACCAATCGCTCGAGCTTCTGCCTCAGTAATCCGTCGTCACCACGCCGAACCCCGTCACCCAGTTCGTCCATGATTGCAATCAGTGCGCCCCAATCGAGGACACGGGGTTGCGCGAGCAGGATTTTTCGGTGCTTCGTCGCCTGCAATGCCTCCTGCTCGTGAAACAGCTCCTCGTACAGCTTTTCACCTGGACGCAGCCCGGTGTAGGTGATGTCGATGTCTGCACCGGGTTCGAGGCCGGACAGACGGATCATCTGTTCAGCGAGATAGCGGATCTTCACCGGCTCGCCCATTTCCAGCACGAAAATCTCGCCGCCCTTGCCCTGAACGGCAGCCTGCATGATCAGCAGACAGGCCTCCGGGATCGTCATGAAGAACCGCTCGATGTCCGGATGCGTCACAGTCACCGGCCCACCGTCTGCGATCTGCTGTCGAAACAGCGGCACCACGCTGCCGGCGGAACCGAGCACATTGCCGAAGCGCACGGTGATGAACCGTGTGTCGGACCGCCTATTCAGGTTCTGGCAGTAGATCTCTGCCACGCGCTTGGTCGTCCCCATGACGTTCGCCGGATTCACCGCCTTATCGGTCGAGATCATCACGAACTCCGAACAGCCATGACGATCTGCCGCATCGGCGACCACGCGGGTACCGGCCACGTTGTTCCTGACCGCCTGGCGCACCTGTTTCTCGAGCATGGGCACGTGCTTGTATGCCGCGGCATGGAACACGATGGCGGGTCTTGTCCGGCCGAACACCTGGTCAATGAACGACCGGTCAATGACGTCACCCAGGCAGACCTCGAGATCGAGTGCGGGAAACGCCGCGCGCAGTTCGAGTTCGATGCGGTAGAGATTGAATTCACTGTTCTCGAACAGCACCAGTGTCTTGACCTCGAGACGCGCCAGCTGCCGACACAGCTCGGAGCCAATCGAGCCGCCGGCGCCGGTCACCAGCACGACGCGGCCCGACAATCCCTGGCGGATTCGATCCCAGTCGAGATCGACCGGCTCACGGCCGAGCAGGTCCTCGATCGACACCTCGCGCAGCTGATCGACCGCCACTCGGCCGGTCATCAATCCTTCGAGTTCCGGTACCGTCCTGAACGGCAGACCGGCCTGCTCACAAAGGGCAATCAGGCGCTTGCGCTGCCCCACCCGTGCCGACGGCACGGCCAGCACGATGACCTCGATCGCCAGCTCCTGGGCCTTTGCCGGAATGGTATCGCACGATCCAACGATCGGGATCCCGTGGATCTCCTGGCCGATACGGCGCGGCTTGTCGTCGACGAAGGCAACCGGCTGGTAATGCCCGCCCTCGCGCAACATATCGCGGACCAGCATCTCACCCGCGGCACCGGCACCGACGATCAGTACGCGCTGACCCGAGGAGAGCGTGACACGGTGCTCTTTGACCCACCGATAAGCCAGCCGCGGCCCACTGAGCGCCATGACCAGCAGCACCGCATAAAGCAGGGGGACAGAACGTGGCACACCCTCAAGGCGAGTGGCGACGAACAGCACCAGCACGGACACGATCACCCCGACCGCTACGCTTTTCAGAATGCGCAGCAGGTCCTGAACCGACGCGTAGCGCCACACCCCGCGATACAGTCCGAAGAACCAGGATACGGCCGCCTGGACAGGAATCAGGGCCAACAGAGCTAACCATGCCGGTCCTCGGTACTCCTCCGGGATAACGCCCAGATTGAAGCGCAGCCAGTAGGCCAGCCACCAGGCGATGGGGATCATCAGCAGGTCGTGAACCACCGCGCCGCCGACCGACAATGGAAACTGTCCTGGTACTCGCATTACTCAGCCTTGGCCTGGTCGGTGCCCGCGGCACTACAAAGTTTCTGAAACCTTGCGTTGCCTTCCCTCTGTGAATTGCCGCAAGCGCTGGCGCACGTTCCACGGGCGAAACGGCTCCGAGCCATGATCGCCGGCGCTGTAGTCTCTCGCCACGATGATACGCGAAGCGGAATCGCGGCGGGAAAGCCTGAGCTGCGTTCGAAGGCAATTCCCGGATGCCATCAAGACAGCAGCGGTACGAACCTGACCAGCTAGAATCATCAACTGGCGACGATGGTCGGGCAACCGCAGGGGGCACCGTGGTCAGACGTTACGCAGCGCCCTTCTCAAGAAGAGTTGCGTATTCGCGCACAATGGCCGACGTTACTATTTCCTTTGCATACTGCTCACGCGCCCGCGCGCTCGCGGCATGGCCCATTACCCGACGGCGCGCGGGATCGTCGCGTAAGGCCCGCAACTTTTGCCCGAGATCCTCGACATCTCGGACCCGATGCAGGATGCCGGTGACGCCGTCGACGATAGCGTCGGATACCCCGTAGATGTCTGAAGCCAGCGCAGGTATGCCAACGGCACCCGCCTCAATTACCACAGATCCGAAGCCTTCGCGATAACTTGGCAGACAGAACAAGTCTGCGGCATTCATATAGTCTTGCGGTCTGTCGGTGAAATCGACAAACAAAATCCGCGAACGCCTGTCACGGTTCAGACTTTCGATCTGCTGACGGATACCGCTTTCATCCGGCCCCACGATCAACAGCACCGAGCTCACTTCGCCCTTGTCTAAGCTGATAAACGCACGCGCCAGATCGAGCACGCCTTTTTCGCGATTCAGCCGACCCAAGAAAAGGCACACGAAATCGTCCGTGGATATACCGAGGTCACTTCTTATCGTGCTCCTCGCGTGCTCCGAGGCTGAAAAGCGCGTGATATCCACGCCGCTGATTGAGCCACTGGCCAGCACCGTAGAGCGCTTCGCATCCACCACCTTTTCGCGCAGCAGAAAGTCCCGCTGAGATTGACTGTCAACGAAACACCGGGTCGAGAACCGGAATATCTGCGCATCGAGGAAACGGTAGAAACGACGTCCAAAACCAGACTTGGTCGCCCACACCTGACCAGTGAAGGTATGCAGACGAACCGGCACGCCCGCCACGAATCCGGCAAGCATCGACAACAGACCGGCCTTTGGGGTGACCGAGTGAATGAGCATGAAGCCCTGCTTCCGCAAGAACCGCCAAAGGGCGAAGAGGGCGCGCAAGTCGGCCATGGGCGACGCCCGGCGCCGAATATCAATGCTTTGCAGTCGCACTGACGCCGGCAACACACCCAACTCTTCAGTATCGCGAAAATTGGCCACGACAGTGACCTCGTAATTCGTAGCAAGCGCGGCGATCTGGTCCCGCAAAAAAACTCGCACTGTCATCGGGCTGGATACGACAACCGCGATCTTCACGCCAGTGCGCTCACGCGATGACCCAATCAGGCATC
>JAAUYD010017887.1_pt1 | contig 10610 bp, 9 predicted proteins | sample 7278101 | NCBI WGS metagenome assembly JAAUYD01 (sample SAMN14350128, study PRJNA611818) | marine sediment metagenome | isolation source: surface marine sediment (0.6m) | place: French Polynesia: Moorea | collected 2018-08
TGCCATCCACAAAGGGGATCAGGCAGCGCTGTTGGCCTGCCTGGCACGCCAAGTGGAACTGTCCCAGGGGTATAGCCTGCGCAGCTTTTTTAAAATGCTGGAAAACTATGATGCCATGGTTCACCTCAACGCCTTTTTCCCCGACCTGCTGGATCAGTATCGCCAGGGGGCGCAAGAGGGCTGCCAGGTCGAGGGCATTGACTGGCTGGTTCTGGAAAAGATCGTCGAGATGGTTGGATTTCCCGGCGAACCGCGTCTTGATATCTACCGACGCTTTACCGGCTGGGACGGTGAAAAATCGGTCCCGATCAGAGATTATCAAGTGGATCTTCTGCTGGACACACCGATGCGTCTGGGAAAGCTGAGGCATGTCATTTTCGGTGACCAGATTGATGTCTTCGAGTTCGATACCGTGTTCACCCTTTTTGAATTGGTAGAGGGAATCGGCTGGGAACTTGGATTTCACGGAACACCCAGGGAATGCCAGATATTGTCCAATCAGAAACGATAGATTGCTCCCGAGTTCGAGGCGGACGGTGGACTCGAACCGGAGGAATATCCGAAATATTGCGAGGATTCGAATTCACCGCCCAACACGGAAATCGGGTGAAAGGTGTCGTTTCTGGATGGACAATAGATAAGGAGATTGCATATGTTTAAAAAAATCCTGTTTGCAACCACAGCGTCACCCGCCTGCGACAACGCCGCCAAGGTGGCCTTCGACCTGGAGATGAAATGGGATGCCAAGCTCTGCGTTTTTCATGTCCTCGGTGTACCCACCCGTGGCTTCAGCTCCTTTGTCACCGACGTCCGAACCGGAGAAACCGAGCAGGTCGACCCCGATTATGTAGATTGGGTAAAGGAGGAGATGAAGAATACCTACGCCGACCTCCTCAAAGACAGTGAGAATTCAACCCTGGAAGCGCTCATCGGTGTTCCCCATCGTGAAATTCTGAGAAAAGCCCGTGCCGACAATGTTGATCTGATCATCATGGGTGCCCACACCCGGGATGAAGACATCGGTGCCGCCAGATATCGCAGCGTGGTGGGCAGCACGATGCAGAAGGTGGCCAAGAGCGCCCGCTGCCCGGTGGTCATCGTCAGCCGACCCTGCACCACCTGCTGGAAGCTCTTTTCCAACATCGTCGTGGGAACCGATTTCTCCAAACCGGCCACCAGTTCCTTCCTCTGGGCCGCGCGGCTGGCCAAGGAGGTCAACGCACGGCTGCACATTTTTCATGCCGTGGATATCAATGCATCCGAACCGGGCAAGATAAAAGGGCAGGCGGAGATCGAGAAACACATCGAAGCGGCCCAGCAAAAAATCGAGACCAAGTACCTCTCGAAGCTCAAGGGGTTCGACAATTACGAAATCGGCATTCGCGAGGGAACGCCTTACGTGGAAATTCTCAAATTCGCCCGGGAAAAACAGGCCGATTTGATCGTCATGGCCCACCATACTCGAGAAATCGATCCGGAACTGGCGCTGCTGGGCTCCACCGTGGAGCAGGTGGTTCTGCGATCCTCCTGCCCGGTGACCAGTGTCAATCGCCCGGACAAGACGTAGGAGGCCGAGGCCCCAGACAAGCCGCCCAGCCGATTCCCTGTCCACGCCCTGATTTGAGGTTGGGAACGCAATAAGTCCATGACGCCATCCGCCGACCATACCTCGGATTCGCCCAGAGGAACCATTCTCATCGTCGACGATGCCATGGACATGCGCGTATTTGTTTCCGCCGTGTTCAAAACCAACGGATACCGCACCGAAACCTGTCGGGACGGATCGGCCGGCTTGGCCAAAGCACTTGAAATCACGCCCGATCTGATCATCCTCGACGTAATGATGCCGGGTACCGGTGGGGCGTTGATGTATAAAGACCTCAAAACCGACCGCCGGCTGCAGCACATTCCCGTCCTAATGCTGTCGGCCGTGGGGCAGCGATCTTTCAAGCACTATCTGAAGATGCTCAACATCAAGCTGGCGGAACCGCTTCCCGACCCGGACGCTTATCTTGAAAAACCACCCGATGCCCAGCATCTGCTGGACACCGCGGTTCGACTCATCGCTTTGGGGAAAAAGTAGAAATGGAAGAAAAAATCCTGCTGGTCGATGATGAGGAAGGCATCCGGAAGGTTCTGGGCATTTCCCTCATGGATATCGGCTACCAGGTATTCACCGCACAAAACGGCAAGGAGGCCTTGACGGTTTTTCGACAGGAGCGCCCTCCGATTGTTCTCACCGACATCAAGATGCCCGTGATGGACGGCATCGACCTGCTCCAGCAGATCAAGGCGGAGAGCCCGGACACAGAAGTAATCATGCTCACCGGCCACGGGGACATGGATCTGGCCATCAAGTGTCTGAAGCTCGAAGCCACCGATTTCATCACCAAACCGATCAATGACGATGTCCTGGAAATCGCCCTGAAACGGGCCAACGATCGCATTTTAATGCGCGCGCAACTTAGGGCCTACACCGAAAATCTGGAGAGCCTGGTGCGCGAACAGACCGCCCGCCTGTTGAATACCGAACGGCTGGCAGCTGTGGGTCAGGCCGTGGAGGGCCTCTCTTCGGCGCTTCGCGGCATTGCCGGTGATCTGGATGCCGGCATCAACTGTTTCAATGAACTGCCATGCTTCGTCGCCATCCACAACCGCCACCAGGAGATCATCGCCATCAATCCCCTCTACCGGGAGCGGCTGGGAGACCACGTCGGTCGGGTCAGCGGCGCGGCTTATCCACCGGAACTCGTGGAAACCTCGCCGGTAAAAGAGACCTTCGCCACCGGAACGGGCATGCGCCGGCGGGTCACGGTGGTATATGCCGACGGATCACGGGGCCCGGTGATGGTCCACACCGCACCCATTCGCGATAGCCAGGGCGATGTGGAACTGGTGGTGGAGATCGGGGCCGACATCGGCGAAGTCCGGCGGCTCCAGGAACGGCTTCAGGCGACCCAGCAGCGCTATCAGCAACTTTTTGACGAGGCGCCCTGCTACATTACCGTGCAGGCACCCGACCTGACCATTCGAGCGGCCAATCGGCGCTTCCAGGAAGACTTCGACCTGACCATCGAGGCCTTCTGCCATAAGATATACAAGGGCCAGAACGACGCCTGCCCCGACTGCCCGGTGGTCAAAACGTTTGAGGACGGCCGGTCCCACCAATGTGAGATGGAGGTGACTTCGAAACGGGGGGAGACCTACCGGGTGCTCATACAGACCGCGCCCATCCGCGACCTGGCCGGCAATATCACCCACGTCATGGAGATGTCCACCAACATCACCCGCACGCGTCGGCTCGAGGATCAACTGGCCTCATTGGGCTTAATGATCGGATCGGTTTCCCACGGTATCAAAGGGCTGCTCACCGGTCTGGACGGTGGCATGTATTTGCTGGATTCCGGATTTAAAAAGGAGAATCGGCAGCAGATCCGTGAGGGATGGGATATCGTGCGCTTCATGGTTGGACGGATCCGTGACATGGTGCTGGACATCCTTTACTATGCCAAAGAAAAGGATCTGAAGTGGGAAACGGTGGACGTCCTCGGTTTTGCAAACGAGGTGCTGCACACGGTGGAACCAAAGATAAAAGAACATAACATCACGCTGAGCCACCGTTTCGATCCCGCCATCGGCCGATTCGAGGTGGATGCAGGCATCGTTCGCAGCGCGCTGACCAATATTATCGAAAACGCCGTGGAAGCCTGTCGGTCGGACCGGTCGGGCCGCCCCCACGAGATCTGCTTCGAAGTCATCCAGGATAGCGATTTCATCTATTTCAACGTATCGGACAACGGCATCGGCATGGACGAGGCGACCCGCGATAATATTTTCACCCCCTTTTTCTCCTCCAAAGGCGAGCACGGCACCGGACTGGGGCTGTTCATTTCCAATCGAATTCTCAGCCAGCATGGCGGTGGGATTTCACTGGAATCGGAACCGGACACGGGGTCTCACTTTTCCATCAAAATCCCCAAGAAAGCCTCCCTGCAAACCGACACGGTCGCACCATGATGCCATAGGGATCGAGGCTTGCGGATCTTTAAGGGATCAGGCGCACTTGAGCCATGCCGCCGTGACGGGGCATGAAGCGCAACGCATATATCGTCATCTTTTTCGAATCCATCACCCTTGGAGCATGCGCATCAGCGTCCGGTCCCGGTCGATGAAATGGTGTTTCAGCCCCGCCGCGATATGGATCAAGATCGTCACCGCCAAAAGAACAGCGGCCACGCTGTGAACCTCACCAAAAAAGTCTCCCAGCAGCGGGCTTTGCCATACCAGCGGAGGCAATTGGAACATGCCGAACACTACCACCGGATAACCGTAAGCCTGGGACATGAGAATGCCAGACAGCGGCTGCAACAGCGGCAGAATGTACAACCAAATGTGCAGCACGTGAGCAATGTAGTTCAGCAGCGGAATGGTTCCCAGGCTGCGGGGTTGGAGATTGAAGATGCGCCAAAAAAGGCGACCGATCACAAGCAGAAGAATGAGAACTCCCGTCGACTTGTGGGCCGCAAAGAAGAAGTTTTTAAAACCGCCGGGCGGTAAAAAAGAGAGCAGGCTGCCACCCGCGAGCATGCCGATCACCAGCGCAGCAATGATCCAGTGCAGCAGACGCGCAATCAAACCGTATTGATCATTTGAATTCATGAACATGCGAACCTCCTTATCCAAGTCGCCGCTAATCCAAATGGTGCTTGCCATAAAGAATCCGACCCAGTTCCCGATGGGTGAAGTAGGGGTCGTCGTTGCGCAGGTAGGGCAGCAAGATGCGTTTTTTGCGGACAATATCGCGGGAGACCTCGGCGAAGATCGTATCGGGATCGAACAGGGCCGCCGTGATGATGGCCTGGCCGAAGGGGTCGATGATCTCGCTGCCGCCCCAGAAACGGAACGGATTCTCATCGAGGGACGTAGAGCTTGCCTCGGTCTGCTCAGCATCCTCGGACCTGAGGTCTTCAAATATTTCACAGCCGACCCGATTGGCGCATAGGTTGTATACACCAAACACCCGGGAGTAGAAGCGGTTGATGATGTTCCAGCTTTCTATATTGGAAAACTCGTCGCCCATGGATCCCCGGGAGGAGTTGAACAGGGTGATGAAGATATCGGCCTTTTGGGTAACCCCGAGGTAAGGCAGCGACGGATGCCACAGGTCATTGCAGATGAACGGAGCGATGGTCAATCCTTTGAGTTTGAAGGTTCGGACATGCTTGCCACCGGAGAAGATTTTGCGTTCCTCGAAGACACCATAGTTGGGCAGATTGAGCTTGCGATGGGCAAACAGGATCTCACCGTCCACGGCCACCAGCGCCGAATTGTAGAAATTCATGGCCGGAGACTCTTCGATAAAACCCACGACAGCCGCCGTTTTCTTAGTCGCCGCGGCCAGCCGCCGGATCTCCGGCGAGTCGATGCGCAGGGCCGCTTCGTGATATCGCTCGCGAACAAAGTAGCCGGTCAGGCAAAGCTCGGGAAAAACCATAAGGTCGACACCCTTGGCTTTGGCCGCCTCAATCTTGGCGATCGTGGATTCAAGGTTGGCCTTGACATCCAGCAGAACCGGATCGGTTTGATAGACCCCGACTTTCATGGATTCAACCTTATCATGTCATGTTGCAATGGTGGATCAAAGCACGGCCAACCATCATTCGATGGTTGCACGGCATCCGTCGAAGAGGGTATCGATGGATGTCCATTGCTCGGCCGACCATATTTTTTCTGCCAAATCATTGGCTTTAACCTTACCAATAACTGGACCGGTCAGCCAGAGAAATTTGGCTTCCAGCTCGCCGTCCGATGGCAGGGTGTCCGGCGGCTCCCATAAGGCTTCGATTCGTCCGGATCGATAGGTTTCCCCCGTGGTGGTCTCGACCACCACCTCGGCAAGTGTCTTGGCCGGGAATTCAGTATCGAATTCGGGGTCAAGCTCTGTGGAGACGCGATCCAGCAGGGCCAGCAGTGCCGGATCATGCAGGCGCGGCGGCAGGACCTGGGCGGGGCCCACCTCGCCGTCCAACAGGGCCGCAGCCACGGGAAAGGCCAGGTTGTACTGGGCCTCCTCCGTATCGCGCGGGTGTCCGTTGGGCAGCCGCGTGGCGGCGTCGAAGGTACGTACGTGGATGTGTCGGATCTGATCCGGCATCAGTTGGTTGTCCCGCGCGATCTTGAGGGCACCGGCCACCGCCGGCTGTCCCCAGCGACAGGCCGCATAAGGTTTGAAGTAGAGGTTGAGAATCTCCCACTGCTGCCCCAGGCTGTGCACCCATGTCGCATCCGGGGCGTCGTCGAACAGCGAACGGACGCCGGTGAACCCGTCCCGGGCCATACTGGCCGCCAGCACCGCCACCATGCAGCCCCAGCCGATGCTGTCCTTGCCCATGGAGGGCGTGTCGATGCCCTTCATCATCGGGGCAATGGGCGCGTGGTATTCGGCGGCGCCCATGGCGTCGGCCAGTTGGCTTTCGGAGAGTCCCATCAATCTGCCGGCGGCAGCGGCGCCGGCAATGGCACCCCAGCTTCCTGACGAGTGGTAGACATCGTAGGTGGCGTGGCGGATCACCCCGGCCCGGATGCCCAGTTCATAGGCCACCACCAGGGCGGTGAGGAATTCCGAACCGGTACATGTGCCGTCCAGTTGGGCCGCGGCCAACACCGGTGGCAGGGCGCAGGCGCCCGGGTGCCCCTTGACATTTCGGTATCCGTCGTCGATATCCAGCGCATTGCCGAAAAAGCCGTTGGCCAGGGCGGCACCGGCCGCCGACACCCAATCTCCGGCCACCAAGATGGTGGCCTGGTCGCCACCGAACTGTTCCCGGGCGGTCTTGCGCATGATATCGGCGACCGGTGTCTGCGATCCGGCAATCATCGCGCCCAATGTGTCCATCAGGCAGCGTTTGGCCTGGTGCTGAACACCGGGGGGCAGGTCGTCCCAGCGAATGTTCCGTGTGAAATAGATGGTGTGTGAAGTCAGTTCACCCATGGCTAACGATGGTCTGGCGTGTTAGAGCAAGATGTTGAACTTCTCTCGCAGGGTTTGATCGATGTCCGCCGGGATGTAGGATTTCGCTTCGGATGAAAGAATTTGCCGAACCATCATTTTTGCTCGTTCGCGGGTATCCATCGATCCACCCTGGTCCCATTGGTGACGGCTTTTGCGATCGGTAACACCGTTACCCTGGAAATACTCACTGCGCATGTATTGCATGGTGTGGGGAGACATCATGAAATTGCCGGCTGGGCCCACGGTGTCGATGACCTCCAGGGCCAGGTGGTCGGCATCCACCTCGATGCCTTTAAGCACCTTGCAGGCCATGCCGATGATCTCGTCGTCGATCACATACTGCTCATGGGCCACCGTCAGCATGGATTCGAGCATGCCGGCACTGTGGTGCATGTAGTTGGAACCGCCCATGGCACCCAGCAGGATGGTCATGGCTTTTTCCCATCCGGCCTGGGCATCGGGAAGTTTGGCATCGGTCAAGCCGGCGGAGTTGTAATTGGGCACCCGGATATGGGCGGCCAGCTGGTGGATCGCCGCATTCATCATGCCGCACTCCACACCGCCGCCCAGATAGCCCATGCTGGCCATGTTGGCCATGCCGGGGATGCCGCCATAGAGCAGTGGGGCACCGGGATGGGTCAGCTGACAGATGGTGATGCCGGCCAGTTGTTCGGCGTGCAACTGGGTCAGGGTGCCGGCCATGGTCATGGGGCTGGTGGAGCCGGACATGGGCGCGGCGGAGAGGGCGACGGGAATCCCCTGACGGTTGCATTCCTGCATGATCCGCGTTGATTGGGTGCACAGTTTTAAGGGTGAGATGGCAAACGAGGTGATGATCGAGATAAAGGGTTGGGCCTTCAGTTTCTGCTTGCCGCCGGCCAGCATGGCGGCCATGGTGATGATGCGATGCAGACCCGCCTCGTCGTTGACGCCGCTCATGACATGTTTTCCCGTTGCCTTGAGGCAGGCGTAAAACATGTTCACGTCGTAATCGGCCTCGGGAATGTCGGTGGGGATACAGGGACGCAGGAAAAAGTGAATGTGGTCCAACCGGTCCACCAACCGCCCGATGTCGTACAGGTCCTTGAGGGTTGACGACCGGGGCTGGCCGGTTTCCAGGTCGAGGATTTTGACGGCGGCACCGCCGGTACCCAGATGGACCTTGTCTTTGGTCAGGTCCAGGTCGTTTTTCCCGTCGCGTGCGCACAGGATCACCCGCGACGGCGCCTTGGCGATCTGCTCGAAGATCAAATCGCGGGGCAAACGGATGCGCTTCATCTCTCGGTCCACGGTCGCCCCGGCATCGGCCAGCATGTCCACGGTCGCTTCCAAACCGTTTTCATAGGTCATGCCGGTCTTGTTGAGAACAGTCAGGGATGCATCGTGGATGGCTTGGATACCATCGGGCGACAATGGTTTGTAGAGACCGCCGTCAAGACCTTTGAGACTCATCGTTGCGACTCCTTTGTATTTTACCGGGTGTTAACCCGTGAAAATCAATCACCCCAACTGATCCAAATCTTTTTCATCGCGAGCCCGAACATTTGCACAACACCATTGGCCACCTTTCACATGAAAGAATAAATGTCAAATAGAATACGGCGATTTGGGATGATGTCCGCTCAGTTCAGATGGTCGCAGCCGGCAAGACGTCGGTTGGCCGCTTGCAAACCGTTGTCACGCATGCGTGACCGGCGACTGTCTTTGGAGAAAACCGGTGGCGACACCATCTCCAGCCAGTCGATGGCTTCCTGCCAGAGCCGCTCGGCACCGGGTCGGAAGTAGCCGAAATGGCCAATCGATCGCAAGCCTGCGTCCGCGGGTCGAAGATGTTTTCGGGTCAAGTTCGGATAGACGCCCATCATGGCATCAACCGCGCGTCGCGTTCCCCAGTCGTCGTCATCAAAGCTGTAGGCCAGCACGGGCGCCTGAAACATCCGATACCGTTCGGTGGGCAACGCATCATCATCAAGAAGATAGCCTGGCTGGCGGCACCATTTGCTCCAATCCAGTGCCACGCGTTGGGGAAGGTCCTCTGCCGAGCCAATCCAGCTCCATGGCATGAAACCGAAAAGGTGGGATAAGACCGGCAGCGTGAGATGAACATGCAGCCCAACGATCAGCTTCTGAAGGCCGCCCTGCAATCGCCAGTAACCGCTCTGGGCTGAGAGGGTCACCAAAGCGTCAATTTGATCGCCGTTGGGCAGGATTCCCACCGTTTGCCCACCATAGCTGTGACCGATGTGGAAGCATCGCCGTGGGTGATGCGTGGATTGCACCCAATCCATTACGCCCGCCATGTCCAGCATGGTCCAATCGCTTGCGCGGGCATTGAACCCGCGTAGGGATGCCGGACGTGATCCACCGATCCCGCGATAGTCGTAGGTCACGACCATGAATTTTTGGTTGACCAAAAAGGTGGCCAACGACCGGTAAAATCGTTGAGGGACGGCTGTGGCCGAATTGACTATGATCGCCGTGTGGGTTGGGTTGTCGTCTGGCTGATAACAGGTGGCGGCGAGCGGAAATCCGTCTCTGGCCGGAATAGCAATCGATTCATTTTTCATGCAAGGACTCCTCTTCGGAGGTTTTTGTCTCCTGTAACGCTTGTTCAAGCTGGGCGATCAGATAATCGCGTACCGTAGCCAGCGGCTGCGTGCTGCGTTGGGCTTTACATAAAATCAAGGCGCCTTCCAGGGCGGCGATCACGACGATGGCCAGCCGGTTGGCATCATCCTGCGGAATGCCGCGGGACGCCAGCAGGGTGGCAAACAGGTTGCTCATCGCATCAAAACCGGATTTGCATGCGACCTGTATCGGATCGACCGTCGCCGCCGTTTCCAGGGTGACCGTGGCCAGTGGACAGCCGCGACGGTAGTCTCCGTTATCCATTTCATGGATGTAATACCCGCAAAACAAGCGGATCGCTTCTTCAGGCGTGGACACGGCGTGGGCAATCGCATCGAGTGAAGCCATAATGCGCTGATTGGCCAGGTTAACCGCGCCCGCGGCCAAGGCTGTCTTTCCGTCGGGGAAATGGTGATAAAGCGATCCCTTGGGAACCCCGCTCTCCTCGATCACCTGGTTGATTCCGGTTGCATGAAACCCCTGTACACGCAACAGCCTGGACATGGTTTTCAATAGGTGTCGTCTGGTTGCCTCGGATTTTGCGTATCGCACTGGCGCTTCCCTTCAAATTAAACCAATTGGTAAATTTTAACCAATCGGTCTAATTTTGTCAAGGCGATGATGAGCCGGCGTGTTGACCAATCGGGCAACCGGCTCAAAAGGCAGGCATCGGTCTGTACTGCCAGCCCCGGGCGGTACAAAAAGACCACAAAAAACCGCTTGGACCGGGAGCCATTGGGGAAAAAACAGGCTGCGGGCAAGAGCTGGCAAAATGGATGGGGCGATTAAAAAAAAGCCCTGACGCCTTAACCCGGATATTGCACCAAACTGAGACTTTCATGGCCGAGGCACTTCGAGGTGAAGCTGTAATATATCTACCGCGAACCTCGAATAACACGGGCCATGAAAGTCTCCGTTTGGCCCGCAGGGTGAAATGTTTTAACCTGCTTATCAGCAGTTGGGCGAAACA
>JAAUYD010168820.1_pt1 | contig 10610 bp, 8 predicted proteins | sample 7278101 | NCBI WGS metagenome assembly JAAUYD01 (sample SAMN14350128, study PRJNA611818) | marine sediment metagenome | isolation source: surface marine sediment (0.6m) | place: French Polynesia: Moorea | collected 2018-08
GACCTTCGGTGCCAGGAATTTGATCGGTATATTGACGGCCATGGGGGCATGACCGACAAAGATGTATTCGCCCGGGGTCCGGACATCCAGTATGTTGATATTGGTTTTGTCCGTGTGCCATTTGACGTAGGCTTCACGGGCGGTAAGGTACAGGCCCAATACGGTCTGCTTCTTCTCCGGAATCGAAGGGCCTGCATAGGCTGCCGCGACCAGACCTGAAACCAGGGCGGATACGATCCACAGGAAAATAACCTTTTTTATCATATCGACCTCCTTGATTTTAAAGCGCATGGCTTTCAGTTTTAGTAAGTCCCTGTTGTGGCGAACAAAGGCTGCGGTCGACCCGGTAACCAGGAGGGCAAATTCCTGATAGTGATTGAATCAGGGTATTGGAAAGTACTTATTGCCTCTCGAAAGGGCAAGTTTTTAAAGCGCGGGGTGGTGATAAGCACGTATGGAGATCGAAGGAACGATAACTGCGGTGACGGGTAAGCATTCAACGGGTTACATCAATACGCCCTGATCCCAGGCGTTAAATGACGGAACAGCCACTTATTGCCATAGGGCGAGTCCCTGCTGCTGTGAGGTGAGGTGGGGACCACCCTGAACCCCGGAAATCAGCCACCAGCAGGCTGACCCTTTAACTGCCTTGTCAAAATGATTAGGGTGTCCGATATCAAACTTACAGACAGGCAAATTGGACCTCATGTCCCGGCATCAATGGTGATCAAAACGAAGGGAAATTGCATATGGAACTATCCGAATATTTTGACAACCGTCGCGGAACCGGTATCCTGGCCACGGCCGATGGCGATGGCCGTGTGAATACCGCCATCTATTCACGGCCCCATTTCTTCGATGATGGGACCGTGGCCTTCATTATGCGCGATCGTCTGTCGCACGCCAACCTGCAGTCCAACCCGTTCGTAAGCTACCTCTATATTGAAGAGGGCGAAAAGTACAAAGGCAAGCGGCTCTATCTGCGGAAGGTGCGGGAAGAAAAAGAAACCGAAAGACTATATAAGCTCAGGCGCCGCAAATATCCATCCGACAACGATCCGGAAAACGATCCCAAGTTTCTCGTGTTCTTCACAATCGATGAGGTACGCCCGCTGCTGGGAAGTGAAACCAAGACCTGAACGGGAATCCTGCTCGCAAGAACAATGGGGTCAGGTATTCACAATCGACAAAATCGCTTCCGTTGTTTTAAGATGGGTCTAGCGTTTTCGGGGGAGTCGCCTGATTGCAGGACGATGAGCGGAGGCTCTCGTTCCTGATCACGTGATGGAAAAATTGGCAGGGATGATACGCTTCAAGCGATTAGACTTGGTCTCGTTTCGACCCTGTTCGGTTTGTCTTACCGATCAAGCCCCCGCACCCAGCGTTTCAACGAATGCTGCCAGGCGTCGGGCCTCACTTTCCAGTTCGTCCAGTTTCCCGGTGGTATCCTCGAGGGGGCCCGACTGAACGGCCTTTTCGAGGCTGGACGCCGCGTCGGCCAGCGCCTTGGCCGTCAGATTAGCGCTCCCTCCTTTGATGGCATGGGCAGTGCGGGCCACGATGTCCGTATCGCCGTTCACCACCGCCGCGCGCATCTTCGGGATCTGGCGCATGAGATCGTCGGTGAACGCGGTCAATATGGCTTCCAATGTGTCAACTTCATGGCCAAACTCTTCAAGTGCCATCGGATAGTTCAATGGTGAGGTTTCCATGCTGGGACGCACGGCTGTATCAGGAGTACCTGCGTTGTTGGATCCCGCAGAGGAGACATCGACCCATTTGGCGATCATGGCCAGCAGGTTATGCTTCTTTAACGGCTTGGGGATATAGTCGTCCGCTCCGGCTGCCAGGCATTTTTCGCGATCGCCCTTGAGAGCATTGGCCGTAAGGGCCACGATGGGGACGCGCCGGGCCTTAAAACGACGGCCGCGCGCTTGTCCTTCCCGGCGTCGGATCGTGCGTATCGCCTCGTAGCCATCCATGACCGGCATCTGCATATCCATCAGGATCAGATCGTAGGCCTGATGTGCAAAGGCCGCGACCGCTTCCTCGCCGTTCTCGGCCAGATCGACCTTATAGCCGGCGCGACGGAGATGATTCATTACCACCTGCTGATTGGTCCGATAATCTTCAACCCGCAGAATATGAACTCGTGCGCCCTGGTTTTCGGTCAGGGAGGGTCGGGTGGTGAGCGGTTTCGATTCGAGGGCCGTGGTGCCAGCGGCCGCGGTCACCAGCTTGATGGCCTGTTCCAGGTCGGATGTATTGACGGGTTTCTTCAGATAGCCGTCGACGTCCATACGGCGGCACTTTTCGCCATGGCCGATTTCGCTGATGCTTGAGATGAGGATGATCGCCATGGTCTTGAGATCGTCACTCGCTCTGATACGGGAGGCCAGCGCGAATCCATCCATCTCCGGCAAGCGTATCTCCGTCAACAGCAGATCGAAAGGGCGGGGGGAGGTTGCCGCAGCTTCGAGCCGATCCAGCGCCGTCGACGGGTGGTCGCATTCATGCACCTCACAGCCAAAGCCCGTCAGGCGCTCCATCAGTATGTTGCGGCTGCTCGCCACCTCGTCGACGACCATTACTTTCAGGCCGGCCATCACATCGTCCCTGGCCGGCGTAGCCGCCGGGTCATGGGGGGCTAGGTCAAAGGTGACCGTGAACCAAAAGGTGGCCCCTTCGTTCGGTGCGCTGATCAGGCCGATTTCGCCCCCCATCAATTCGATCAGCTGTTTGGCAATGGTCGTTCCCAACCCGGTGCCGCCATATTTACGGGTGGTGGAACCGTCGGCTTGGGTGAAGCGCTCGAATATGGTCATCTGGCGATCTTCGGGGATGCCGATGCCCGTATCGGAAACTTCAAAACGCACCCGAACCTCCCCGGAACGCGTCTGCTCCATCCTGGCCCGTATGCACACTTCACCTTCGTCTGTAAATTTTATGGCGTTACCGGCCAGGTTGTTCAACACCTGGCGCAGACGGCCCGGATCGCCGAGCAGGCGGGCCGGAATACCTGGCGACACGGAGGAGGTAAATGTCAGACCGTTTTTCTTGATACGTAGAGTAATGCTGTTAATGACATCCTCGATCAGCACATGCAGATCGAATGGAATGTTTTCGAGCTGAAGTTTGCCGGCCTGAATCTTGGAATAATCGAGAATCGAATTAATCAACTCCAGGAGGTGATTGGACTCTTTGTCGATGGTCGCGATGATTTGGCGTTGGTCCTGCGAGAGCGCCGTGTCCATAGCCAGTTCGGCCATGCCGATGATGCCGTTCAGGGGAGTGCGGATCTCGTGGCTCATATTGGCCAGAAACTGGCTTTTGGCCACGTTGGCCGCTTCGGCTTCGTCCGCCAGCAGTCGCGCCCGCGCGATGGCGTCCTGCAGTTCCTCGTTGCGCTCCATGTTGTGCAGCGCCTGGGAAGCCAGTGGCGTGAAACGCTGCAGCAGATCGATATGCCGTCGGTTGAAGAACGTCTTTTGCTGACTGACACAGACCAGCATGGCTTTGCTGTAGAGGGTTTCAAGGGAAACGTGCAAGGCCGAGGCCACCCGCCGCCTGATGGCCGGGGGCTGTTGCTGCCACTCGGCCACCTTGCCGATATCAAAAAGCACCACCGGACGCCCGGCTAAAACGCGTTGGAACATTTCACCGGGTTTCCATCGGCCCTGAGCGAAAATGCGATCCGTGAAGGCGACCACGGACAGGTCCCCCTGCTTTCGTTCGCGCAGGACAAAGGCATGGTCAAAAGCAATCAGATTTTTAAGAACATGCATCAGGCGCGAAAAGACATCCTGTGTGTTTTTGGACCGGGTCAGGATGCGCAGGCCCTCCAGCATACCTTCGGATTCCTCGCGAAGCAGTCTTTCACGCCGGCGGGCATGATCGAGATCCAGGAGGACCTCACGCAGCTCTTCGTTATCCATTTTCACATCCTAGATCGAGGACCCACGACTGAATACCACCACCGATATCATGAGGTTGCCATGGGTATTTTCATTTCCGATGAAGCAGCCTTGCTCGCCGAAGGTAAAGATGCCCAGAAAGGGGGCCCGACCGATCGCCTGATCGATAACTTCGGCGACCTGGTCCATTTCCTCCTTGATCGTGAGCATGCAGCCGGCGCAGTAAACCACGATGGCGCCAATGATCGAGTCGCACTCGAACCCCCCGGCCGACAGTGCGGACTGGGCGACCCGGCCGGCGCGCGTCACCAGACTGTCGCGGGAACCGGTCATCAGAACGATCTCGTCCCCCTTCTGGATATCGGAGAACAGGGTGAGGGCGCCATCTCCTGTGACCTGGCTCGGGTGAGACAACTTGTAATAGGGGATACCGCCGACCGTGCCGACCACCCGGCCCAAAGGGGTCAGCGTTGTCTTGGCCAGCACGCTGCCCGAAGACGGCAGCTCCGGTCCGATCAGCCCTTGAGTCCATTCATTGTAGACCTGACCGGCCGGGCGGCCATCGATCTCGAATATCGTTCGCCCGTGGGCTTTGGTGACACGGCCTTTGATGTCGGTGGGGTCGTAACCGCTGTGAAAGGCATAGTGAAATTTGCCCGATGGGAAGAAGACGCTGATGACAACGGCATTCTGAAATACGCCGCTGCCGGTCACTTGCCGCCAGTTGCCGCTAACCGTGTTGTCCCCGGTGCTGCCGCCGGTGATGGGTACATCTGGACCGACAAGTTCTTGGATGCCGTGAATCAGTTGTTCTTCATGGCCGGGAGCGGCGTTCATCCACACCAGGGCCGGAACCTCGCCATCGCGCTGGGCGTGGGCCAGCGCTTTTTCCGTTGCGATCTTGACGGCCCCTTCGGGATCCTCCGCCAGGTCGGCGACGCCCACCCCGTAGCTGCCGGCCAGATCGGAGATGACCAGAAGCCCCAGCCCCACGCCTTGATCGCTGAAGAAGCCGTTCGACGACATGACGCCCATGCAGGATGTCCCGCCGTGAAACGGCACGGTTCCCAAACGAGCCTCCAGATGGTGGACAACGGCTTCACCGTCATATTCGTCCGAAAAATAAATCCCCACCCATGAGAGCGTGTCCAGATTGGCCTTGGCCAGCTGGTCACAACAGTCCTGAACCGCTGCCGCCGGATCTTTAAGGGTCGAACAAACCGCTTTGATTTCCATACGATCGCGCCTTTAATTTTAACAATCGAAGCTGTCGATAGCTTAGACGGCCAGGTGACATTCCGGGTACGGCAAACGGCTCTATGGAGGCCCCTGCTTGGCAAGCCCCAGACTTCAAATCGGCGCCCTTCAGCGTGGCGGCCGCTGACCGGACAGACTGATCCAGCCCAAAAAAGACATGCTTTTTATCGGGAATTATTCGGAATACTTGAGGCGGTGAAACGGCACAGACCCGGCCAGGTAGATCCGGCAGCCTGCAACACAATCAAATGGCCTGCGGGATTGAAGCTGGAACCGCGTTTATGACCACAGGCGGTGCTAAAACGATTCAGCTCCTATCGGATAATGCTTTATGAATACAATTTCCTCAGAGGAGGTTATGGGGATGCCGATAGCACATAAATTTGTCACTCACCGTGTCATTGGTTTGGAGGCGTCCTCTAAAAGCCTGCAAAAGTTACGGCTGATGTGTTCAATCCATGTGGAAGAGGTCTCGCGTATAGACCTTGTTCTCGACATCATCCAGAACGGAATCATACCGGTTGGCTAAAATGATGTCGGACCGGCTTTTGAACTCGGACAGATCCACCACGACCTTGCTGCCGAAAAAATCGCTTTTGTCTGCCAGCATCGGTTCATAGATGATGATCTGGGCGCCTTTGGCCTTGATGCGTTTCATGACGCCCTGGATACTGCTCTGCCGAAAGTTGTCCGAGCCGCTTTTCATGGTCAGGCGATATACCCCGACCGTACAAGGTTTGCCCGGGACGCCGTCATGGCCGATATCTCCCGCGCCGAAATAGCCTGCTTTGGCCAGGGCTCTGTCAGCGATGAAATCCTTGCGGGTGCCGTTGGATCTGACAATGGCCTCTATGAGGTTGCTCGGCACATCCTTGTAGTTGGCCAAAAGCTGTTTGGTGTCCTTGGGCAGGCAGTAGCCACCGTAGCCGAAGGACGGATTGTTGTAGTGCCCGCCGATACGCGGATCTAGGCAGACGCCTTCTATGACCTGCTGGGTATTCAGCCCCTTGCTTTCGGCATAGGTATCCAACTCGTTGAAATAACTCACGCGCAGAGCCAGGTAGGTGTTGGCGAACAGCTTGATGGCTTCGGCTTCCGTCGGTAACGTGTGAAGGATGGCAGGGTCATCTTTTACCGCGCACCTGGCCAGCAGTTCCGCAAAAATTTTTGCCGGCGCGGCCATGTCATCGTAGGCACCGACGATGATGCGACTGGGGTAAAGATTATCGTAAAGCGCCTTACCCTCCCGCAGGAATTCCGGACTGAAAATGAAATTTCGGCGACCGTATTTTTCGATGAGCGAATCTGTGTATCCCACGGGTACCGTGGATTTGATGACCAGCGGCACACCGGGGTTGACCCGCAAAGCGATGTCGATAACGTCTTCCACCGCACTGGTATCGAAATAGTTGGTTTTGGGATCATAGTTCGTTGGCGTGGCAATAATGACACATTCCGCATTGGCATAGGCGAATTCCTTGTCCAGGGTAGCGGTGAGGTTCAAGTCTTTGGTTGCGAGATATTCTGAAATCTCTTGGTCGGTAATGGGCGACTTGCCGTTATTGATGAGGTCGACCTTGGTCGCGGTGGTACTGACGGCATGGACTTCGTTATCCCGGGCCAAGAGGGTGGCAATGGACAAACCGACGTATCCGACTCCGGCTACCGCAATCTTCATATCTTGCTCCTTGGGAAATGTTAGGGGGTGCCCTTAGTTATTTCATTGTAAGAGCATAATTAATATAAATTAAGCGGGTTATAAATGTTTCGCTCAAGCTGTGCAAAGTGTCCGTATCTTTTAACCCACTTCACGTTTGAGTTCAGCTTTCATCGGTTTACGGGAGAGGTCATCTGCGGATTCAATTTCATTGCGTAGCCGCTACCCTCGGGCCCACGGTCAATGACGTTATCGTTCTCAGCGAGGCGGCGGGCGCCCCCCGCGCAACTGTAACCATTGTCCATCACCAGGCTGACTGCATCATCTTTGAACCCTCGAGTGAAATTCCTTCGGGCGCGGGGGGGCATTCAAGGGACACCTCACTTTGTCGTTTCAGTTCCTGGTAAAGTGTCCTTAATGTTATTACACATGAGTAACATACAGAGCTGGGTTTTAACAGTTCACATCGAATTGCCCCAAACTCTGGAGGTAATCAACCAAACAACCATTTTTTGCCATATGGCAGGATTGTTTATCGGTAAGGTGAGGAGGGGGCCGCTCTTATCGCCGAGTTTGGTCGCCTCCAAAGGGTCTCTTTAACGATATGGTCAAAATGATTATGGTCACACGTGAAAAGGGTTCCGGTCCGGCAATTTGGGCTTCATGGCTCGGCGTCAAGCGGGATCTTAGTGAAAAGGGTTATTCTATTGAGAACGGGCCTGCGGTCTTCGCGAATTTAGCAATCGAGGAGCTGATTCCGCGGTTCGGAAGCAAAAACCTGAAAAGGGTTCCGGCACGGGGGAGCATTCCGTTTAGGCGCTTGAAATAGATGGTTATATTTGCCCCAGTGCGGTGAGCTTTTTTTCAAGATTTTGAATATACCTCGGCAAGTCCGAAGCGATTGTGGCCGGCCCTGCATGCGCTTGGTAGCGGCATCTAAAGGCGGGAGAAATAAAATAGGGAGTGCAGCTCGATCCGAAAAGCAGTCGGTTTGGCCATAGTCACAAAGGCTCGGAAAAAGGGCATGCGTTAGGTATATACGAGTTGGGGTCGCCGTCTATTCGTGCCAAATTTATTGACCTTTATGGGATAAAGTTAATAAATAGTGGCGATCCCTATTTCTGGATGGTTCCTCAATCTGGCGGGAGGGAATCGTTACCCTTAGATTTTTCTGCCGTGAGACGCTGTTCCAATGCGGTGGGCTTCCCCATGGTTTGTACCCCTTTGAAACCACCCCGCAAAACGAAGGTCTGGTTCGCAGGGAAAGGAAAAAATTAGTATTGACAGGGGGATACCGATTGCTCATGTTCAATCCAAGGCATGCACAGGGTTATAATACCAATATTCAGAGGGCCGCTGGATGAGTAATAAAAAAGTCAACAGTTTCAAGGGTATAGCCTCATTGTTCGATGAGGTGCAGATCAAGACCTATTTCGTCAACTATTTGTACTTTGTCATCGGGGTCGAAATTCTCATTTTTTTGATCAGCTTTTTCGGCTCCCTGGGTCCGGAAAAGGGACCTTTTCCCTGGAAATTCTATTTTTTCACGGCCTTTACTATCCCGATTGCCATAACGTTCCTGTTAGGGATATTCATTTTTGCCTTCAACAACTACCTTTTTGGCCGGGAGGCCAGCAGCGAGAACGACGAAAACCTGAGCACGGCGGAAATGGAGAAAAAAACGCACCTGCTCAAATTGAACAACTATCTCTATCACATGCGACAGGTGCCTTTCCTGATTTTGATGTTCGTTTTGCTCATCGGTTCGCTGGTCGCCTACAAACTGGACGCCATTGTTCTCTTCGTGCTCAATGCCGGTGAATCAGTGGTCAAATACGGCCTGATTGCCCTGTGCATCATTCTGGTGGCCGGGGTCATATTCAGCATCACCTGGATGGTGGTCAGCTATAAATTAAAGCGTCGGCACATGGAGCACCAATACCGCTATAAAAACGATGTTATGCAGCAATTGGGATTGCTGATTACGGACGACGAGCGAGTGATCAGCAAGGATGGTGATGTGATATCGGTTCGGGAAAACCTGATTGAAATGGAGAAGAACGACAACAGCAAATTCCAGATCCTGCCGCCACCCAAATAGCAACAGCCCATCATTCAAACGTTGTTGGATTAACCAGACGATCCATGCCTCAAAGTCCTAAAAAAAACTCCCCCGCAGACCCGGGGATGCATGATTGCGCCCAGGATGGTTTTGCCGTCATGGGCGCAACGATTTTTACCGGACTTGTCATGCTCGTGGTCGCTTTTTCCCTTCTGGCCCAATACGGACTCCTGTCAAAACTCGGTCAGGGCGGTATCGGCCTGGCCGTCCTCCTGATTATCGCCGGAATGGCAGGCGTATATAAGGGGTTGCGTTTCATTCAATCCTTGCATTTCCGCACCGGTGGCAAAGATCCCATGTTTATGCGGGCTTTCATGCAGTCCTGTTATGCCAGGGACTGCGGTCGCATTGAAAAAGAGCTGGCCGACCGCCAAAAGACACCCCCCCTTATTCTGAATGACCTCCTGGCCGAGAAGGTGCAGCGTATAATTGAGACCGATGCGCGGCATTTGGTGGATGTTCTGGAATTGTATTGTAAAAGCGGTTTGAAAAAGAACAAGGAGCCGGTGATGGACCGGTTTTTTCATACCCCGGATTCATACGAAGAAGCTCCCCTGCCCACAGAGATCGAGCATATCATTGAGGCGGTGAACACCAGGTATCCCCAGTTGGAGCCTGCCCTTGAAAAAATGTTGGCGGCCAGGGCCCACCTGTTTACGCTGATGGGAGACTATTTGGTGCTTATGCCCCCCACAATGCACCATTTCAAGTTTATCAAGAATACATATCGCTACAATCCGCCGGACGATGAAACCACCCGGCGCATCGCCTTTGCTCTGGACACCCTGAAACTGCTGACCGCGTATAACAACGAGGAATTGCAAGGCGAAAGCTTGACCCGGCACGGTCGTCTTGCGGCCGAACGGATCCCCTTGGTAGCGACGGCGGTCAGCCAATACAGGACTGCCTTTGAAAACCTGGTGGAAAGCTACGAAGCCATACCCATGGATCAAGCGTCAAGGGCCAATGACGTTTCATCGTGAATGAATGCACGATTGCCGTCGTCGCGGATTCAGACCAACGCCCATCCGCACAAGGCATCCTGCGGCCCGGGCCTGAACCACAAGATGCCATTTCTGGACGGGCGTTAGCTTAGAAGCGGTTTCAAAACCTCAGATCGCGTTCGAGACAAGGCGCGGTCTGATGAAAAAGCGGAGCATATTCAATGATATGTATGCAGGTTCGTAAGGCAGGGTCCCTACGGTTCTGCCAAGAAGGCCGCAACGCCGTTATCGTGCGTTAGATGGGGTATTGAAACCGCTTTTAACAACTTGCGTAAGAATGAGACATACGCTTCATTCGCGCTTCTTTCATTACCGCAACGTCCTGAAGTAAGCCCTGAAAGGCGGCTGGAGCCTTGCCCGAGGATACCACCAGACCAGGTATGGGCTTTTGTTGTCTGAGCGTTGTGAAGACCGGCCGTAAGTCATCGAGAAGGCTCCGGGAAAGCCGGATGACCGTCAAGAAATCAGGTCACCAGGTCAAATTGAAATAGATGATGCCGGTGTCCCGCACGAAGCTTTCCGGCGACCGGGTTGCAATCGAATTCGGCCAAGACAACTTCACGCCCCCGGTGTGCAGAGCGTCTCACCGATACACCGGCGCCATGCATGGCGCGCTATATTTTCAGGTCTAGGAGAGCGCGGTTTTTGTCGCAGGC
>JAAUYD010181688.1_pt1 | contig 10610 bp, 9 predicted proteins | sample 7278101 | NCBI WGS metagenome assembly JAAUYD01 (sample SAMN14350128, study PRJNA611818) | marine sediment metagenome | isolation source: surface marine sediment (0.6m) | place: French Polynesia: Moorea | collected 2018-08
GGAACTCCAAAGCGACAAATCGTTCCAGGCGAACATGGTACTTTTCGAAGGGGATTCCCTAGGCATTAGCCTGTTGTCAAAAAAGGGAAAACTTCGAAAGCCCAAAGCAGAACTTAAGCTTACAAATCTGGATCGGGTTGCACCTGAATATACGGAAAGGTTAAAAACCAAAACATTAAAAAGAGGGCAGCTCAATGTTAATGAAGCAGGAGGTGTTGATGAGCCCTTAAATATAAGTGAGAGAACCATTGCATTGGAGGAAGTAACTGTGGTTGAAAGTGCCTATCAAATTAAGAAAATAGATATGTTTGTTCTTGATATTGGTAGGTATGGCGCCATTGCCGAAGGTGTTGAAATTGGGCCAACAGAGATAAAACGGTACAATAGTATCATGTCCTTTTTGGCTAAATACGGTTATAGTCGAACTAGAATTAAGGACAGTGATGGTTTTTGGACAGATGCAATTAAAGGGCCAAAAAATGACATCGTCAGTTTTGATTTTAGTATGGAATTGCCACTATCTTGGGTTGAGGCCGTTTACTTTGATATCCGCAAACGATCTTTTTTGTCGGTAAAGCTGCGAAATGATGTTTACGTAGACCCTGAAGAAAGAAATAAGTTCATCAAGTTCGCCATTGAAAATGGCTATGCCCGCCCTCAAGACTATTTTACGCCGAATTATCCGGATTATGGCAATCAGGTATTTAGGTCGTTCGGAGCTTTGAATTGGAAAGCCAATATATCGGTCGGTTCAGAAATCCCCACCTCCATCAATATTCCGGTAAAAGCCCAAAAAAAAATTTTGTTGTATTTAGAGGGAATGGCAGCCAATGGTGAATTAGTGACACTGTCTAAACTTCTAACTATCCCAGAATCTCATCCGGAATAGCAAAAACTTTACCATTTTCTTAATAATCATCTTGAGTGGTACTTTTTACTTTTAGGAAAACCTTTCCATCATGAAAAGAACAGTCATTTTATTTGTAGTAGCAGCCCTATCCCTTACTTCAAGCCTAGCACAGGAATCTGATTACGAATTGGTCGCAAAAACGGTCAATTATTATCTGGATGGGGGCACCAACAATAGTTTTGAAACCCTTAAAAAGGCATTTCACGAAACGGCCACTATGAAATATATTACTGAGGATGGCTATAAGGAAGTAAATGCCCTTAAGTTCTTTTCGGGGATGGATGCTACCAAACCGAAACAAAATCGAAAAACACGAATTTCAGATATTACGATATCAGGACATGCCGCCAACGCTCGATTGGAAATTGAATACCCCACCTTTACGTTTATTGATTTTATGAATCTTTTGAAAATAGACGGGGAATGGAAAATTGTCAATAAGATATTTTATAGAAAGCCTGCTTTATCTGTTGCGCAATAAAAGGTTAATCCAAATTTATGGTAAAGGAGCTACCACCGTTGCCAATATCTTGAGACTCCCCATTGACCGTGATTTCATCTATTCTTGGGATGCCTCCACAGCAGCCTCCGGATGCTGACCGTTCTATATCAATTGTCATGGGTATTGAAAAATCCGTACCGAGGTTTAAGGTGAGTTCATATACCTGTGGCAACCACTCTTGGTTATTGACAAAAAGGCCTGTTATTTCTTCAAGGCTTGTCCATGTTCTTATTTCCAGTATGAAAGTCTCCTGGTCAGTACCGCTAATTGAAATGTCCTCAATGGAGTAAGTATCATTTTCTATGACATTTTCTCCGTCTTCCAATATTTCGATCAATAAGACTGGTGGCCCCACACAAAGTACCGCACTACAGTCCAACTCGTCATCGTTACACGAAAGTAAAAGAGCAAAAAGAAGTAGGAAGGAGAAAGAATTTTTCATGGATAAACTTTTAAAAAGGATGAAGTTATATGGATTCGGTTGCTTGGATGATGACTTACTACCATCCTCCTGACGCACCACCGCCACCAAAGCCTCCACCGCCGAAGCCACCTCCGAAACCTCCAGAGCCAAAACCTCCGCCACTGCCGAAACCTCCCCCGGAAGAACCCCCTCGGTAGCCCCCTCGGCCCATATTGCTAAGAATGATGATGTCCCAAATGTCCAATCCACGTCCACCGCGACCTCCTCGGTTGTTGCGCCCGCCCTTATTTTTGCGACTGATAAGTATCAAAAAAATGACAAAGAAAATAATGAACGGCAAGAGTGATTTAAATGGAAAGCCTGGGTCATCACCAAAAGTACGTTCCTCCTTAAACTGTCCTGTCAATACGTTGAAAATGGCATCTGCGCCTGCATTCAATCCGCCATAATAATCACCCTGCTTAAACTCAGGAATGATGACCTGTTCAATGATGCGTTTGCTCATCAAATCGGTTAAAAATTCCTCAACTCCGTAACCCGTGTTGATGGCGATTCTGCGGTCATCTTTGGCAAGTAAAATGAGAATTCCATTGTCCTTTTCTGCCTGTCCAATTCCCCATTCGTCACCCCATTGCGCCCCGAGATAGTTTATGTTTTCCCCCTCCGTCGAACTGATTATCGCGACAACGATTTGAGTGGAGGTACTGTCGGAATATCGAATCAGCTTTTGCTCCAGTTGACCCTTCTCAGAAGTACTCAGAAGATCCACATAGTCGTAAACACTGGTCTGCTTTTCAGGTTTTTGGGGAATATCGAACTGCCCCCATAAAAAGGATACAGTACAAAAAGCAATTAAAAGACTAACCTTTTGAAACTGCATCGCTCAATTCGTTGGTATCTCCATGATGCCATGGAAAGTGTTCTTCCAATTCTTTGCCGGCCTTTAGAACGCCTTCGACAATCCCCTGCTTAAAATGGCCTTTTTTAAAATGGGTTGCCATCACATCTTTGGTGCTCCCCCAAAATCCTTTTGGAACAGCTCTGTCGATTCCACGGTCTCCATAAATAACAAATTTGTGGTCTTCCACCGCCACATAGATCAAAACCCCATTTTCGTCTTTGGTGTTATCCATTTTTAAAAAATGGAAAACTTGTTGGGCACGACTGAAATGGTCGATTTTAGCAGAAGCTTCTATATGCACACGGATTTCTCCAGAGGTATTTTTGTCTGCTTCCAATATGGCATCTACAATTTCTTGCTCTTCTTCGGTAGTAAGAAAAGCTTCAACTTTGTTCATCACTAATCAAAATTAAAATCGACTTCCGGTGCATTTTCCGAACCGGGGTCGGCTTGGTAACGAGGCATTTCTTCAAATCCAAACCATCCGGCCAAAATTTTACCCGGAAACTTCGTGGTATGAATGTCGTAAAGATTGACCTTTTCATTGTAGCGGTCACGGGCAACGTTAATTCGGTTTTCCGTGCCTTCCAACTGGGACTGCAATTCCAAAAAGTTTTGGTTGGCCTTCAAATCAGGATAGCGCTCCACTGTGACCAAGAGCCGCGATAATGCTGAAGAAAGACCGGTTTGCGCCTGTTGAAATTGCGCCAAAGCCTGAGGGGTAATGTTATTGGCATCAATGGTGGTATTGGTCGCTTTGGAACGTGCCTCAATGACTTCTCTCAGGGTTTCACGTTCAAAATCAGCAGCACCCTGTACGGTTTTTACCAAATTGCCAATAAGGTCATTCCGACGTTGATAGGAACTTTCCACGTTCGACCATGCCGTTTTTGCATTTGCTTCAAGCTCAACTGCAGTGTTATTGAAGCCAACAGCCCATTGGTAAAGACCAAAGGCAATCACAACCAATACGATTAAGGGAATTAACCATTTTTTCATTGTTCTCGTGTTTTAGTGTTTATTATAGTTAAGGTATCAGTGTGCAGCTATTGGAATTTGTTACACACTTCTAAAGTTGTTCCTTGATTTTAATGAGTTCAGCCTTTACACGCTGTAACTTTTCAATAACATCAAAATTGGATAGGGTTTTGTGCTTTTCTTCCTTAAGGTGAATTTTAGCGCCCTCTAAGGTAAACCCTCGTTCTTTTACCAAATGATGGATAAGCTTTAAATTTTTGATATCCTGCGGTGTGAACTTTCGGTTGCCCTTTGCATTCTTTTTGGGCTGTAGTACGTCAAACTCCTTTTCCCAAAAACGTATCAATGATGTATTTACCCCGAAAGCTCTGGCTACCTCACCTATTCCGTAATACCGCTTTTCTGGGAGTTCTACATGCATTAGTCAAGTGATTGGTTTTCTTGGGAAGCGTACTTGAGCATGTTTTCAAACTCTTCGGCGGTCAAACTTCCGTAGTAGAAATTGATAGGATTGATCTTTTCACCGTCTTTCCAGACTTCATAATGCAGGTGGGGCGCTTCCGAACGGCCTGTATTTCCAACAAAACCAATGAGGTCGCCACGCTTGACTTTTTGTCCTTTTGAAACATTGTATTTGCTCAAATGGGCATAAAGACTTAGGTAACCGTAACCATGGTCGATCCTGATATGCTTTCCATAACCCGAAGATCGGTTGTCGGCTCGGGTAACTTTGCCATCACCTGAAGCATAAATTGGGGTACCACGTGGAGCCGTGAAGTCCATGCCCTTATGCATCTTTCTTGCTTTGGTAAAAGGATCGGTTCGCCATCCAAAACCGGAGGCCATTCGTGTCAAATCCTCATTTCGAACCGGCTGTATGGCAGGAATGGCCGCTAGCAGTTTTTCTTTTTCCTCGGCCAATTTGGCGATTTCATCCAGTGATTTGGATTGAATGACCATTTGCTTTTGAATTACATCTAGACGTTTGGTGGCATCGATGATAATTTCCGAATTATTGAACCCTTCCAATGATTTGTAGCGGTTTACCCCTCCGAATCCAGCACGGCGCTGTTCTTCGGGTATGGGGTTGGCTTCAAAATATAGACGGTAGATATTATTGTCTCGGTCTTCGATATTGGTAAGCACCTCCTCCATCTGTTGCATTTTGCGATCCAAAATGTCAAATTGAAGCTCATAGTTCTGTACTTCCCGCTGCAAGGAGAGTTCCTTGGGCGTGTTGACCAAGTTGGTATTGAGCAAGAATATCAATCCCAGCATTCCAAAGAGGGCTGAGCCCAAAATAAATAAGGCAATGTTTCGGTACTTTTTCGACTTTTTGGGTTCAATTTTACGATACGAAAGCGTATCGGGGTCGTAATAGTACTTTACTTTAGACATGAAGGTAAATTATCCTATTTTTGGTCGTTCAATTTACGTAACAGACAAATATAAAAATTGTTTTGTATGGTCTGTTAAAATTAATTAAAGCTTAACTCCCCATATGACATCCCAACAGGTTAGAGAACAGTTTTTAAACTTCTTTGAATCGAAAGCGCACAAAATTGTACCGTCGGCGCCCATGGTGATGAAGAACGACCCTACATTGATGTTCACCAATGCGGGCATGAACCAATTCAAGGAGTATTTTTTGGGCATTTCAAAACCTGAAAAGAATCGAGTGGCCGACACCCAAAAATGTCTAAGGGTCAGTGGAAAACACAATGACCTCGAAGAAGTGGGCAAGGATACCTACCACCATACGATGTTTGAAATGCTGGGCAACTGGAGTTTTGGGGATTATTTTAAGAAGGAAGCCATTGCATGGGCATGGGAACTGCTGACCGAAGTCTATGGTATCAACAAGAACAACCTTTACGTCACGGTTTTTGAAGGAAGTGACGATGCCGATAATCTGGCAATGGACCAAGAGGCTTTTGATTTTTGGAAGGAAATCATTCCGGAAGACCGTATTCTCATGGGGAATAAAAAGGACAATTTTTGGGAAATGGGCGACCAAGGACCCTGCGGACCCTGTTCTGAAATCCATGTGGACATTCGTTCGGAAGCCGATAAGAAAAAAGTACCTGGCGCAGAATTGGTGAACCAAGACCATCCGCAAGTGGTTGAAATTTGGAACTTGGTTTTCATTCAATATAATCGAAAAGCCAATGGTGAGTTGGAGGACCTACCGGAAAAGCATATTGACACGGGAATGGGTTTTGAGCGCCTTTGTATGGTTTTACAGGGCAAACAGTCGAACTACGATACCGATGTGTTTACTCCATTGATTCGAGAAATTGAAACCATCACTAGAAAGCACTATGGCAACAATGAAGAAACCGATATTGCCATAAGGGTAGTGGCTGACCATGTCCGAGCGGTCTCTTTTGCCATTGCTGACGGACAATTGCCCAGCAATACCGGTGCCGGATATGTGATTCGTAGAATTTTACGACGGGCCATTCGATATGGTTTTACCTTTTTAGATACCAAAACCCCGTTTATCCATAGGTTGGTAAAGGTATTGGGAGAACAGATGGGCAACGCCTTTCCAGAACTGTTGAGCCAAAGACAGTTGATTGAAAATGTCATCAAAGAAGAGGAAAGTTCCTTTTTGAGCACACTGGAGCAAGGATTGGTATTGCTCGATTCCGTCATCAAATCAACAGGTGATAAAACTGTCGATGGCGAAAAAGCCTTCGAATTGTATGATACGTTTGGTTTCCCCATAGACCTTACTGCTTTGATTCTTGAAGAAAAAGGGTATCGTCTGGATACAGAGGGGTTTGAAACGGCACTTCAGGCGCAAAAAGACCGATCACGGGCCGCATCGGAAATGACCAAAGATGATTGGACCATACTTCAGGACGATAATGAACAGGAGTTTGTTGGATATGATATTTTGGAGACTGAGGTAAAGGTGGCGAAGTACCGGAAGATCACCACTAAAAAAGAAGGTGATCGCTACCAATTGGTTTTTAATATCACTCCTTTTTATCCTGAAGGAGGGGGCCAAGTGGGTGATAAAGGCTATTTGGAAGCGCCGAATGGAGATGTCACCTACATTATCGATACCAAAAAGGAAAACAACGAAATTGTTCACTTTACGGAAAGCTTACCTAAAGATTTGAATGCGGTCTTTAAGGCAGCTGTTGACAAGAAGCAACGGCAACGCACTGCCAGCAACCATACGGCTACCCATTTATTGCACCAGGCCTTGCGGGAAATTCTTGGCGAACATGTGGAACAAAAAGGCTCTGCCGTGCATTCAAAATACCTGCGTTTTGATTTTTCACATTACTCAAAATTGACGGTTGATGAATTGCGGGAAGTGGAGAATTTTGTCAATGCCCGAATTGAAGGACATTTGCCTTTGGAAGAACAACGAAATATTCCAATGGCAGAGGCTTTGGAGCAAGGGGCCATGGCCCTATTTGGAGAAAAGTATGGCGATGCCGTACGCACCATCCGTTTTGGAAAATCCATCGAACTTTGTGGAGGTACCCACGTTCAAAATACGGGGGACATTTGGCACTTTAAGATTGTTTCTGAAGGTGCGGTCGCGGCAGGAATACGTCGCATAGAAGCCATAACTTCTGACGCCGTAAAGGATTTCTATTTCCAGAACAACCGTCAACTGTTCGAAATCAAGGATTTGCTCAACAACGCCAAAGACCCGGTGAAAGCGTTACATGCCCTTCAGGAAGAAAATACCCAATTGAAGAAACAGGTAGAGCAATTGCTTAAGGAAAAAGCACGGGGTCTGAAATCGGAATTGCTCAACAATCTGACCGAAGTAAATGGATTTAAATTCTTGGCCAAGAAAGTGGATTTGGATGCAGGGGGAATGAAAGATCTATTGTTTGAAATGGGCAATGTCAAAACGAACCTTTTCGCTTTATTGGCTGCCGAACGGGACGGAAAGGCCTTGCTTTCATGCTATATTTCAAAGGATTTGGCCTTTGAAAAAGGATGGAACGCGGGAACCATAGTTCGAGAACTCGGCAAATACATTCAAGGTGGTGGTGGCGGCCAACCTTTCTTTGCCACTGCTGGGGGCAAAAATCCAGCTGGAATTCCGGAGGCGTTGGAGAAGGTAAAAGAATATTTAAAATAAGAACTCCTTTCCTTCGTCCAAGGGAAGGATCAATATTCTGACAATATGAAGAAGGTTTTGGCTGGAGCCCTAATTGCCTTAGCATCAGTACTGATTTACAAATCGTGTACGGATCAAAAGGAGGATGAGAACATTCTTCGGGAAAATACCATGCTCATCCAGCAGCAGATTGAAAACGTTTCCAAACTCATCGTTACCGAAGGCCATTTTGCCGAGGTCTACAATTATGCAGATTCGAAAGAGCTTTTTGGAGCACTCCTCACCGCTAATAAAAAGGCCTTGGTAGTTGTCAATGCTGAGGTGATCATTGCTTACGACTTAAAAGAAATTCAATTTGAAATTGAAGAAGGGACCAAAACATTGAGGATAAGCAAAATTCCTGAGCCCGAAATCAAAATTAATCCTGATTTTGAGTACTACGATGTGTCTGCTGACTATTTGAATCCATTTGAAGCCAAAGACTATAATTTGATAAAACGAAATGTCAATACTTCATTAATGAAGAAGGTGAAGGCCTCAAGCATGATATCAAACGCTCAAAATCGATTGCTTTCCGAGCTTTCAAAACTTCTGGTAGTGACCAATAGCTTGGGTTGGACCTTGGTCCATGAAGATGATTCAATTGAAACCGTTGACGAGTTACGACTGCTTCGTTAGGCTTTTTTCAACCAATTGCAGTCCATCATCAATCAGATGACCCACCTTTGGTCGGCTCTGCTTAACGGTCTCTAAATAGTTTTTAATTTCTTCGGCCAGTTGTTTTCGATTTCCTTTTAGGGCCAATTCATAAAGTTCGACCGGCAACAACCAGTCATTCGGGAATTGTTCCTTAAACTCTTCAAACAATTTTCCCCTTGAGATATAGGTGCTTTTTCCTTCGCGATATTGCCTTACTTGATGGTAGTACGCTTCCAATTTTAAAATGTCCCTATCCCTATTTTTCTTGATGGTCGTTTCAGAAAGTTCGTGCGAAATCAGGTCAAAACTTTTCAAGTCCGCAGGACCATTAAAAGCAGAAACCACTTTTTCGCCCACTGCCATGTGATATAGCCCCCATTCTGGTAAAAACAGGATGCTATCATCATGGGTCACCTTACAATTCTTGAATGTGATAAGGATGATTTCGCCCTTAAGGTTTCTTGTGCCCGTGACGATTTCTCCTTCTACTTTGACTCCTCCCTCAAATTCAAGGGTAATACGCTCTCCCTCGAAAATGTTATAGGCCTTGAGGTCTCTTGGGCTCATGTCCTCAATGGCAAGGTTGATACCCTTAAGTTTACCTACGGGAGACCCGAAGCCCTCCGGGTGGTCCTCAACGCCATGACCCACCAATTCCTTTTCACGATAGGCGAGGGCGGTTGGACCAACGGTTCGCAAGTAGATGGGTTTTCCCTCGTGGGAAATAATGTTTTCAAAGCAACCGGATATCTGTAGTCCCGTGCTCAATTCCACAGTACCCAGGGCCTTGGATTTGACCAATTTTTCCACACCTTTCAACCCACCTGTACGGAGCGCCATGGTATTGGCGAAGTCTTCCAAAACTTGGCTCAGATGCGCAAAATTCGGAGTAACGAAGAGTTGCGGCTGAGGTTTGGTAATGTCGAACGAAGTACGTGCGGCCTGAATGGTATAGGGCAGTTTTTTTACCTTGTCGGTCATACACCAAGCACTTTCACCAATGGAAGACAGTAATCCCGCCCCATAAATTTTAGGGTTTTCAAGTTCACCGATCAATCCGTACTCCACGGTCCACCAATGTAGGTTACGAATGAGGGCCATTTCACTGGGCTCGCCCATGTTTTCCTGAAGGTGCTCAATTCGTTTCTCTGCTTCTTCGATTTCCGCTTTCGGTGTACCTTCGGCTTCTTTGATGATGGAAAGATGCCGAACGGCATCATATAGTTCGTAGTCTTTGGCACTGGAAATGGCCTTTGCCCCAATTTCGCCGAAACGTCTTAGGTATTCCGAATATTCGGGATTTGCAATAATGGGTGCGTGTCCGGCCCCTTCGTGGATAATGTCGGGTGCAGGGGTGTATTCAATATTTTCCAACTGGCGTATGTCCGAAGCGATTACCAGTACGTTATAGGCCTGAAATTCCATAAAGGCCGATGGAGGTATAAAGCCGTCAACGGCAACCGCTGCCCAACCAATTTCCTTTAAGATGCGGTTCATGCCGTACATATTGGGAATACGGTCTATGGAGATACCCGTTTTTTGCAAACCCTCCACGTAGGATGTATGGGCCACTTTACTGAGGTAATCCACGTTTTTTCTCATCACATAACGCCAAACAGCTTGGTCGATAGGGGTATAGTCCTCGTAGTTCTGAGGTTTGATGTATTGCTTCAAATGTGTTGGAAGCTTATCTAAAACCGGATTGCTTTCGTATGCCTTATTCATTTCGTTGTTGTTCTACATGAGCTGAGGAATCTGTTGGATTGCCGTTGCTGTCATAAAAATCCCTTAGGGTAAATGCCTCAGGTGACGCACCGTTCTTTTCCAGAAGTTCCAATTTTTGTTTGGCCAAGTCCAAGGTGGGAAGCTCCCCAACGGGCATCCACCACAACACAAATTGTGAGGTTCCCTTTAGATCGAACCACTTTTTTTTGTTTCTAAGAAAGTAACTATGCACTGAACCGTATACAAAGCTCTTAAAAGAATCGAGATTCTCCCAAACACTCATGTTTACGGCCATCATCTCGTCATTAAAGGGGGATTCGATATAGGAGGCTGAACGCCCTTCATCATCTTTCAATCGCCACACAAAACCCTCAC
>JAAUYD010288965.1_pt1 | contig 10608 bp, 7 predicted proteins | sample 7278101 | NCBI WGS metagenome assembly JAAUYD01 (sample SAMN14350128, study PRJNA611818) | marine sediment metagenome | isolation source: surface marine sediment (0.6m) | place: French Polynesia: Moorea | collected 2018-08
CGCGAATGCTGAGGAAGCTGGTACCGATGCCCTGGGAGGTCGCCAGGGTGACGTTGGGCGTCAGCGCGACGAAGTCCTCGACGCGCTGGATGCCCGCATCGCGCACCATCTGCGCCGTGAAGGCGGTGACCGCCACCGGCGCCTCCAGCGCTGTCTCGTCGCGCCGACGTGCCGTCACCACCACTTCATCGATGGTGGTCTTCTCAGCGCTCGTTGAGGCCTGCGCCTGGGCCGACCCGGACCAGGCGAACGCCCCCGCCAATACCGCAGCAGTCCCTACCGTGATTACCGACCGCATAGCCACCCCCTCTGGCAACGCCATCACTTGCTGGTACGGCAGCGCATGGAGGCCTCGACCTCAGATACGCGTCGCATCTGTCGGTATTAATGTGTACGATACTTTAAAACTTAAGTAAATGAATATTTTTGACACTGCGGTGGGCAGTCCTAGAATGACCGTCCATCAATCGGTTGCCAGCGAGTGAGTCCCTGCGAATGGCCGGTACGGCAAAGTCCCCGAGTCCCATCAAGAGTTCCATCGGCACCTTGCTGAAGGCCCGCCGACAGGAATTAGGGTTTACGCTTCAGGAACTTGCGTCGCGCTCGGAGCTTTCCGCGGCCTTCATCTCGCAGGCCGAACGGGGCAAGGCCACGCCTTCCATCGTGTCCCTGATCAATCTGGCAGCCGCCCTTGATACGGACATCAACTACTTCATCACCCCGCCATCGCCCACCAGCCTGGTGCGACGCGCCGACAACCCCCAGTACATCGATATCGATTCGCCGGTGCGCTACACGCGCCTCGACACGGCCATCCGCAACCAGCAGATGAACGCCCTGATCATGGAGATCCCGCCGGGCACACGCCTGCCCGTCGTGCACCGAACGGAGGGCGAGGACTTCTTCTACGTGCTCGAGGGTGAGGTGGAGCAGCGGATCGGCGACGAGGTGTTCACCCTGGTCCGCGGCGACAGCGCGCACCACAACACGCAGATCGACCACGATGTCTACAACGCCAGTGACGCCGTGGCACGGCTGATCTGGGTGGGCACGCCGGTGTTGTTTCCCTCCGGCGACAACGGCAAGTGATGACGATCACCTCATCACCCAGGGACTCTCTGCACAACGCCGCCCGCGCGGCCGCGGCTGGTGCGCGCACTCGAGGTTAGTACGCCCCTTGGGCAGTTCGCTGTGCGGCTCTGCACGGACCGCGCTCCCTTGACCTGCCAGTACTTCATCGAGCATTGCCAGCGGCGAACCCTGGACGGTGGCAGCATCTTTCGCATCCTTGCCCCCTGCAACGACGCCCAGGAGCCATCCCCGCACATCCAGGTGGTTCAGCTCGGCACCCGCCTCGGCCTGCATCAGCCACGCGAGCACATCGTGCACGAATCCACCGCCCTCAGCGGCCTGCATCACGAGCGCTGGAGCGTCTCGGCAGCGCGCTTCGCCCCCGGTGAGGTCTACGGCAGCTTCTTCGTCTGCATGCGCGACGAGCCGGAACTCGACTTCGGCGGCGCGCGGCAGCGCGACGGCCTCGGTTACGCCGCCTTCGGCCATGTGGAGCGAGGGCACGAGACACTGCTGAAGCTGTATGCAAGTGCGCAGGATCAGCCAGAGCTGGACAGGCCGATCCGGGTGGACTGCGTGCGTGTGATCGATCTGAACGCCACACCCGACGAGCAAGCGACAGATGAGTAGTAGCGCCTCCTCCGCGGCCGCCCGCGAGGTGGGCGCCTGGTTCGCCGACATGCCGCTTACGGCGCGTCACTGGGCCGCAGGGATCGCCCTGTTCGTCGCCTTCGTCATCGAGTCCTGGGAAATGATGATCATCATCTTCTCCAGCGGCGCCATCGCCGAGGACCTCGGCCTGTCGACGGCACAGGTGGGCTCGCTGATCAGCGCCCTGTTCCTGGGCATGATCCCGGGCGCCCTGCTGTGGGGAAAGATCGGGGGCACGCTCGGGCGCAAGGGTACGCTGATGCTCAGCATAGGCCTCTACGGGATCTTCCCCGTGCTCGCCGCCCTGGCTCCCACCTACGAAGTGCTATGGGTAGCTCGCTTCGCCGCCGGCGTAGTGCTGGCGGGCGCGTTGGTGATCACCTTTCCCTACTTCGAGGAACTAGTGCCCGTGTCCGTTCGCGGCCGTGCCACCGTGTATCTGTCGGCCGGCTGGCCCGTCGGCGTGCTCGTGGCCATTGCCATGACATCGCTGCTGCTGCCCTTGGGCTGGCGCTGGGTGATGGGAGTGAGCGCCGTCGTCCCCTTGTGGGCTCTGGTGATCTGGCGCGCCGTACCCGAATCGCCCTATTGGCTGGCCGCCCGGGGGCGTACGGCGGAAGCGGGCGCCGCGATTGATCGATTGAACGCAGGCCGGCGAGACCGTGCACAGGTGCGCGGCCCCGAGGCGCGGACGGCGGCGCCTATCACCTTTGCGGGAATCTTCGAAGGGCCCGTGATGCGCATCACGCTGATTCAGAGCACGATCAACTTCTGTTTCGCCTGGGGCTACTGGGGCCTGGCCTCCTGGATGCCCGCGCTGTTGAGCGAACGCGGACTGTCCACACCCGAGGGCCTGGGCTTCATGGCCCTGTCCGCGGTGTTCATGTTCCCGGGCTATGTGACGGCAAGTTGGCTTACGGGGCGTTTCGGTCGCAAGCGGGTCATGCTGCCCTTCGTCGCCGGCGCTGCGGCGGCGGGCTTCGCCTTCGCCAACGCGCAGTCCCTCACGGAACTCTACCTCTGGAACTTCACACTCTCGTTCTTCAGCCTAGGGGGCTGGGGCGTCTGGAACACCTGGCTGGCTGAACTCTACGACACGCGCCGACGTGGCGCCGGCACCGCATGGGGCGTGACCACGCAGCGGGTGGCCAACGCGCTGGCACCGATCGTGATCGGCGGCGTGCTGGCGAGCACCGGGTTTCTCCAGACCGTGTCCTTCATCACCCTGTTCCTGGCGGCCACCTTTGCAGCGGCGATGTTGCTGCCCGAGACCGAGGGCGTCGTGCTTCACTAGCCTGCCCCACGCTCCGCAGCTACGGGATTGACCTAGTCTTTGGAGCGGCCGAAGGCGCGGCCGGGTAAGCCGTGCTTCAGGCGTCCGCGACGCTGATCGTCGGTGCCTTCTTCGCCTGCCGGGAGGTGTTGCTCGTAGTTCGGCCGCAGTGACCGATGAAATGCGATCACCGCCTCGAGCGCCTGGTCGTCCTCGACCAGGGCGTGCGGGTACTCGATCGCCACCGCATGATGCAGCGGCACGTCGAAGGCATTGCTGCGGATGTCGTGCTCGCCACTGCCGTCCACGCCGAGATTGAGCACGCGCGAGTCTCGATAGCGCAGGCAAAGCCCACCGTTGAGGAAGATGCTCGCGTACCAGCGCGTGGCCCAGGACTGATCGCGCCGTCTTCCCTGAGCTTTCAAGCGGGCGGAGAAGCGTGCCGACTTGCGCAGATTGAATTCATAATGCGCGCCGAGCTGCGTCAACGCATCCAGTATCTTCGCTTCCTCCGGCTGGAAAGCCGCCCACGCGTCCGCCCAGGTTGCCCACCCCCAGCACGCACCCGCCGCGGGGCGCAGAAAGTAGGTTTCCGGTAGCGTGACCTCGGTCGGGAACGCGTAGCCGGCCACATGCATCACTCGAGGCTCGTGACGATACGCTTCGATTGCCCAGGTCATGTCCGTCAAGAAGCTGCGACTCACCAGACAGTCGTCTTCCAGCACGATGACCGCACCGTAGTGCGCGCAGGCGTCGTCCACGGCGGAGATCACTGACCGCGCCAGACCGAGGTTGTGGGGCCGTTCGACGCGCACGGCGTCGGGCAGCGCGCGGCGCACCAGCTCACGCACCGCCATCACCCCCTCACGGTCCTCTTCATTACGAGCGCCGTCGCAGTAGACGATCACAGGATGATGATCGAAGCCATGACATGCCTTGAGGCTGTCGATGACCTGTTCCAGATGCTCGGTGCGTCGATACGCCAACAGCACTACCGGGGGCGCTGACACGGGAGCTCACCTACATCGATAACACCAGTCCCTCTTGAGTAATGGCACCGGGCGGGAGCGGCACACTGCCGTTGCAGTTTGCCCACCGGGGGATCTTCGACTGCGACATGCTGTCCCCTTCAACCGAATCCACGGTACTCGATACGGCGGATTATTTCAGTCTCGAGCGGTCGAGTGCTCCGCCGGTGAGGTCATCTTACTTGCGCATCGCAACACCAACCGCGCTACCGCTCATGAGCGCCGTCTGACTACACTCACGTATCTGCAGCACGAAGCGCCCCGGCCTGCCGCAACGTCGTGATGCGCGGGCGTCGTATTCTGCCAGGCTGTCCGTACGATCTTCGAGAGACGCGCCCTGCACTCCTAAAATGCCAGCCGCGGCTCGACAGAGACCACGTATTCGAGGGATCGAATCGATGAACCCAGCCAAACTGCTAGCCATCGCAATCCTGCTGCTGCCTGCAGCTGCTGCTCACGGCCAGGGACTGACCGACATCACAGCGAGTTCCGGCCTTCTTTACGACCACGTGACCGACCCGAACATCCCCATCGGTGGCGGCGCGGCCTGGGTCGACCTCGACGCGGACGGGGATGACGACGTCTACGCGATCCAGGGCACGGGATGCAACCTGCTCTACCTGAATGATGGGAACGGCGGTTTCTCTCCCGTCGCCGATGCCGCCGGCGCAGGCGATTGCGACGGTGCCGGCCATGGCGCCTGGCCCGCCGACTACGACAATGACGGCGACCAGGACGTCTACATCGGAAACCTGGCGGGCAACCGCCTGTACCGCAATCTGCTGGTGGAAACCGGTGAGCTCGCCTTCGAGGACGCCACGGAGGAAGCGGGCCTGGCCGACGACGGCGCCTACAACACCGGCACGGCCGCCTGGGGAGACTACGACGAAGACGGCCACCTGGACCTCTTCGTCGGCAACCATATGGCCGGCTTTCCGATCACCTGCTTCATCGACCAGCTTTGGCATGCGAACGGCGACGGCACCTTCACGGATGTGGCCGCCGCCACCGGCATCGATCTCAGCGGCGTCGCCGACAAGGCTGGCTGCGCCCTGGCCGCCGCCTTCACCGACTACGACCGCGACAACGACGTCGACCTGCTCATCGTGAACGACTTCGGCGGCACCAACGGCGTACCTAACCGGATGTTTCGCAACGACGGCAGCGACGGCAATGGCGGCTGGATCTTCACCGACGTCAGCGCCGCCACCGGTCTCGATTATTTTCAGGCCGGCATGGGCGTTGCCATCGCCGACATCAACGGTGACGGCTTCTTCGACTACTACTCGAGCGATGCCGGCAAGAACGAGTTCGGCCTGTCCAACGGCGACCTGACCTACGCAGAAGTCGCCACGCAGACCGGCGTGGAAGCTAGTGACGCGGAGATCTGGGGCGCCATCGGCCTGGTGAGCTGGGGCACTCTGTTCTACGACCTGAACCATGACGGGCGCGAAGACCTGGTGGTGTGCAATGGTGGCGCGCCCCAGGACATCTTCCCCGGCTTCTTCGGCGGCACCGACTACATCCACCAGAACCCGTGCTACATCTACCGCAACGAGTGGCCCTCAATCGGTGGTTTCGTGGAAGAGCATGCAGCGCTCGGCGCGTCCACGCACACCTACTACCGCGGCGCCTACGCCAGCGACATCGACGATGACGGCGACATGGACCTGCTGTTCGGCAACCAGCACGGCCTGATCTCGCTGTATCGCAACGACCACGCGAACGGCAACTGGCTCAAGGTGCGCACCACCGGCAGATTGGGCAACCGCGACGCGATCGGCACGCTGGTCGAGGCCAAGGTCGGCCGCACCCGCTTCATCCGCGAGATCAATGCCGGCTCCACCTTCATGGGGCGCAACACGCTGACCGCGCACTTCGGTCTCGCCACGCAGTCGAGCGTGGACCTCACGGCTACCTTCCCCAGCGGCGTCACCCAGGAATACCTGTTCCTGGCGCCCAACCAGACCCTGGAAGTGACCGAGCCGCGGGTCACCGCCACCTTCAACCAGGATCGCAAGCGCGCCTCGGCGGGCCAGCCGCTGGTGGTAGCCGTGACCGTGACCAATCACGACGCGGTGATGCGCGAGCGCACCCTGTGGTTCGTCGAGGTGACGCCGGCCGGCGAGACGGTGGTGGTGGCCGCGACCACGCAGACCCTGGAGCCCGGCGCCAGCGTGGTGGTGCCCGTGCGCCTGAGCAACGCCGCGAACGCCGGCGTCACGCGCTACGGCGCCCGCCTGGGCAGCGTGGGCACGGGCGTGACCCATCGCGATCACCTGCTGGTGTTCGCTCAGCCCGGGCCCTGATACAGATGAGGGTGCGACCGGTGCGCGTACCTACCAGATGGATACGCGCGCCTGGGGCTCCAGGTACAGATCGTCGTCCGAACTCACCTCGAAGGCCGAATACCAGGCATCGACGTTACGCACCACACCGTTGATGCGGTAGGCGACCGGGCTGTGCGGATCGGTCAGCAGTTGCTCGCGCAGGGCGTCCTCGCGCAATAGACCCCGCCATACCTGGGCCCAGCCCAGGAAGAAGCGCTGCTCCCCGGTGTAGCCATCGAGCACCGGCGGCTCGCCATGCTCCGCCACATAGCGCTGGTAGGCGGCGTAGGCCATCTCGACCCCGCCGAGATCGCCGATGTTCTCGCCCAGCGTGAGGCGGCCATTGACACTCATGCCCGCCAGCGGTGAGTACTCGCTGTACTGGGCCACCAGCTTGTCCGCACGTTCCTTGAAACGCTCATCGGCGGTGGCACTCCACCAATCGCGGATGCGGCCGACTTCGTCGAAGCGTCGGCCCTGGTCATCGAAACCGTGGCCGATCTCATGGCCGATCACTGCGCCGATGGCACCGTAGTTGACGGCCGGATCCGCATTCGGATCGAAGAACGGCGCCTGCAGGATGCCGGCGGGGAAGGTGATCTGATTGAGCAGGGGGTTATAGGAAGCATTCACGGTCTGCGGCGGATAGGGCCAGATCTCCCGATCGACGGGACCGCCCAGGCGAGCGACCTGCTGCTGCCAGTCGAACTCGTCGACGCGGCGCGCATTGCCGAGCATGTCGCCAGCCACGATGTCGAGGTCCGTGTAGTCGGTCCACTTGGTCGTGTAGCCGATGCGCGGCTCGAAGGTGCCGAGCTTGACCAGCGCCGCAGCGCGCGTCTCGTCGTCCATCCACTCGTTGTCGCCGAGTCGTTCTTCCAGCGCAGCGACGAGGTTGGCGACCAGCTCGTCCATCTGTTCCTTGGCCTCGCGCGGGAAGTGACGCTCGATGTAGAGCTTGCCCACGGCCTCACCCAGGTTGCGGTTGACCAGGTCCGCACCGCGCTTCCAGCGCTCGCGCTGGGCTTCGATCCCGTTGAGGGTCTTGGAGAAGAAATCGAAGTGAGCCTGATCGAACTCGCTGCTCAGCAGCTGAGCGTTGGTGCGAATGAAATGGAACGCCAGGTACTGCTTCCAGGTCTCCAGAGGCACCGAATCGAACAGCTCGGCGGCCGCCTCCATGGCGCTCGGCTGGGCCACGATCACCGGCTCTACACCGCCCAGGCCGAGCGTGTTGAACACGACGCTCCACTCGATCTGCGGCGCCAGCTCGGTCAGGTCTGCCACGCTCATGGGGTTGTAGATCTTCTGGATGTCGCGGCTTTCCGCACGGGTCCAGTGCGTCTGCGCCAGCCGTGTCTCCAGATCGATGATGGCGTCGGCACGGGTCTCGGGATCTGCCAGGCCCGCCAGACCCTGGACCTTCACCATATAGTCCCGATAGGCAGCACGGAACTCGACGAAACGCTCGTCTTCGAGCAGGTAGTAGTCGCGATCGGGCAGGCCAAGACCCGCCTGGCCCGCGAACACGGAATAGCGAGTGGTGTCTGCCGGATCGGGAATGATGCCCACGCCGAAGGGCGCCGTTGCATGGATGTCGGACATCGCGGCCAGCAAGGCATCCTTGTCGGCGATGGCCTCGATCGCTTCGAGGTGCGGGCGAAGGGGATCTGCGCCAAGGGCATCGATCCCGTCCAGGTCCATCCAGGTGGCGAAGTAATCGCCGACCTTCTGCTCCAGGCTGCCGGCGCTGGCGGCGGTCTCGCCGAGGTCCGTGAGAATTGCGTGCACCTGCTCCGTGGAGCGTTCACGCAGAGCATCGAAGATTCCCCAGCGTGCGCGGTCCGCAGGAATCTCGAAGCGATCCAGCCACTGACCGTTCACATAGAGGTTGAAGTCGTCACCGGGTTTGCGCGCCGTATCGCGTGCCTCCAGATCGACGCCCCAGGCGCCGATCTGCGCCGACGCCACTGCCGGCTCGGATGCCTCTGTCCCCGCAACGCCCGTCTCTGGATCCGCCGGTGGTTCTTCATGACTCGGGCTGCAGGCGATGAGCAACAGGGCAGCGGCGGGCATCAGGGTGATGGCCCGTCGACGCGTGGGCGACAGGGCCTGGAGGCGGAATTCGGTAGTCACGGGAGCTCTCACGTTATGGCAAAAGACGCTTGCACGTCGCAACGGCCACGGGCCGTGCGGGGCGTACCCTACCTGATGCGGCAAACGTTTGCAGAGTTGCGCCTGGTCTGCGTGGACTCGTGACGGGTGGGCCGTCGCCTTCAGGTTGCCCTTATTTCGAAGCGACAGACGCTTCCCGAGCACGCGCCGCACACCAGTTCTGTGGCGCGGTAGGGCCGTCCCAGCAAGCGACTGAACAGGTGCTCGAATACGGCGGCATGCCAGTCGCAGACCGGGGTTTGCGCCTGCTCGCCAAGGACCAGCGGATTGCGCTGGATCTCAACCGTCAGCGGAGACCAGCCAGTGATGCGAAAGGCGCCGGACCCGCAGAAGGTCCACGCATGCTGGCCCACGGCGCGTGCCAGCAGCGATTCCGCGGCCCGACGGGGCAGCCAACGCAACAGTGGCTTGGCAAAGGCGGGGATGCGATTGCGAATGATGTAGTTGGCGGTGGCGATCCCGGCCTGCCTGGCAAGCAGGGGCGCCGAGTCCGGCAGGGTGCGCCGGATGGTCTGGTGCAGCCGTCGCACCTGCGCCTCGTCGATCATCTCCGTGCCGTCCGGCAGGGCATCGATGCTTGCCGTATGCAGCAGAGCGCGCATGCGCACGTCCCCGAGCTGGGCAGCCAGCACAGGGACGTACTGCAGAATTGCGTTAGGCCCGATGCGCGCCGACTGCTCCGGCCGATGGTGAACGGCACTGGGATCGGTAAGCTGACCGGACGCCCCCACGTTGCTCACTCCGTGGTGGCGTCGTCGAGCTGTTCCTCGCCGCCGCCGCACACCTTGATCGACTCCACGGGCACCGCCGTCTCCTCCACCACCTGCTCACCGGTCTCACGCGACTTACGCTTGGCGCGCAGGCGCGCTGCCCGATCGGCACTGGCCTCCCAGTCCTCCATCTGCGCGCGCGAGATGCGCTTGGAGCGATCGAAGTGGAAGTCGACGTTCTTCTTCGACTGCGGCCCCCAGTAGCCCACCTTGCCCAGATCGTAGAAGGTGCGCGTGAAACCGGCCTTGAGGAAGGCCTTCAGGCAACCCAGCAGGTAGCGTCGGCGGAATCCCGTGCCGCGCCAGGGGTAGTGGAACAGGGCCTTGCGCATGTAGAAGCGCCGATAGTTGCGCATGGTGAGATCGAGCAGCTCCTCACGCTCCATCGCCTGCGGCTTCATGATCGGGGTGACGAAGTTGTACTTGGAGAAGTCGAAGACCTCCACCTTGTCACCGAGCTCCTGATAGAGCGGCGTGAAGGGCCACGGCGTGTACATGGACCAGTTGGCCAGGTCCGGCTGCCAGTCCCACGCCATCTGGTAGGTCTGCTCCAGCGTCTCCGGCGTTTCGTTGTCAAGGCCAACGATGAACTGGGCCTCGACGAAGATGTCTGCGTCGCGCAGGAGTTTGATCGCACGCTTGTTGTCGGCGACCCGCGTCTCCTTGTTGAACAGATCCAGCTTGATCTGCGCCGCCGCCTCCGTGCCCAGGGACACGTGCACCAGGCCGGCCTTGCGATACAGGGGCAGCAGCTTCTCGTCGCGCAGGATGTCCGTCACCCGCGTGTTGATGCCCCACTTGATCTTGTCCGGCAGGCCACGCGCAATCAGCTCCTCGCAGAAGGCGATGAACTTCTTGCGATTGATGGTCGGCTCCTCATCGGCAAGGATGAAGAAGCCCACATCGTGATCGTTCACCAGCCGCTCGATCTCGTCCACCACTTTGATCGGATCGCGCACGCGGTAGTCGCGCCAGAACTTCCACTGAGAGCAGAAGGAGCAGGTGAAGGGACAACCGCGGGCCATGTTGGGGATCGCCACGCGCGTGCCCAGGGGCACGTAGATGTACTTCTCCCATTCGAGCAGGGACCAGTCCGGGTTGATGCCGTCCACGTCTTTGACCGTGGGTGCCGCCGGCGTGGCGTAGATCTGCTCGCCGTCGCGAAAGGCGAGGCCGGCGATGTCACGGCGGCGATCGAAGAACGCCCCTTCGTGCAGCGCCTTGACCAGATTGATGATGATCTCCTCGCCCTCGCCGCGCACGATCACGTCCACGGCATCGGTCTCGCTCAACACCTGCTTGTACATGAA
>JAAUYD010008645.1_pt1 | contig 10606 bp, 8 predicted proteins | sample 7278101 | NCBI WGS metagenome assembly JAAUYD01 (sample SAMN14350128, study PRJNA611818) | marine sediment metagenome | isolation source: surface marine sediment (0.6m) | place: French Polynesia: Moorea | collected 2018-08
CGTGGACCGTGAGCGAACCTACCTGATCATGGGCAATCACCAGAGCCTTTTCGACCTTTTCGTAATTCCTGCAGCCATTCCCTTGACCTATGTGGCCGTCGAAGCGGCCTACCACTTCTCGATCCCCCTGTGGGGCCGCCTGATCGACCGCTGGGGCTGCATTCCCATCCATCGCCACGACCTGCCAAAAGCCAAGCAGAGTCTGGAAATTGCACGACAGCGGCTTCAAAAGGGGGCCTCCATCATCATCCTGCCCGAAGGCCACCGCACGCTTACCGGAAAAATGGGACCATTTAAAAAGGGTCCATTTCATCTGGCGCGAAAAGCAGGAGCGGACATTTTACCGTTTGCCGTCATCGGCCTGTTCGACTATCACCGCAAGGGGGCCTTCCACCTGAATCCTGGACCGGTGCGGGTGGCCGTCGGGCCAGCCATACCGTATGCCGCCATCGTTAAGATGACTCTCGATCAGTTGCGGGATCACGTTCGCGGGATCATTGCTGATTTGGCTGGGGGGCGGTCGTAGGCCCCGTTCAGAATGCCAAGCCAACGGTTACCGGCCGCACCGATCGCGGCAGGCATGGGCGTTTGGGTGGGTGTATGGAAAATGTATATTCTGTGGTCACGGCATGTTTTTGATTTTCTGCAGAATCCGCGTGGCGTTGTCAATGTTTTCACGGGCCTTGGCATGTTCCGGGTCGCACGCCAAGGCCTTTTCCCATTCGGTGATGGCGGATTGCAGGTTTTCGTTGATGAAGTGCCTGACACCGTTGCGGTAGTGAATCTGCGCGCATTCTGCCAGCCGTGAATTGACAACGGTTTTCAGTTCAGCGCCGGCCTGATGCTGTTCATCGATCGCCTCCAGCATATTGCGGGCATCCACATAGCGCTGATGGTCGAAATGCGCCAAAGCCAAACGATAGCGTGCTTCGGTTGCCAGTTCGGCCGCTTCCCGGTTATCCGGTGATTCGTTTAACAGAGCGTCAACCCGTTCGAGACATTGCCGGTAACGACCACCATCAAAATCGTCCTGGGCAGCGGCCAGGTCAAGTGTGAATTGTCGACGTTGGAAAGCGGCCCGAAGTTCTGCCGCAACAGCCTCTTTTCCCGGGAAGCCCTCGGCAACCATGGCAAGGGCTTGCTGGCCATCTTCAAGGCGGCCCGACGTAATCAACTGGTCGGCGCGCTGCAAATGAATGGTCTGGATCAAGGTTCTGACTTCGGGATCGGTTGTGTCGGCCGCGGAAATCAAGGCCAGGGCTCCGTCAAGATCGTTTTCGGCCAACCGGGCTCGAGACGCGGCGACATGATCCGGTGTCTGATCGACCACCCTCTCTTCCGGGGGTGCTTTTTCCATTTTGGGAAGGATCAACAGCGTTCCGGGAGAGAGTTCCGTATCCTCCGCCAGATCATTGAACCAGGTCACCAGAAATGCTTTGGTTTCATCTCCAAAATGCTTCCGTGCGATCGACGCCGGACGATCACCAGAAACTGAAACATAGGCAGCCAGGGGAAACGTGGAGAAATGGGCGTTGATCTGTTTCAGAGCCGGTTGAAAGGTCGGATCCAGGCGAAGTGCGGTCAACAAATGGTTGCGGGCATCCGTCGACCGTCCTTGTTCGAGAGCCTTGAGACCGGCTTTAAAGTGGGCTTCCGTCGCTTGAGCGATGGTTTGAGACAATCGCTGGATCTCGCGGTCGGCCTCCGATGGATCCTCTGCAATCGGCCTGACCAGCCGCCAGTGCGCCATCGCCAGTCTCAATTCTCCCTGCGCTTCCAGTTCTCGCGCCCGGTTGCTTAAATCCGGTGCCTGGGCCGACGTCCACCAGGGCCCCGACCGTAACCAATCCGACATGGTGTGCACGCCACTCGAACAGCCGTTGAGTGCCAGAATGCCCACTCCGGCGGCTACGATCAGCCAGAACCGCATCAATTCAGATCCGCCTTTATAAAGGTAGTTATCCGGCGGCCGAACCGGTCCGGTGGGGACTGGATGTCGACGACTGTGCGGTGAATGTTAAACCGGTCCGCAAAAAAGGGGGTGTTTCCCGGTGACCGGTTGAATGCGGCCGAGAAACCGAGTTTGGCAGCCATGGCTGCCAGCAGATTGTTGGTCTTGCCCTGGGGATAGGCCAGAAATCGGCAGGGCCTTCCCAATTGGATTTCGATCTGGGTCTTGGCCTGCCGCAATTCCGACTCGATCCACACAAAGTTGGTTCTGAAAGACTGTCCTTTTTTTCGACGGGTCAACGCCCGACCGTTTTTTCCGCGACAGCCGACAGTGAACCCGGCCCGCTGAAGCTGTCTTAACTGCTCCCAGGAGACGGACCCTTTTTCGCCCACTTGTTCGGAGGCGACAAATAGCGTTGCCCTGAAACCGAGGGCCTTGAGTATCGGCACGGCCTGCTCGATAAACACCCTGGATTCGGTGTCAGCAGTAATCAGAACCGATCGACGGGGAAGCTGCCCGGAAAAAGCCAAAAAATCCATCAGCCGGGCGGGATCGATCGTGATGTATCCATGGGTCTTTAGCCACGCCATCTGCTTTTTGAAGGCAGATATGGGCTGACGCCCCGATTTTGGCGCCAAATTCTGGAAATCCTCGTAAAGCAACACCGGGACCGTCTGATAGCCGCCCGGCGTCAGACCCCCAAGCCGAAAGGGCGCCCTGGGCACGGCGATTGCTGTGCCCTCGGAAAACGATGCCCATCCATTGTATTCACGGATCATCCACGCTTTGGATGCATCGTTCAGATAGCGTTGGGCAAGCGTTGCCGGGGTGTCTCCTTGTCGGGCCCGCACCATCAGCGGAGGATGGTCGGCATCGGCAATTGGCTCTTTGGCTTGGCCGGCAGCGGGCACCAGAAGACCCAGGATAATTACTGCAAACAGCATCAACAGGCGCTGCATTCCATTTTTAGGTGGACGCTTTGACATGGGCTCTTTGTTTGATGGCCTTGACCCTGAAGGTCGCTATTGGATCGACTTTTCCCTTTACGGTGCGGCTGCCGGCGGGTTCCACCTGGATCAGTGTATCCAGCGCAGTGACAACCGCATCCGTCACCAACACCTCTCCCGGCCGGGCCAGGCCGCTGATCCGCGAGGCCAGATTAACCGTGTCACCGATCACCGTGTATTCCATTTTGGCCGGCGAACCGATGTTTCCGGAAACGATGGGTCCGGTGTGAATGCCCACACCGACTGACGACAGCAATGGGTTCTTTTTGGAAGCCTCCCTGCGCAGCAACGCCATCAGGTCCAGGGCCGTCCTGACCGCACGTTCGACGTGATCGTTCCTGAAGACCGGCACGCCGAACACCCCCATGATCGCATCGCCGATGAACTTGTCGACATACCCTCCGTAATCCAATATGGTCCGGGTGGCAATATCGAAATAGGTGTTGAGCATGTCAACCACCTCCTCCGGCTCCCGGTCTTCAGCATATGCGGTGAATCCGCGAATATCGGCAAAGAGAATGGTTGCCACGTTCTTGTGTCCCTTGAGCCACATCTTGCCAGGGTCGGCAAGGATCATTTCCACGACCTCCTCGCCAACATATTTTCCAAAAGACTGCCGTGCCAAGGTATGTCTGAATAGCTCTTCGCCCATCTGGTTGAAAGCCGTCGCCAGGTTGCCCAACTCGTCCTGACGGTCGAGAGCCACCCGATAATGATAGTCACCCTTGCCGATGGCCTCGGTAGCGGCCACCAGCTGTGAGATGGGTCTGGAGAACCGGAGCCCCAGATAAATTGCAATGGCCAGCCCGATGGTCATCATGACAACGGTAACGTAGATGATGGACCCTTTTTCCCGGTCGACCAAGCGGTCGATAAAGTCCAGCGATACGCCCACATGGACCCTTCCCAAACTTTTTTCTCGAAAGTGCACCTCTCTTGTCAGGTTGAGGAGCTGTTCACCGGATTCGGCCTCAAACGCATAATAAGAGAGGTTGCCTCGCTTCACCGGCGGGGCTTTAGGGGCAGCGGGTGACCATGTCGTGCCAATCTGGTCGACATCGGTATGGGCCCGAATGAGGCCCTGGGTGTCGGTTACCACGGCATATCTCAGCCCTTCCGTGGCGGTGGCCTCTTTGATCAGGGTGTTTAAGCTGAGAATGTCATCGTCGATGAGGGGGATGCGGGCATTATTGGCAAAATAATTGAGGCTGACCGTGCCCACCATCACCGTTTGGTCGAACAGCCGTTCCTTTTGCTTGCTGATAATAATGGTGCTGAAGGTCACGATCGTGACGGCAACGATAAGCAGTGCCCCGACACAAAGTTTGAGCCATATGGGAATGGCCGGTGCGGGAAGCCTTTCGGCGAGTGAGCCGCGCTGATGGAGGATCAATTCGCGGATGTTGTCCGACAGGGAGGCGACAGAGAGCCTGAAGCTCTCGTTGATGGCGGACACCACCACCGTTTCGGAGGCCAATCCCATCTCGGTGATCATGTGTCCCAACCGAACAGCTTGTCCGGTTTCGATCAAGCGGCGTCGTTGGGCATCCAGCGCCGTTTCCAGTTGCGCTTCGGTAATGATACCGCGTTGAACCAGCATCTGGCCCAACTGAAGGTCGTTCGGGGCCCGTCGCCGGAACAGCCGCCTGATGGGGGAGTGCATATGCTTAGAGGGGTGACGCATAATCGTAGCACCGATGCCTTTGGGCCATAGAGTCAACCTGAATTCCGGATCAACCGATCAAGCACAAGCAGGTCTGCCGTCAAGTCGCCCAGACAGCAGGGTTCCAGCGGACGTAACCGCTTCAGCCGTCTTCAAGCTGGACCAGACTATAGTTGGGGGTATCATGCGGTGTCAACACGCACCTAAGCGGTCGTTGACAGTCCGGACGCCTGAGGCTATTTTTAGAATATAATTGATCTTATCCGATCAAGCCAGATCCACATTACCCAGTGTTCATCCAGAAGTAGGCAAGTTTGGTTAAAAAAAAGGTGTGCGACCTATTTTAACCGTAGGCGCCCCGCATGAAGTGTCTTTGGGGTGCTCGCAGTTGATATTCCGAGGATAATAATTAGAGCGCAACGCAGTTGTCGGGCAAATTGGCCATCTATGAATGGGCGCTACCTAACCCCTCCAAAAAGGCGGTATATGATGAAAACAGCCAGCGATTTGATACAGGAAAAAGGGAGCGAAATTGTTTGCGTCCCCACGGGTACAAGCGTTTTGGATGCGTTAAGGAAGATGAATGATCGTAAAGTCGGAGCGATACTGGTCACTCGCGACGACGAACCGGTGGGTATCTGGACGGAGCGGGATTTGATGCGCAACATTCTCGAGGCAGGCTTTGACCCTAAAACGGTTCGTATCGAGGATTATATGACCAAAGATCTCATTTTTGCCCCGCACACGGACACGGTCTACAATCTGATGGACAAGTTCTTGGGGTTGCGGGTGCGTCATCTGCTCATAGAAAATGACGGTGAAACCATTGGCATGGTCTCCAGCGGAGACGTGATGAAGGCCTCGATTCGGGAAAAAGACGGAGAGCTCAAACAGCTCAATACCTTGGTTGGATGGGATTATTACGAGAACTGGTGCTGGCGGCCCGAGTCCAAATAGCAGCGGTCTGACATCGCCGCACCGGTCGTCTGCCATGGCGCCGAACGATCGTTGGGCGCACATGGCGATGGCGTGTGCCTGCGTTCAGGAGGCTTTCGGTGGCCGCGGCGGACTGACCAGTGCCTCACCGTCCAGTACGGCAACACCATCCTGATTCGCACACGAGGTCTTCAGGCGAACTCGCTTTTTATCATTGATCTTTTCAATCACTTCCACCGTTGCGGTTATCGTATCGCCAATCCTCACCGGGGCCAGGAATTTCAGCGATTGCTGCATGTATACGGTGCCCGGTCCAGGCAAACGGGTACCGATGACTGCGGAGATGAATCCTGCGGACAGCATGCCGTGGGCGATACGGGTTTTGAAAAATGTACCCTGGGCATACGCCTCATCGATATGGGCGGGATTCAAGTCGCCGGTGACACCGGCAAAAAGGTAGATATCCGCATCGGTGACGGTTTTTGAAAATTGGCCTGAGTCGCCAATGTCAAGCTGATCAAAGGTTTTTCCAAGCATATCAAATCCTCCACAGTCAGCCGGGTTTGTGGGCAAACATAGCAGCGTGACATAAAGTGATGAGCTTGTTCGGTCATTGGTGCGCGGTGGTCGTCGTCATCGGTGGCATCATATGATCGTGTTGCCAAGGGATCTCCACCGCGCACAATGTCATCATCGTTATCGCGTCAGGTCGAATCGTGCTTGCCAGCGGTACGACGGCAAGGACGATCAACACCAGCACAATACAGACAGTTTTCCTAAAAAAATTCTTCGACCTTGTTGAAGGCCTCATCCACCGTCTGCTTGTACGCTTCACGACCCTTCTTGAAGGTATCCACCCATTCCCGGATCGCTTTCTGACCTTCTTCAGGCATCCATGTTGCTTGGCTAAGCATGGTGCTGGCCAGGGTCTCCGTCTGGTCTTGAACCATAACCATGGCATTGAATGCGTTGTTGAAAGCACCTTTGTTAAAATCTACCATTTGCTTGAAAATTTGCTTCTGGTCCATGTCCATTCCTCCTGTGTGTTAGACTACGGTTGGGTTTGATGGCACTGTCAATGCCGATATTATAGATCGTCTTCAGATCATGTCAACACAAAATTGTGCAATGCACAAATTTTTTTTAATCAGCCATTGAAAAATATCAACAACTGTATATAATGATGTAAATGAAAATTTGATCGACTGGCAAACTGCTTTGATTTTCAATTATGTTGCATTGTGTCAATACCATAAAGGGCCCGATCCATGCCTGATCCGTTGGTGCTTAAAAAATACAGCAACCGGCGTCTCTACGATACTCGGAACAGCCGCTATGTAACTTTAGAAGATGTGGCGCAGATGATCCGCTCCGGTGAGCAGGTCCGGATCAAGGATGTCGCCACCGGTGAAGACGTCACCGCATTCATCCTGACTCAGATTGTTCTGGAAGCGGCCAAACGCAAGAACAGTCTTCTGCCGGAGTCGGTGCTGCATTTGATCATCAGATACGGGGACAACGCCTTAGATGAATTTTTCGAAAAATACTTTCAAAAAACGATCCACAACTATCTTGCCACCAAAGCGGCCTTTGATCAGCAGTTCGGTCAATGGTTGGACATGGGGCGGGACATCTCTCGGCGAATGCCGGGGATGATGGCCGATCCCTCGGCCATCGATGCCATGATGGAGATGTTCGGTATTCAACACTCACCCAAAACCAAGCCTACCGAAGCCAGGCCATCGAAGCCAACCAAATTACCGGATGACGATCCGGAAACTCAATCGTGAACCGCGCATCCATATAGCTGTGTCGACACACCGCTTGTTGCATTGCACCATCAGTGCAGCGGCGGTTTCTCTCATCGGAGGTGCCCATGCATACTGCCATCCCAACAATGACTGCCGCCCCACATGCCCAACTGGCCAATGCCGTCGAATATGCGAGCGATGTTTACCAGCGTTCGATCCTGTTTGCCGATACCATCAGACGCCGAGGCAACCAATACCTTGACCACCTCAGGCAGGGGCAACCGCCTGTGCTGACCTTTTCATACGACATTTTACTGGACGGCCGGGAATTGAACCCGCCCACCAATTACTATCTGGCCAGAATCCGGGACCGCCGATCGTTCAGCAGTGCCTCCCATCACCAGTCCGGCACAGAGCGGCGCAGCACGTCCCAACTTGCCGCGTCCGCTGTTGAACGACGTCCGGTGATCATCATCGATCCGCGCGCGGGTCACGGACCGGGAATCGGTGGCGCCAAAAGGGATTCCGAAATTGGAATGGCGCTGGATCAGGGGTATCCGGTCTATGTGATTCTTTTTCGGACCTGGCCCATGGCGGGGCAGACCCTGGATGACGTGCAGCAAAACATGGCCTGTTTTGTGGAAACGGTTCGAAAGTGCCATCCCCGGGCCGGTAAACCGGCCATTATCGGAAATTGCCAGGCCGGCTGGGCCACAGCGCTGCTGGGCGCCGTCAGGCCGGACATCACCGGTCCCATCGTGATGAACGGGGCTCCCCTGTCCTACTGGGCCGGGATTCGAGGGGAACATCCCATGCGCTACAAAGGCGGGCTCTCCGGGGGCGTGTGGCTGGCCTCTCTGTGGGGGGATCTGGGCAACGGAATGTTCGATGGCGCCCATCTGGTGGCCGGCTTCGAAGATCTGAACCCGGCCAACACCCTTTGGGATAAACAATATCATCTGTGGGCCAATGTAGACACGGAGGCAGATCGTTATCTGGAATTCGAACGCTGGTGGAATGGTTTCTTTATGCTTTCTGCCGAAGAGATCCATACCATTGTCGATCAATTGTTCGTGGGCAATCATGCCCAACAGGGGCGATTGGTGATGAACGGTCGCCAGGTGGATTTGAAGGCCCTCAATGGGCCCATTTTGGTTTTCGCTTCCCACGGGGATAACATCACCCCTCCCCAACAAGCCCTTAACTGGATACCGGCCCAGTGGGCCAGCGTAGACGACATCCGCCGCCGGCAGCTGACCATCGTCTACATGCTGCACGGCACCATCGGACACCTGGGTATTTTTGTTTCCGGCGCGGTTTCCAGAAGAGAGCATCGTGAAATTATGGCCAGCATCGATTTGATCGATTACCTTTCTCCCGGGCTTTATGAAATGGTGATTTCGCAAGAAGATAACGAAGGCCCTCGACAAGTGCGCTTCGAGTCACGCGATATGGCGGATATCCTGGCACTGGACGACGGCAGTGACGATGAAGCCGCGTTTGTTCCGGCGGCGACCCTTTCGCGCCTCAATGACAGTCACTATCGATGGCTGGTGCGGCCATGGGTCAAGGCTTGGGTGACCGAGGCGTCTGCGGAAGCGCTTCGCCAACTGCATCCACTGCGCGTGACCCGCTACGGGTTCTCCGATCTCAATCCCTGGATGGGCCCGATAAAGCAGCTTGCCACCACAATCAGAGCGCAGCGGCGTCCCGTAACACCGGACAATCCTTTCCTGGCCGGGCAGCATCTGATCTCCCAGGTGGTGTCCAGGGGGTTGAACCTGTTTCGCGATCTGCGTGACTGGGCGATTGAGTCCTGCTTTTATGGGGTTTTCGACAATTATTGGATCAGAGCGCTGTCCCACGAGCCGTTGTCCGATGATCCGCCCGACGCCGACGCGTGCGGCCCAAATTACCAGAAGCAGATCAACAGCGGCGGATTTGCCGAAGCGGTGGTCCGAATCATAGCGGCACTGACCCGCGCCGGTGCCGGAACCCAGCGCCGCAGCCTTGAAGCCTATTCGGCGCTGGTCGATCAGGATGACCGCTTGATGGGTCTTCATGGAACCGTGCTGAGTGAGATGGTCAAGCAGCAGTCATGCATATTGGAATCTGCTCCGGAGGCGGCGCTGGCGGGCTTGATTGGCCTGCTGCCCGATCCGACGGATCGCCGCACCGCACTGGCCATTGCTTCGGCGGTGCTATCCGATGAAATTGCCGTCGATGGTCAGGTCAAACGCATGCATGCGGCCATCGCAACAATTCTGGGGGAATGACGCCCTGCTACCGGTATTTATCCAGCACACCGCATCACATCAGGGCATGGGGCATGTAACATACGCCGCTTTCCGGGACGTCCAGACGGCGGGTAACGTAGCATCCCGGGGCGTTCTCCAGACGTGTGCCCGCCGGTTCGGCCACCGGTCGCGCCGGTATCCGTTCTCCTGCGTACTTACGGTTCCATCGAGCCCAGTCAAGCCACCAGGACTCCTGGATGAATCGACTTCCCGACCACCACTGCTCCGGTGTGTCCGGCAGGTCGTCGTTTACCCAGTGACCGTATTTATTTTTAGCCGGCGGGTTGACGATGCCGGCGACGTGCCCCGAGGCACCCAAGACGAAACGGTCCGCCCCGCAAAGCAATCGTGCCCCGGCATAAGTGGCTTGCCACTTGGCGATATGGTCCTGCTTGGTGGAGACGAAGTAAGCGGGGGATTGAATGCGCTTCAGGTCAATGGGCACGCCATCCAAGGAGATGCCTCCGGGCTGCGGCAGGCGATTGTGCAGATACATGTTGCGCAGGTAGTAGCTGTGCATCCGGGCAGGCATGTTGGTTGAATCCGAGTTCCAAAACAGGATGTCGAATGCAATTGGCGACGCGCCCTTCAGATAATTGTTGATGACGTAGTTCCACACCAGATCGTTGGCCCGCAGCATGCTGAAGCTGTTGGACATGGCGCAGCCATCCAGATATCCTTGGGCGTTCATCCGCGTTTCGAAGGCGCTGATCTGCTCTTCGTCGATGAAGACGCCGATTTCGCCGGGATCGGAAAAATCCATCAGCGAGGCCATATAAGTCGACGATGCAACCCGGCCCCCCTCATCCTTGGCCGCCAGCCACGCATTGGCACAGGCCAGTAAAGTACCTCCCATGCAATAACCGATGGTGTTGACCTGCCGTTGCCCAGTGATCTGTTCAATCTGTTTGAGCGCGTCTATGGGGCCCTGGCGCATGTAATCATCGAAACCTTTCTCTTTTAAGGTTTCATCGGGGTTGGCCCAGGATATCATGAAGACC
>JAAUYD010043924.1_pt1 | contig 10606 bp, 7 predicted proteins | sample 7278101 | NCBI WGS metagenome assembly JAAUYD01 (sample SAMN14350128, study PRJNA611818) | marine sediment metagenome | isolation source: surface marine sediment (0.6m) | place: French Polynesia: Moorea | collected 2018-08
CTTATGGGTACTTCGCAGTGACGAGGGATGACGCGTAACGCAGATATCGGACTTTTTACGGAACCATCAAACTTAACCGTCAAAGCTTGCCATTGAGGCGGTAGATGAACACCAACACTTCGGCGACGGCCCGATACAACTCGGCGGGAATTTCCGCTTCCAGTTCCATGGCTTCGAGTACATTGGCCAGATTGCGGTCCTCGTGCAGGGGTACATCGTTTTCGCGGGCCAACCGCACAATCTGCTCGGCAATATGCCCTTTGCCCTTGGCCACCACCCGGGGAGCCATGTTTTGGGCCTGGTCGTAATGGATGGCGGCGGCCTTTCTGACTGGCTTGTTAGTCATATGTTCAGATCCACCTGGCGTTGATTGGGAACCGACAGGTCCTCCCCATCGAAATCATCAATCTTTTTCTGGTTGACCAGCACACTGATCCCAACCGTATTGAAAAGTTCCCCGAGCATCTCATGAATCTGCCGGCTCTCGGCATCGATGGCGGTTTTGATCTCCGCTTGCTGCACAAAAAAAGTGATGTTCAGGTTGTTATCCACCATCCACAGGTCGGTGCGCACGGCCCCCATTGGGTCCATTTCCAGCAGCAAAGATACCCGGGGGGTTTTATGCGCATCATCGCGGCCTTTTTTGGCATAGTAGACCTTCAGTCGGGCATTGCGTGGATTCTCGGAAAGCATCAGCAGGTGTGAAAACGCCTGAAACAAGTCTGTTTCCGCCGGCTTTTGGGTAGCCAGCGCTTGCTGATGTTCGATATTGAAAAGGCTGCGCTGGACCATCGGTTTCAAGGTTTCCAGTATCTGCCGATCCGCTGCCTTCACGTCGAGGGGTCGGCCGTCAAGGAGATGTCTGATTCTCAGCAAATTGGGCTTCAAATCGCTGCGCATGATGTCGCGGATTGACGTCTGCCCGGAGCGTTCGCCGGCCGGTAGCGGCTGCTGCCGGTCGTGTACATCTTTGAGCGCCGTTTCCAGCCGTTTCTCAAAATAGAGTCCCGAATGGTCCACAAAATCCTTGATCCGTGCCGCCAGTTGCTCAATCCCGCCAACCGTGGATGCCGGTTTGATCATCTGCTGCAGATTGGCCAATGCCTGGGCCAACGCTGCGGGCAGTGACGGCGTCACGGTTCTACCTGACGGACTCGTTTTGTTGAGCAGGAGCCGAATCTGTTTTCCCAACAGGATCATGTCGGCCGAAGTGGGCAAGGAAGGTCGTGTGCCTTCGAAAGATGGTCGTGTGTGCATTAAATGCGTAGGCGATGATAATGGACGGGTGGCCGCATGTCTCGTTGCCACCGCACCCGCATTGATTTGAGCATCGGTGATCCGATCGGCTGATACCATCGGCAGCATGCTGTCGGCGCGGGATCGGGTTCCATCCCGGGCCACCGTCATTGTAAGGCCATCATCGCTCTTGAGCACAGCCAATGGAACGATCTGTCCTTGACGAACCGGAATATCGATTTTGGTGAACGCCTTGAATCGCCCAAAATCGACCAGATGCAGACCGTCCCGCTGGAAACCGGTAATGCGACCCGTCAAGGTGTCGCCCGGCGTCAAGGCAGGTGCATGGGCAGCCAATGACTGCCGGTCGGATACCGGTTCGAAAAGGCGGATTTCAGACTGTTCATCAGCGGCTACCGGCGTCGTGCTGCTACCGGTGGGCATCATCAGCAGGCGAAGATTGGATCCGGCGTTCGCAACCTGAATATGCACCTGTTGACCGGTGGCAACCGGACGCGGCAGGCGGGCGAACGCCTTGAACGGTCCGAAAGTGAGCAGGGCGTCGTGACGCGCAATCACATCGATCACCGACGCCTTGATCTGATCACCGGGGCGCAGTTCCGGTGCTCGCCATCGGCCTTGACCCGACGCCGAGACGCGTTGAGGCAGATTCAACAACCACTGAATAGCCATGATGCATATGCCTAGTCGCTTGTCACGCTCCGGTACACAAATACCTTAGGGGCCTCTACCAGTATATCGAACCGCTGGCGTAAAACTTCAACAAAAGGACTCTCCGCCGCATTTGACGCGTTGACGGTTTCCACAGTGATCGACTTGAGCGGATCGATGCTGCGGCCCAACAGATGATCGAATAGAATAAACAGGTCCGCGGCTCGCTTATGGCCTAAAGGCAGGTGGATTCGAAGATCTTTCCCGTATCGGGTGGATACCATCGCCAGGCGATTGCCCAGGTAAACCAGATGGCTGCCGGCGGATCGCCTGGGCAACTCATCCTTTGGCACACCGATCCCCAATCCGCAGATGGATGCCGGATCCTGGGCGCACATCCAGTAGACACAATCCCGATCAAGTTGCCCGCCCAGCGTTCGCAGCATGCGGGGCGACACAAACTGCAATCCGGGCAGGTTGTCGAAGAAACAGCCGGCGATAATCTCACCGGAGAGTTCCATGAGACGCAGGGCCCGGAAGATGGCACGCCATTGGAACGGTGCCAGCTCTTTGGCCAGGATCTGCCTGAACAAGATCCCGTAGCGATCAAGCAGCAGTCGAGCCCGATCTTTCAGGATTTCCGCCTCTTCCAGAAGTCCCGCAGGCCCATTGGCGGGTTCGATCAGCCGCCAATTGCCTACCGCCCCGGCCGGCAGGTCTACTGCAGGGCGCCGGCGCCTTCTGGCGTTGACCCTGAATGCATAGGCCGGCGGGCTGGTGGAGGACGGCCCATTGGCGGAGGAATGCTTACCTGCCATGCCGCGCCTCAAGGCCGGCATGGCATCATTGGTGACCCGCCCTTCCCACACCTCCGACCACAGTCGGGCCAGGACCTGACGGGCCGGTCGGGGCGGATCGCCCAACAGTGCGGACAAGGGATACCGTCCGCGATGGTCCGGAAACAGGCCGGCCACATCGCCTTCAATCGTCTGCGTCCCTCCCGAGGGTCTGCGCTCATCAGATGGTCGTTCTGTCATCAAGTCAAGGTCGTCCTCATGACAGAACGCCACCTTCCGGCCTTTTCGGCCGATCCAGATCAAGCCCGATTCCCGGATCAGGCGATCCATAAAGGCTGGCTGGTAGCTAGCCAGTCGGGCGGGCAGGATCTCCGATTCCCACAAGCCTGCCGATAGTGCCAGACAAAGAAGCGGCTGCAGGCGTGTCACCAAGCCATCTCTGGCATCGACGGGCCGGGTCAACCCCTGGAATTGGGCCAGCGCCAGGGCCAAATCGGAGATATCCAGCGGTTCAGCGGCCGGTGCCCGGCCTCGTCTGGCCATGCGCAGGAGCGTCTCGAAATTATCCGCATCGCAATAGTGATGTTGACGCTCCCCACGAACCAGATCGCCCGAGATGACCGCCCGCGTCTCGATCAACTCGGCGAGCATCACGGACAAGGCATCCGGTTCGATAGCCAGCTGGCGACAGATGAACACGTCGGTCACCGGGCCGTAAAAGCGCAGCCATTGTGACAGGATATCGGCAGCAGTTGGCGTCGCATCGCTTTCTACAGAACTATTCCGGTTGTCAATGCGCACGGGTTCATCCAGCAAGCTGCGCCAGCGCAGGTCGATCCGGCCGGCATACAGGCGTCCGGCAATCGCCGGGGCCATCTCGAGGGCAACGATCAAATGGTGGGTCGCTTCAGCGCGATCGGCCGGTATGAGTCTGACCAGCTTTTTCTGTATCGGATCGAGAAGCGTTTTGCGATTGCCGGCGCCATCCGACGCCGCGCGACGGAGCACCTGTTCCCATTCATCGGCCGGAATGAGCAGTCGTTCTTTGACCCATTCCAGGATCTCAACCGGCGTGTCCGGGGCATAGCCGGGCGCCAGCCGCTGGCGTTTATTCTGAAACGCCTTGACGACATCGACAGCCACTGCCGGCCGTAATTCCCGGTTGTATACCACCAGGTCCAGCAAATCTGGTGACAATGCGCCTTTTACCTGGCCCGGCTGTCGATCGTCGGCGTACATGTACCAATTGATCTGCCGCCATGAACCGGACAGAGCCATGGGGCTGGGCGACGTGCCGCGGATCTGGGAACAGACGATCTGTCCATCCTCCAACGCCTGCAGGACCTCCATCAGCGCAGGCATGTCAAAATCGTCCTGCAGGCAGGTGCGCCAAGCTTCCAGTATAATTGGAAAATCATTGAAACGGTGTAATGCATCCAGCAGCCGCTGGGCTTTTTGCCGGGTCAGCCACAGCGGCATGCGTTGCTTGAAATGGCGGCGGGGCAGCAGCAGGGCACGGGCGGCACATTCGCGAAAACGGGCGCCGAAGACGCCGGAGCCTGTCAGGCGACGTCTGAGCAGCGCTTCCACCGTTTCCGATGAGACCAGATTCATGATGTCGGCAGTGTCGGATCCTTCGGGCAATAACAGGTAGATCGCATCATTGGTCACAAAAGCAGAAGGGGCATGGCCGTAGCGCGCTTCATAGGCCGCCTCCAGGGCCAAGGCGAAGGGACGGTTGACCCGCCCACCCCAAAAGGTGTGCACAACGACCTGATGGGCAGCAACCCCCGATCCTCCCGAAGGAAGGCTCTCAACCACCACGTGATGACGATGCGGCAGCGCACAACCGGTGTTGCGCTGCTGACGTTTTAAAAACTCAACCAGGTAACGGGCTGCACCCTCGTCCAAATGGAAAGCGGTAACCAATTTTCCCAGAAATTCGTCCCCGCTGAGCTCTTGCTGGGCAGTTTCCAGGAATTCGCCTATTTTCCGGGACAGATAATAGTTTCTGTCGATATCTTCGGCACGCCAGAAGGGGGGCGCCGGCGCTTTCGGTTTGGCTGGCCGGACGAAGACGTCATTGTGGGTGATGCGCTGAATCTGCCAGTTTTGCGTTCCCAACGTGAAGCGCTGTCCCTTTTTGGCTTCCCAGACAAACTCCTCGTCCAGTTCGCCAATCCGGGCACCCGTGTCCTGGTGACGCAATTCGAAATAGCCGCGATCGGGTATCACTCCTCCGGAGGTGTACAGGGTCAGCAAGGCGCCCTTTCTGGCCGATACCGTGTTGTCCAATCGATCGACGGCGATCTTCGGCTGCAGCACGGCAATGCGGGTGGCACTGTAGCGACCGGCCAGCATCTCGATCGTCAAATCGAAAGCCCGACGCTGCAGATTGCGAAAGGGGTAGCAGGCACGCAAGAAGTTGTAGAGACGGTCCAGGTCCCAGGTTTCGATCCCCGTCATGGAGACCACCACCTGGGCCAACACATCCAGGGGACAGTCAACCGGTCGGACCGGCTCGATATCTTTTTCCCGGGCTGCCCTGGCGAGCACAGCCGAGGTAACCAGGTCGGTGGCATGGGTGGCATAAAAACTGGCCCGGCTGGTCTCCCCGACCCGATGGCCGGAGCGGCCGATACGCTGCACCGTCGATGAAATGGAGGATGGTGACTGCACCAAGATGACATGGTCCAGCGCGCCGATGTCGATCCCCAGTTCCAGGGACGCCGTGGCCACAATGGCCTTGAGTTCTCCATTTTTAAGACGCTGCTCCACCTCTAGCCGCAGTTCCCGGGACAGGGAGCCATGATGAGCATATGCCACAGGATTGGATCGATCGGCGTTGATCAGAAAAGTCAGCTTTTCGCACAATCGTCGAGAGTTGGTGAAGATGATCGTGGATCGGTGGTGTTCGATAATTGTCCGGAATCGATCTGCCAGGTCTGACCACAGGTTACGACCGTCACTGTTGGTCAACAGCGCATCCGGGATGCGGACGTGGATCTCATCGTGGCGCAGTCCCCCGGTCTGGCAAGATTTCACCGGTCGTTTAACATACACAGGAGAAGCCGGATCGCCGTCAGCCGTGTAACCGCCAATGAACGCCGCTACCGTGGCGACCGGCTTGACGGTTGCCGATAAGGCGATGCGCTGAAACTCCCCGCTCAGGGATACCAATCGATCCACGGACGACATGAGCAAGGTACCCCGCTTGCTGCCAACCACCGCGTGGATTTCATCGAGTATGACCGTCCGGAGTTGATCCAGAATGGACCGCCCGCCCTGGGAAGAGAGCAATAGGTGCAGACTTTCGGGGGTCGTGATCAGGACCTCCGGTGGCTGTCGAATCATCCGCCGGCGCTCGTGGGAAGCAGTATCGCCACTGCGCGTGACCACCCGAATGGAGGGAAAGTCCGCCCCCGCTTGAACGAACCGTTCACGGATCTCGGACAGCGGTTGGATCAGGTTGCGCTGGATATCGTTGTTCAGGGCCTTGAGCGGACTGATGTAAAGGATTCGCGTGCATCCGTTGTCCCAGCGCTGTCGGATCAGTTGATCCAGCGCCCACAAAAATGCGGCCAAGGTTTTACCGCTGCCTGTGGGCGCTGTGACGAGTACGTGGTGGTTGGCGGCAATCAGGGACCAGGCCCGTTGTTGAATCGGAGTAGGTTGGCCGATCCGGTCGTTGAACCATCGATTGACCAAAGGATGAAATGGCTGGTTGTTGTGGTGTTCTGGATTCATGGTGGCGTATACCGGTACACAGTTGAAGATCTGCGTGACTATATCACAGGGCACCTGCTTTTCCCATGCACCATCCCATGCGGACAGAAGCAGATGGCAAACATATCAACCGGATAGATATTCGGGCGATGATTGCCTATCATTCGGGTTTATGGTAAGGGAACGGATCTCGTTGGCCGACGGTAACTACAGGGGTGCAGGCGTTCATGTTTTCAGGAATACAAGAAATCTTTCTGATCCTAATCATCGTCGCCGCGATTTTCCTGCTCCCGCGTATGCTGAAACCACAACAGCCACCTCAGCCGGTCATGCTGCGCCGCCCTGCACGCAAGCTGTCATGGCCCCTGCGCGCCGCCATCGTCTTGTCTGTGATCTGGCCGGCTGCCTGCGCCCTCTATCTCAAGCCCTGGCAACAGGCGATCATTCCCTTCGCCGCCATCGGCATTGGTCCGGTGGTGGTGGGCTGGAGCCTCAACTGGATTGTCTCTGGGATGAAAAATAAACGATAGAAAAGAATATGTTACAATTGATCGAATGCAGGTTTCACGGATGGGAACCGATAACCATTTTTAAAGAGGTGCACCATGGCTCATGAGGATGCCGGCCACTACGGCGCCAAACATCCCGGTGCGACGATCGATGCAGACATCGCTGAAGCAATTCGCGGGCGCGAGAAAAACGGGCGCATCGCTTGCGCAGCCGCCCACGAGATCGCCAGCAGGAAAGGCTGCACGCCGGAGCATGTGGGCATGAATATCGATCTGCTGGAAAAGCGAATCAACAAATGCCAATTGGGGCTTTTCGGCTACGACGCACCCAAGGGCAAAGCGGTCGAAGCCGCGTCGGCGGTCCCCGATGAACTCAAAAGGGCCATTCGGGAGGCAACCATTGGCGATCGGATCACCTGTGAAGCGGCCTGGGATGTCGCCGATCGTCTCCAACGCAAGCGGATCGATGTCGCCTGCGCCTGCGAGGCCATGGGGATCAAGGTGTCCGCATGCCAGTTGGGTGCATTCTAAACGCTGGCCAGTCCTTTTAGATATCGAAACAAGTTGCGTGCGGATTTGCCCGGTAAGCCCTTGGCTTTCTCCCGCCTGGCACCGCGGATCAGCTGCCCCAGGCGCTGCCGGTCCGCATCGGGGCATTGTTCCAGGATGCGTTCAAACAGAGCCTCATCTCCTTCGATCAAACCATCGCGCCAGGCTTCGATACGATGAAATGCCTTGGCCTGTTGATAGGCACCTTGCTCGATCTCCAGCAATGACTGGCGGACGGCGGACAAGTCCACATGCCGCATCAAGGCACCGATGAATTGCATCTGCCGGCGCCGCGCGCCTCTGGATGTCATGCGCCTGATATCCTGTATGGCCTCCGCCAATTCTGACGGCAGCGGTATTGCCGTCAGCTGATCATCGGGCAGCATCACCAGCTTCTCGCCCATTTTCTGGATGGCCAAAGCCTCTTTCTTCAACTGAGTGCGACTTTTGGGGGTCTCTTCTGATTGCATGTCAGCAGCACCGGTCCTGACGATTCTGATGCACCGCAAACGATTTGGGCGAACAGGCGAGCACGACCATCGTCAATATCATCGTTCAGATCGGCTGTGAACGCCTCCCAACACAGAATCGCTTCGGGCCTGGATATGACAATCACAAAGGGTTGCCAAGCTTCATGTGTATCGGACGGCGGTCCTTCCACCAGGTTTCAATTTTCCGTACCGGTCGAATCACGCAGATTCTCAGGTATTTTGCCGGTGGTAAAAACTCTGCTGACAATGCGAACCAGCCGGTGAATGTGGTGTTTGATCTCCTCTGGAGTACGTCCCGGATAGTTTTTGAACGACATCACCACGCCGGTCACCGAAGCATAGATGGCATGGGTGACCAGACGGCTGTTCATGCCGATATCCGTCTGGTTGTTGACCTTCTCCAGCATGTCCAGAAAGCGGCGCTGCATGGTGTTGTAGCGCTCCAGGGCTTTGGGTTGAATCTGGCCGGTAATCATGAAATGCCCCATCATTTGAAATACGGACTCATTCTCCAACAGATAATCCACGCTTCTCATGGCAAGTTCTTCCAAGGTGGTGTGCTGGTTGGCGACGTTCTTTTCAAACAACTCCTCAACCACCTTCATGTGACGGACCAGGGCTTCGACAAACAAATCGTCGCGGCTTGGAAAATAGCGATAAATTGCGGCAGCCGATATACCGGCTCGCTTCGCGATGTCGCGCATGCCGATCTGATGGAAATCCTTTTGGCTGAACAGATCCATGGCTGCATCGATAATCAGGTTCTTACGGGTTTCGCGTTCCGCTTTGCGCAATTTTTGAAATGTCGACATAGATTCTCCTGCTGGAAAGGATCACTCCGAGGGTGGGGATGGTTCAACAACCGATCCATCCGAGTAGCTCTCTGATGCCCATCCACAAATGGCTGTTTTGCCCGATATCGGCGTTGCGCTTAAATTGTTATCCTCGGAATATCGACCATATGCCTGCAGTGAAAATTTTAACGCGCCTTGATCTCAACCCAATTGGCCTATTTCTGGACGGACACTCTCTATCATTAACGCAGTTCACTGTAATTAACAACTTATTTTGGGTAAGTCATCAATGTAGATGGCACACTGCGGCATCCAGTCCGTTCGGCAGGCTTGACGACGTAACGTTGAATCGTTGCTGGACAAGATGTCTTTGGCGGTTTCACACTGCTTGGCAGGATCGATACAACCCGCTGTTATCTTATTAAAACAACTTCAATTGCGCTTAATCAAACGGGCTACCGATTCGATATGGAAGGTGTGCGGAAACATGTCCACCGGTTGGACCTCCACCACCTCGTATACTGATTTGAGTTCCAGAATGTCCCTGGCCATGGTCGCCGGATTGCAGGATACATAGACCACTTTGCGCGGCGCCAGTTGGCACACCTGTTTGAGCACATGCTTGTGCATGCCAGCCCGTGGGGGATCGATGACCAACACATCCGGGGTGGTCTCGATAGCGGCCAAGGTCTCTTTGATATCGCCCTGGATAAATCGGCAATTGTCGATGCCGTTGGTCAGACAGTTCTTGCGGGCATCGATCACCGCACTCTCCACCAATTCCAGCCCGATCACCTCAGCGGCCTGGGCTGCCAGCCAGATCGCGATGGTGCCCGTCCCGCAATACAGATCCACAACCGTCTCATGACCTTGCAGGCCGGCATAGCGCCCCACTGTCTCGTACAACTGTCGGGCTCCGCGGGTGTTGGTTTGAAAGAACGAATTGGCTGAAATCTCGAACTCGAAGGGTCCGATTCGATCGGTCAACACCGGTTCCCCGACCAGGTGGACTTCCCGTTCACCGATGGCCACGCCCGAGCGCCTGGCCGTAATGTTGTTGACCACGGAGACGACATCGTCAAACTGGTCTGTGATCTGTTCGGCCAGCGGCATGACCGCCTCGTGGTCCTCACTGGCGGTAACGATATTGACCATCCAGGCATCGCGGTCAACCGAATGCCTGAGCATCAGAAACCGCCAGAAGCCCTCGTGGCTGCGCAATCCGTAGGCCGGTCGGTCCGATGCCCGCATGTATCGACGCACGGCCTGAAGGATGCGATTGCCCGTATCGGGTTGCAGAAGGCAGGCGCGGGTATCGAGGACCTTATGGAAGGTGCCGGGGACATGCAGACCCAAGGCGAAGCTGATATCGGCATCGGTACCCAATTCATGAGGCATCAGCCAACGGCGGTCGGAACATGAAAATTCCATTTTGTTGCGATAACCGAACACCTTTTCCGATGGCAGGGTCGCATGGACGGTGGTCCCCACGAGCAGGCCGATGTGTTCCAGTGACTCGACGACATGCCTCCGCTTGAGGTCGACCTGGTGAGCATAATCGATAAATTGCCATTTGCATCCACCGCAACAACCGCTGTACGGACACGGTGGCGTCACACGCAGCGGGGACGGCCGCAACAGTTCCTGAACGACCGCTTCGGCGTAATTTCGTTTTTTGCGTATTATTCTGGCGGCGACGCGGTCGCCGGTGACACTTTGATCGATAAACACAGCGAACCCGTCGATCTTGGCCACTCCTTTGCCGCCGAAGGCCACATCGGTAACATCACATGTAACGATTTGCTTTTTCTTCACCCGCATTCGATACCCAA
>JAAUYD010006273.1_pt1 | contig 10603 bp, 9 predicted proteins | sample 7278101 | NCBI WGS metagenome assembly JAAUYD01 (sample SAMN14350128, study PRJNA611818) | marine sediment metagenome | isolation source: surface marine sediment (0.6m) | place: French Polynesia: Moorea | collected 2018-08
CCGTTACACCGCCGTAAAACGACGGTGCCTGCGGTGACCGGTGTTCCCCGGTCAAAAGTACGATATTTAGTAAACATTTATCCAATCGTTTGTCGAAAATATTTGCTAATTCGAGATCGTTTCTACATCTGTCGTAGAAAATTAAGCAGATAGTACGAATAAATAGAAAAAAGTTTTTTTTATTATATAATTAAAGGCTTTAAAACTATTTTACTATGAAAATATCTCATAAATTAATTGCAGGTTTTTTAGGGAGTTGCCTTCTTTTAGGTGGGTTGGGGATTTCTTTTTTACAAACAAATGCAAAGACTCGACGAAGAACTAATAATATTGCGACTAATGTCGATCGCGAATTAAATGTGTCGAATACTTTGACTAATTCCGTCCATCAAATTCAATTCGATATTCAAGAATTAATATTTGCAGATGACGAACTCGGCTCTTCTTTAAATTTAAAAGAGATTGAAAAAAAAGTTCGCGACAATTTAGATAAGATAGAAACTGCTATAGCGATCGGTAAAGAAGCCAGTTTTGAAGAAACAGAAACTGATATTTTAATAGATCGTAAAACAGAATCCGACGGTATAGGAATAATTAATAAAATAGATGGTAAGTTTGAAATTTATCAAGATCATGTTAACTCTCTAATGCTTTTAATCGCTAAAGCAGAAAAAGATAAAGCGATCGCTTTTTGGTTAGAAGATATTAAAAATATTTCTGAAAAAGAAATAATCGATTTAATTGAAGAGTATCAAAAAGATGCCTCCGAAGACATTGCAGAATTTAAGGCAAAAATAGACCAGCAAGAAGAGCAATCTGCACAGACGATTAGAATGTATCTCTTATTTTCTGCTTTAATGTCCGTCGGGCTGTACTTATATATTTATCGTTCTATATACGCACCTTTAACCCAATTAAAAGACTTGATGACTTGTCAATCTTTAAATACCAATAAATCGATTGAAATCGACAAAAATAAAGATGAGTTTGAAAAAATAGCTGATACTTTAAAATATTTAACAAAGAAATTAAGTGCAAAAGAAGAAAAAATATCTAATTTAAATGAAATTATCGACGCAGTTGAAGATAGCATAATTATTCTCAACTCGAATCAAAATATTACTAAAGTAAATTGCGCTACTGTAAAAATTTTAGGATACAATCGCGAGGAATTAATCGGTAAAAATATCAGCCTATTTCTCACAGAAAAAAACGATCTAAGCCGACGAAGTGGAGAAGCAACCTATTTAACTAAAACCAAAGAAACAATATCAATTACATATTCCCTTGCCAATATTTCTGGAGCGATCGCATTCGACGATGAGACGACTATCTGGATGGCAAAAAATGTGACCCGACAAGAGCGATCGGAACGCAAACTAGCAGATCTGCAAACAAAATATACTCTAGCAGGGCGAGCTAGTGCTTTGTGGGAATGGGATGCAAACAAAAATAAATTGTCTTATTCTCCGGCTTGGAAAGCGATGCTAGGTTATGAAGATAGCGAACTTGAAATGTCTCTTGAAGGATGGTTGAATTTAATTCATCCCGACAGTCTCGAAGCATTCAAACAAAAATTTAATGCCGCGCTTAACGATACTAATCATCCCTTAGAAATTACTTATCAAATCAAACATAAAAATGGTAATTATCGCACCGTTATTTGTCGGGGATTAGCAGAGCGAAATCGAGAAGAAAAAATCGTTCGTTTAGTTGGTTCTCAAATTGATATTACGCAGCGTAAATTGATAGCAGCTAAATTAGAATACGAAACTTGGTACGATCGCTTAACAAGGTTGCCGAATCGAACTTTTTTAACTCAACAATTACAAGCATTATTAGATAATGCGATCGAACTGACTCAAAAAGATAAAAACTATTTGTTTGGAGCGATCTTAGTCGATATCGATCGCTTTAAAACAGTTAAAAATGCAATGGGTTATTTAGCCGGAGAGAAGTTGTTAGTCGATCTGACTGCAAGATTTAAAGAATTAGTTCCAGATTGTAAAATTGCTCGATTTGAAGAAGATAAATTTGCGATCGTCGTTGAAAATATGACAAACGAACGGGAAATTATCAATTTCGCTGGCAAAATTCGCGCCAAATTAGCTGCACCTTTCGATCTCGATGACGATTTAGTATATGTTACCGCCAGCGTTGGCATTGCTTTAAATACAAAATACTACGATCGCGCTGAAGACATGTTCGTAGACGCAGAAATAGCCCTAAATGAGGCTAAAAGATCCGATCGCAGTAGTTGCATCCTTTTCGAGCCAGAAATGAAGTTAAAGCTCTTAAAACGTGCCGGAATTGAAAGGGATTTACAATTGGCGATCGAGCAAGAAAAATTAGATATTTTTTACAAGCCAATTTTAGCAATCAATAACAAAGAAATGATCGGTTTAGAAGCAGTAATTCGTTGGTGCGATCGCACCAAAGGGGAAATTGCTCCCTCAGATTTTATCCCCATAGCAGAAGAAACTGGCTCGATCTTACCCTTAAGCTGGTGGGTGATGGAAAAAGTTTGCTGGCAGATGAGTCAATGGCAAAAAGAACATTCTGACAGTTTAGACTTGTTTGTTAGCGTTGATGTCTACTCGAGTCAGTTTTTAGAAGAGGATTTCGTAATCAAAGTGAGTCGCATTCTCGATAAAACTGGGTTGCATCCCAGTAAATTGAAATTAGAGATTAACACCGAAACTATTACCAAAGATTTCGATCTTGCTTTACAAAAGATCCAAAAATTAAAAGCTTTAGATGTGGGGGTTTATGTCGATAATTTTGCTCGAGATTATTCTACTTTAGTGGATCTGAAGAAATTGCCCGTCGATACTTTCAAACTCGATCGCTCTTTAGCCGATAATATCGAAAACGATCCAGATAAATTTGAAGTCTTACAAACCGTTATCAATCTGATTGCCAATCAAAACATCGATGCGATCGTTCAAGGAGTAGATAAAATCAAACAAACCGATCTCCTCAAACAATTAAATTGCGAATACGCACAAGGAAGTTTCTTTTCTGGATTGTTAACTAATGAAGTAGCCGAAGCATTAATTGCTGCTCGCAAAACTGCCAAGACAAATTAATGAGATAGTGGTGCTAAATTTTTACAATTAGCTCGTAAATAATCGTACCATCGATCGATTCCTTGCCCCGATCGCGCTGAAACTTCAAAAACAGTTGCTTGAGGGGCAATCTTTTTAAGATTATTAATTGCTTTATCCCGATCGAATCCGACTACTTCAGCAATATCTATTTTATTAATAATTACAACATCAGCACTTTTAAATGCGGTCGGATATTTTAGGGGTTTATCTTCACCTTCTGTCACCGAAAGTAAAGCGACTCGCAAGTCTTCACCTAAATCGTAAGCCGCAGGACAAACTAAATTACCGACATTTTCAATTATTAACAATTCGATCGCATCTAAATCTAACTGTTTAGCTGCATTTAACACCAGATCCGCTTCTAAATGACAAACAGTTCCGGTTGTGATTTGTATCGCAGGAGATCCGGTAGTTTGCAATCTTCGCGCGTCGTTATCGGTTTCGAGATCGCCGACGATTACAGCAGATCGCAAACTTTGATTTAAGTCTTGTAAAGTGCGTTGAATTAAGCTAGTTTTGCCAGATCCGGGCGAAGACATCATATTTAATACTAATACTTCTTTTGCCAGAAAATAGCCGCGATTTCGTTCGGCTAAGCGATCGTTTTTAGCTAAAATCGATTCAGAAATGGTGATGTTTTTATGCCCGTTACGATTTTCACTATGAGTATGTAAAATAGTTTCTTGTTTGCACATTTTTTTATTTCCAATTATTTTTTTAAGTAGTTAGTAATTAGTAGTGAAGAGTTAGTAGTTAGTAAAGATTAATAGCAATCTACTTCTGACTACTAACCATTACCCTGCTTTAAGATGCTTCTATCGATAATAACTCTATTTCTTTCCCAGCAAGAATTCGATCGCTAAATTTTCCGCATTCGGGACATTCATAAAACAGATCTGGGGGTTGAAATTCAATTTTACAATCAGAACAATAGCAAGTAACTGGTACTGTTTCTATTTCTAAATTAGCCCCTTGTGCAATCGTATTTTGAGTTACGACATCGAATGCAAATTCTAAAGCTTCCGGGACTACTCCCGACATTTTACCGATCCGCATGGTTAATTTATGAATGCGATCGACTCCTTGACTTAAAGCATTATCGATCGCAATATCGATAGTTTGTTCCATTATTCCGACTTCGTGCATGATTTTTATGACTTAGTTACAATTGCTACTTTTGAATTTAAAATTAGATTTTCTATTGCGGCGATCGCGTCTTTTATTCCTATTTGAGTTAGGGGTGAAATTGTTTCGCCAAATTCAAAATTTACTGCAGGAATTAAGATCGACCAAGCTACAGGAACATTACTATATAAAGCCTGAGTTAAAGATAAAAGGGATCTGGGGTAACCGACATGACCCGTACTTATTTGGGCTAAAATTGGCTTTTTTATTGGTTTGACGGTAATTTTTTCCGTTCCAGATCCGCTACAAATTAACGCATCGACAAAAATAACTTGACTTGCTTTTGAAATATCTTCTGCTAGTTCTGGAGTTAATTGATGTACTGCCAAACATTGCACGTTAGGATAATTTTGTTCGGCAATTTTTCGGGCTACAATTTGACCTGCACCATCGTCTCCTCTGAGAGTATTGCCATAGCCGATTATTAACATTTTTTTCACTATTCTATTATTTTGGGTTTTATAAAATTGCCATTAAAATATTAAGTAAGGTGGAAAATATTTGTCAAAGATTGAATGTCATCCACCCTACTTTTAGTTAATTAATCGCGCCAAACTTCATTGACTATTTCACCTTCAGATGATAGCAATTGAATGTGTAAAGGCATTTGTCCGGTAGCATGAGTAGTGCAACCCAAACAAGGATCGAAAGCGCGAATACTAGCTTCAATTCTATTGATAATTTCTTCTGGAATATCGTTACCGCGAATGTAATGTTTAGCCACTTGAGTGACAGTTTTATTCATCGAAAGGTTATTTTGTCCGGTAGCGATAATTAAATTCACCTTGGCGATCGCACCGTTTTCGTCTACTTTATAGTGGTGGAAAAGAATGCCTCGGGGTGCTTCGCTAACACCAACTCCTTCTAAATTATTAATACCTGCGGTGGCGCGAATGCGAGTAGAAAGTATTTCCGAATCGTCTAATAATTGTTCGATTCTTTCTAAAGATGCCAAAATTTCGACTAAACGAGCATAGTGGAAATAAAATGAAGAAGTTGCTACAACTCCAGCGCGATCGCGATATTCTAATAATTCTCGATCTGCCTTAATTGTACCCATTCGCGAACAAATATTTAATCTTGCCAAGGGGCCGACGCGATAGTCTCCTTTTGGGTAACCCCAAGGTTTGTAATAAGGATATTTAAGATAAGTTCCGGGTTCGACTGCTTCGCCGATAAAATCTTGATAGTTATCTTCGTTGAGATCGTCAGCGATAATATTTCCTTCGCTATCGGTTACTCGAATTTTACCCTCATAATTTTCCCAAACATTATCTTCACCAACTAAACCCATATATAAAGTAGGAAAGTTGCCAAAGATGTTAGCTTCTTCGGGATATTTATCTAAAACTTTTTTGAAAATAGCGATCGTTTTTCTAGTAGTTTCTATTTCTTCAGGAAGGCGATCTAGTATCCATTGACGAGCTTCTTCTGTTAATGGAAATTCCATTCCTCCGGGAACAATTCCGGCTGAATGGATCTTTCTTCCCGCTAAAAATTCGATTATTTTCTGACCGAATTGGCGCAATCTTATCCCAGCCCGAGCTATTTCTGGATCGTTTGCCATCAAGCCAAAGATATTTCTTTTCGCCGGATCGTAATCCCAACCTAAGAAAAAGTCCGGGCTGCTGAGATGGAAAAAAGAAAGGGCATGGGATTGAACTATTTGGGCTGAATTGATTAATCTTCTCAGTTTTTTTCCAGCCGATGGGATTTGTACTCCCATAATTTTTTCTACTGTTTTAGAAGATGCCAATAAATGGCTAACAGGACATATTCCACAAATTCTAGCCGTTATTCCTGCTAATTCCCACATCGGACGACCTTCACAGAATTTTTCAAAACCGCGATATTCGCTGACGTGGAATTGCGCCCTTTCTACTTCACCGGCCGCATCTAAATTAATCGATATTTTGCCGTGACCGCCGATTCTTGTAACCGGATCGATGAGGATTTTTTGTGACATAATTTAATTTCTCGGTTCTTATTTTACAAAATAGGAAATAGGTTAGTGGGGTAGTGGGGAAAATTTTGTCAACTCAGAAGTAGATCGGTATTAATTTTTACTCCCTACTAACTAATCCCTACTAACTACTAACTATTAACCAAATTTAATCATTTTGCGTCCGGCCATAACGGGCTGTTGATTTTGTAATAATGGTTCGATCGCGGCGATAATGCGATCGGCTTCGGGAGGACAACCGGGGATAAATAAATCGACTGGTACTACTTCATGAATCGGATAAACGCGATCGAGTAATTTTGGTAGAACTCCCTCTTTGTCGTAAGGTAATTGAGGTTGAAGATCGGCTAATTCAAAATAAGTTCTTTCTAAAACTGGTTCGGCACTACCGTATTTATTTCGCAAACCCGATACGTTAGAAGTAACGGCACAATCGCCTAAAGATGCGACAATTTTAGTTTTTTGTCTGATTTCTTGAATTAATTCTAAATGTTCTTCGTTGCCGATCGCCCCTTCGATCAAACAAACATCCACATTGTCGGGATATTCTTTCGGATCTGCTAAAGCTGGAGAAAAGACGATATCGACGTGTTTTGTCAGTTCAAAAAGCCATTCATCCATATCCAGAAAGGACATATGACAGCCAGCACATCCAGCAAACCAAATTGTAGCCAATCTTATTTTTGTCATTGTTTTTAGATTAGGTAGTTAAATTTACAGGTCTAGGTAGGGGGTCAGGGGAAGCAGGGGGAGAAACGAAGTCAGAGGTCAGAAGGCTGCGCCTTTTAAGGTCAGGGGTCAGGGGTTCAAATATAATATTTGTTCTCCTAATTTTCAATTTTTAGAATCGATTTTCAATCTTATTACCTCCTACCTAGATCGACTGACCTCTAACCCCTAGTTGCCTATTGCCTCTTTACTCAAATTAATCGCGCCAAATTTCTTTGACAATCTTCCCGTTGCGATCGCACAATCTAACGTGGAGGGGCATTTGTCCCATCGCGTGGGTACTGCAACCCAAACAAGGATCGAAAATGCGAATACCTGCTTCAATTCGGTTTAAAATTGTTTCGGGAATCTCGGGACCGTCGATATACTCTCGGGCAATTTGGGCGATCGTTTTATTCATTGAAAGGACATTTTGTCCGGTAGCGATCAGGAGGTTGAGTTTTTTAACCTTACTCTCTGCGTCTGTTTGATAGTCGTGAAAAAGTATGCCCCTCGGTGCTTCGCTAACACCGACAGCATTCAAGCGATCTATTTTGCCTTTTGCTACTTTAATACGAGTATTTTCGCTGATGATTTCGGGATCTTCGAGTAATTTTTGGATCTTTTCTAAACAAGCGACGATCTCGATTAAACGGGCATAGTGGAAATAAAATGAAGAAGTGACGTATCTAGTTCCGGCGCGATCGCGGTATTCTAATAATTCTCGATCGGCGCGGGGAGTACCAATTTTCTCACAAAGATTTAACCTAGCTAAAGGGCCGACGCGATAGTTACCTTCTGGATAACCTTGGGGTTTGTAGTAAGGAAATTTGAGATAAGTTCCCGGTTCTACGGTTTCGCCGATAAAATCTTGATAGTTATCTTCGCTAAAAGAATCGACGATTATATTCCCTTGAGTGTCGATAACTCTAATTTTGCCTTCGTAATGTTCCCAGGTATCGTCTTCTCCCAACAGTCCCATAAAAAGACTGGGAAAATTGCCAAAAATATTAACTTCTTTTGAATGACTGTCTAGAAGACTTTTGAAAGTATCGAGGGTCTTTTGAGCGTAATTGAGAGATTCGGGGATGCGATCGCCTATTTTATCTCTATTTTCCCTACTTAGAGGAGATTTAATTCCTCCGGGTATTATACCTGGGGGATTAACTTTTCGCCCGGCGACTAATTCGGTGATTTCCTGACCCAATTGACGCAATTTTATCCCACCGACAGCCAGATCCCGATGGTCGCTTTTAATGACGTTAAATAAATTGCGATTTTCTGGGGGAGTATCCCAACCTAACAACAGATCTGGACTGCATAAATAAAAGAAAGAAAGGGAGTGAGATTGAATAATTTGGGCTAAATTAAGCAATCTTCTCAGTTTTTTGGCAGGATCGGGAATAGTAATGCCTTGAATTTTTTCGATCGCTTTAGCAGTAGAAAGAATGTGGCTGACAGGACAAATTCCGCAGACATGACCGATTACCCCAGCCATTTTAGCCAAGGGACGACCTTCGCAGAATTTTTCAAAGCCGCGATATTCAGTAACATGAAATTTCGCATCTTCTACTTGTTGGCGATCGTCTAGGAATATAGATATTTTTCCATGACCGGCAATGCGAGTTACTGGTTCGATCGTAATTTTTTCAGACATGGCTGCATCTCCTTGAATAGAGGTTAGTCGGTCTAGATAGTAGGTCAGGGGTACTATTTTTTACCCACTACCCACTACTCCCTAATCCCTACCCACATTAAATTACTTCTTCAGCCTTACTTCACTGACTCTTTACCTTCTAACAAGGGTTCGATCGCGGCTTTAATGCGATCGGCAGATGGGGGACATCCGGGGATAGTCAGATCGACATCGACTGCATCGGACAAACCGATCGCGCGATCGAGCAATTTAGGCAAATCTCCAGAAGTATCGTAAGGCAATCTAGGATTGAGATCGACTAATTCTTTATAGCTGGTATTTAATACTGCTTCAGGACTATCGTAAACGTTACGCATCCCGGTAAAGTTAGAATTAATCGCACAAGATCCCAAAGCAATTAAATTTTTAGTTCTTTGGCGAACTTGTTTAATTAAATGAACGTCTTCTTCAGTGCCGATCGCCCCTTCGACCAAACAAATATCGACATTTTCGGGATATTCTTTAGCATCGGCGATCGCTTGAGAATAGACGAGATCGACGCGATCGGCTAATTCGACCAGCCATTCATCGAGATCGAGAAAGGACATATGACAGCCGACACAACCCGACAGCCAAACAGTAGCAAATCTTATCTTGTCCATTGTTGTTTTTCTCTAGCAGCAGCTAAAAAAGGTATCCTACCGCGATCGCGCTGCATTACCGCAACCGAAGATCCTTTATAGGAAATTGCCCCAGTCGGACAAGCATTGACGCATTTGCCGCAAGCAGTACAAGCATCGACTTCCCCCCAAGGCTGATTTAAACCGGAGACAATTTCGGCTTCTTCGCCTCTGTTAGCGATATCCCAGACGTGGGCCCCTTCAATTTCGTCGCAGACTCTGACGCAGCGAGTACAGAGAATACAACGGTTGCGATCGATGCCAAATTGGGGATGGGAAAGATCGACACCGCGATCGGGGAAACGATAGGAAAAGCGGGTATGTTCCATGCCAACAGCTACAGCAGTATCTTGAAGTTCGCAATTGCTATTGGCGACGCAAACCGCACAAGTATGGTTTCCTTCGGCGAAGATTAATTCCATATTCATGCGCCGATATTCTTTTAATTTTTCCGTATTAGTAGCAACTACCATTCCTTCAGCTACTTCGGTAACGCAAGCAGAAAGCAATTTATTGATACCTTCTACTTCTACCATACACATTCTGCAAGCACCGATATCGGATAATCCTTCTAAATGGCACAAAGTGGGGATGTAAATGCCGTTATCTTTTGCGGCTTGAAGAATTGTATCTCCTGCGCGGGCACTAATTAGTTCGCCGTTTATTGTTAATGTTTTTACTGACATGGTCGTTCAAGTTAAAAGTTAAAAATCAGTCAGAGGTCAGGGGTCAGAGGTCAGGGGTCAGAGGTCAGAGGTCAGAGGTCAGGGGTCAGGGGTACTAATTGCTCAATTTATTCTTTTACCTGTTGCCTATTTGCCTATTTGCCTGTTGCCTGTTGCCTGTTGCCTATTTGCCTCACTACTTGCTATTCGATCGCAATTTGATTGGGACAATCTTTGCCTGTTTCAAAGTCTGTGATATTGCCTAAAGTAGTTTCGGAGATGTTATTGAGGGCTGTTTCGGTAAAGAAAGCTTGGTGACTGGTGACAATCGCGTTGGGGAAAGTTACGAGACGTTGCAGTACGTCGTCTGCAATAATTTCATTAGAGAAGTCTTCAAAAAAGAAATTTGCTTCTTGTTCGTAAACATCGAGGGCAATATAGCCAATTTTCTTGCTTTTGAGACCTTCTATTACTGCTTTAGTATCGATTAACTTTCCTCTACCAGTATTAACCAGCATAACTCCAGTTTTCATGCGATCGATTAGACTCGAGTTGATGATGTAATGGGTTTCTGGAGTCAAAGGACAGTGGAGGGTAATAATATCCGATCGCCTGGCGAGTTCGTCTAAATCGACGTATTTTGCCCCCATTGCTGC
>JAAUYD010018016.1_pt1 | contig 10603 bp, 14 predicted proteins | sample 7278101 | NCBI WGS metagenome assembly JAAUYD01 (sample SAMN14350128, study PRJNA611818) | marine sediment metagenome | isolation source: surface marine sediment (0.6m) | place: French Polynesia: Moorea | collected 2018-08
CCCGGAAGAAAATGACCATTAACACCAAACCAGCAATGATCAACAGGTGCAGAAATAAGATAATATGGGTAAGAATAACAGCTTTAAACAGATTCTGACCTTTATTTTTGCTACCATTCACTTGAGAGCTTTCTTGCTACAGTGCGCCAATTTGAGTTTATTTTGGTTGCCGCGTCCATGCCGATATCCAAATGAGTATCCATGTATTCCGCATAGAGTTTGTTATAAAGCTTTTTATCCTTGATACCTCTCTTCTGCAGAGGCATGTCGGAAACCAACATGATCGATCCAATAGGCACTTCGTAGCGGTATGCCACCGAAAAGAGAGTTGCCAGCTCCATTTCAATGGCAAGAATTCTTTGTTTCCTTAAATAATTGATGAAATCTTCATCAAATTCCCACAACCGCCGGTCGGTGGTATAGACGACGCCAAATCGGGGAGTCAGCCCGATTTTGCGAACGGCTCCGATACAATACAAGTTAACCGAAGAAGCCGGTATAGCGGGGAACTCATGCGGCAGGTAATGTCGGCTTGTGCCTTCGCCGCGGATGGCGGCTGAAGGAACCAAAAAATCCCCCACTTCAAGGACATCGTCAATCCCACCGCACATACCCAGCATAATGACGGATTTGAGATTGTCGAGATATGCAAGGCAGTTGATGATGAGGGCCGCTTGGGGCGATCCGATGCCAAAATCAATCAAGGTACAGTTCATATCCTTGGCATTGACGATTCGAAAATTACCTTCTGCCGACTTGCCGTTGGTTTTTTCTTTAAAACGCTTGATATACTGTCTGAAATTGGTAATCAGAACATGATCACAAAAATCTTCAAGTTTACTGTTCGTATACCTTTCAAGTGTTTGTCTTATGTATTCATGCTCTTTAAGCGACATGTAATCTTCCTTCTAAAAGCCCATCACATCGATGGATTGTCGCAGTCTACGGTCATCAATGGCTTGCTGCCGGCTTTGGCTGTCAATGCTAAAGTCTTCCAGCGCTATTTGCGGAAACATATCCCGTTGAACTTGATTGACCTTTCCTGCAATTGGCGTGTAGTAAAAAGCCAATTTCATTTTTCCTTCTTTTTCATTTAGCTTTAACTTAACCCTGGTATCCGCTTGTTTCCAAGAGAAAATCGTCTGCCGATTTTTTGTCTTCAGTATGGTCTTCGGCGATCCAAATTGTTGGGTAAGGCGGTCTTTGGCCCGGTCAAAGACCTTAATTGACTCTACCGCTATATATGCGGCAAAGAATCTATCCTTGAAAAACCCGAAAATGACATTGGCGGTATCGACGCCGAACACGGTATAAGACTTTTGGGGGTTCCGATAATAACTGACATCGCCCTTTTTTGAAACCTCGCTGAATCCTGTCAACTCCGAGATATTGGCCCCCCAGTTAGTTCCCAAAAAACCTTTCTGCAATTCAGTTCCATGGATAATACCAGAACTAACAAAAATAACGACCAAACTATAAACAATCTGCTGAAATTTTCTCATTGTATCTTCCTTGCTTTTACTATGGCGCACTCCCAAGATCAGGGTCAATTGGTATGATACTTAAGCCTTAGTTCGCTAAGTGTTGCCAGATACTCTTTTTGATAGACAAGGCCAGTTTGATTTTCGATTTCCGTAAATGAAGATTCAATATAAGGCCTGATATCGATACCCCTTGAATTGAGCTCATCATCATTGGCTTTGTCTAGAATAAGAACACAGTAGTATGTCGTTAAGGTTCTTACCTTTGGATCCCTTCTCAACAAGTAACTTCTTCCACCCAAGGTATTCAAAAAAAAGCCGCAGTAATCATACATGTTCCTCATTGAAGGGCGGCCTTGCACGCTTGCTTGTCCTTTATCATCCAAAGTAAACCAAAGGTAAAAGGTTCGCATAACCGATTCAATTACTTCAGACTCGTTTTGCAGCAATTGCTTGATAAGAAGAACTCTTTTTTTTCCTATGACTCGATAGAAATGGGCTACATTTCGTACGATATTGTAAAGTGAGGAGGTTTCGCTGGTAACTATCGGTGGCTTTGAAGATAACTTATTAAGGGCAATTTGATACTGACGATAGGTTCCTTCTTTAAATTTGTACGATTGAACATATTCCTGATTGTCCATATAGCTGAAAAATGCCATAATACGATTTTCAATCTCAGCAAAGCTAGGCTGCTTTTCCCCATCGGGAATGATCCCTTCCAATTGCCGGGTTGTTTCCCTAACCGCCGGTAGTTCCTCTCCAAAAACCTCTGCCAACTTATCCGGCGGAACATTTTTTCCCTTGACAACTGCCAGCTCTTGCTTGAGCGTCGCGATCTCATTGCGCATTTGTTCCGTTTTGTTCCGCCAGATTTCTTTCTCCTTTTTGACAGTTGCTTCAAGCTTGGTTGCGTGCCAGCCGGCAAACTTGATGTATATGAAAAAGGCGCTTGCTAAAATCACTACGATGGCAACGATTATTTTGGCCGATCTATCCATATTTAATTGATATGCCTCCGCATCTTTCAGCATTTCAACAGATTCAGAGTTCAATTGCGATGTATCGGGATCACTTTGTCCGTTCTAGGAAATAAATTTTTCAAATCACGTTGGTTGTTTATAATAAAGCAGAAATGACCTTAAAAGGCAACAGTGAATGAGGTCGGGATAAATTTTAGTATAGCACTACAAGTGGTTTGACATCTGGATCGAGATTTGTTTACAGAGGCCCGGTGATACGTCGTCGGATTTTAATCAGTGCTTCTTTCTGGAAGGATACTGTGATCAATGTGATCCTTTTTTTCTGTAAGGTAGTCCCAGTATGAAAAATGTCGTTTCCCGATACCGAATCGACGGCTGTTTGTGTTTACCATGAGTTCATGATTATTCAAAAGCAAAGATCTTTCTTCTTGCATGCGCATGTGAGTTGCCATTTCATGATAATCCGACAAAATGCACCTCCCGTGGTGTTGGTAAATAGTATTAACGCACCTGAACAATATTTGTCTTCAGATCCATTTTCAGTTTATTTTGAGTCTTTAAATAGAGGCTTTTTGCAATAAACATGCACATTTTTAATTTTAATACTTATTTAATTATATCAATATTTTATAAATAGAACCGATGGCCGCTTCATACAATATAGGAAAAAAAACACCCAGTTACTTGGGCAATTTATTCCACAAAATGGATAAGGTACGCGATGGATGGTTGTTATGGTGCTGATGGTTTGAAAATTCGGGCAGGAGATCTAGATTTGAAATTCGGCAGATTTACTGAAACCCAGGTTTAAACTTGTTAAGCGCATCAATAAAGTGGATGGAAACCAGACTAATTCCGACGTCCTTTCCGAGGCTCCTTCCATCGATTTTTTCCCATTTCTTCGACATAGTTTACGGCCTGCAGCACTGCATTTAAGCTGAAGACAGGCATTTCTCTATTTGCGCCGACATATTTGGACAAATATTTTTCCGAGCATGTCCGCAACCCTTTGCGCCTGCAGACCAGATATGCAACACATCCGGCCTCAGTTTCTTCAGCACTGATATTTAAGTTCTCTCTTTCCGGCCACCAGGCGTAGCGATCAATCCCCAAATGGCCGCAAAAGATATGTCCTAGCTCATGGGCAAAGGATGAATACTTTTCTTCCAGGCTACGCGTCTTGTTCAGATGGATCAAATAGCTGGTATTTTTTTTGAAAATTTAAATCTTTATACTGTTTTCGCAATGCCGGGGTGATTCGGTCAACAGTTCCCTCGGCAGTGTGGCTCATCGTCGTTTCACTAACGGCTATCCCCTGAAACGTGCAGTTATGCTGTGTATTTGAATAAATTTTACCTGACAATTGATTTTCAATTTCAACCGACTTCAGCACTTCCGAAGGAATCGGGGCTCCCTCCGTACCTCGGATATCGAAAACAAAGCGGATCGGGGCCATGGGCGCCAAGATTACCAGAGGATGGGCATTTTGACTGAGCTGTCTTCCAAACCTTTTTGCCCAGACGCGAGCTGTTGCCACAAAGGTGGCAGACGGATCTTGGATGTATAACAACAAACCATTAAAAGCGGAATAATTTGGAAAGCCCGCGATAAAGTCCAGCAGTTTCATAAAAGTTTGACTGTTACGGAATCGGGTACTGGCGGCAAACATTTCGTCGACCGGGCCGAGGGCAGCATCAAGTTCGGCGATTGTTTTAGCTTGCAGACGATTTGGTGGATTGAGCGGGCTGTTTGGAAATAGGCTCAGCTGCTGGGTCATTATGTGGCCTTTCCACAACTACGAATTATTCGAATCGGCTTTGATCTTTTTTCCGGCACCAACAAGTTAGCATAGAATTTTGTTCTGAGTCAATATTTTCAACATATTTAATTCACATGGGTTTTATCTTAAGAAACTGCAGTTCGTTGATGAAAGTTGGACAGAACATCGAATCCCAATATTACTTGCCAAAAGTCAAAGGCATTCATATATTAATTCTGTTTAATCAAGGCAAACATAAAGGAGGGAGAGCTGCCATGGAGTTTGAACGGTACTATCTTGATTTATTTGAAATGCTGAATAAATGCTGTAAAAAAATTGCATCCGGCAATTATGACCAGGCGGATTCAGATCGCCTGTTTGAACTTGCAAAAAAAGGTAGATATCCCGGTATCCTTAATGAATTGGCCGAGTCGTTCGGTATGATGATGGTTAAAGTAGAGGCCAGGGAATTTCGCTTGAAACAAATTATTGAAGAGCTGGAAAAAACCAAAGCGAGTTTAAAAGAGGGTGCTGGCGGGACTAGCGAGGTCTAAAATAACACGCATTCAAGTAAAAATTCATTCAAAGTCGGTATATTTAGCCGCACGGCCTTTCGCCTTTTCTACCGGGTATTTTCTTTCATTGATCCGCATTTTTTCTTCGGCTGCCTTGACAGGATCGATCCCCAGCCGGTCGGCAAGGCGGGTCAAATAGATCATGACATCCCCGATTTCTTCCTTGACCCTCTTAATTTTGTCGGCAGGCAGGGAATCGCTTTCTTCCGCCGTCATCCACTGAAAATGTTCCACCACTTCCGCCACCTCAACACTTAATGCCATGGCAAGGTTTTTGGGTGAGTGAAATTGATCCCAATCTCTTTTCTGAGCAAAGGCTCGAATATTGATTATCAGTTCTTTCAAAAGCGTAGCCCCATCTACTTCATATTCTCAAAAAAATGGGCAGTGTGATTTTTGTACTGTTGCGCCACCTCTTTGTTGTAGACGACGAACATATCCTCGTCCATCGCGGTAATGTGTCTATTCGGCCGGCTGAATATTTGAAACGTCCGATTGATGATCTCATCCGCTGAAATGATGTGTTGGTTGTAGCCGGTTACATAATGCAGATCGACCCGACGTTCTGATTTGCCCCATGTCAATGTTCTTAAATAATCTCTGATGTCATCGATTTTTTCCTTGATCACCTGCGCAGGCGTTTTGGAAAAATCCTGATTGAAGGCTGTGAAATAAATATTCGTCGGAAAGATGGGTTGCATCGAGAGCATGTTCTGGTAGGATTCATCGGCATATTTATAGGCGGCGCTTTTTATTTTCCGACCGACGAAGCCGTCTTTCAGATCGGAGGTGTCTATTTTACGGGGTGTGCCGAATTTTATGGACAAATTACTTTTTTCTTTGTCACAATAAAATTCGTTCACAATATAACCCAGATCCTTTAAATAGATATCCCTTCTGGATTCTCCGGATTCATAAAGGCGGGCTAATTCACCAAAATGTTCATCTTCCAGAATCCTCTCGTAGGCAATGTTTACATCGACAATATAGACATCAACATCGGCCTGCAGGGCTGCCTCGATGTCCATTTGAAATGGAAGATGATGAAATCCGTCAATTCTTCCGGTATAACTTCTCCCGGTCTTGGTACCGTCCTTTTTCAAAAGATTCAGCAAGCCCATCTTAATAGAGGAGTATCCGGGAAATGTGACATACATTTCCTTTTCTTCTACCAGGCGGTACCGATAAGCGCGGGTTAAAGAGATAATTTCTTTTCTGCCGATTGCAATTTCACTACCGTCGGGTTGCTTAATGCTTAAGGGTTCCCTGAAAACCTTAAACGCACCTCTGCTGGAGAGGTATTGATTGATACTCATCCGATGGTTTTCAACAAAACCTTTAAACTGCTTCATTACATACCGCGGTAGTACATCATTAAAGATATCAATATCGTCGATAAATAGATTGGCACCCCCCTCCACAAGCACTTTCATGTTGTTTTCCCTGAACAGAATGGAGAGTAGAATGAAATCAGCTTCACTGAGATGGTTTGGTTTGAATGTAATCGCACAGTTCGGATTTACTTCTTTTATGTGCTTTATACCGTCAAGGCCGATGACGCGGGTGGTAAAAGTGTTGCCACGGGCTAGTTGATATATGGCCAATTCCATCGGACTGATTTCCTGCCACTCATGTTGGATGAGGTGAAACAGGGATTCCATTTTTTCTATTTGCTGCTTTTTCATGTCGTAACACCTGAAATTCAGGTAAAATCTATGTGCCTATCTAAAAGATCACCCAAACTTTTTAGATGGGCTTTTTCTTCATTTGCCATATCAAAAAGGAGATTCTTTACCGCAGGATCTTCACTTCTTTGTGCATATCGCATATAAAGATCCATAGCCTGGGCTTCGAGCGTCATCGCAAAATCCAGCACCCTTGCCGCTGTCTTAAAGGTCGTCCTGCTTTGTTCCAACAATTTATCAGAGTCAAATCCGCCTTCGACCAATTCGGAGGTAACATTGTTTTCAAAGACTTCCATATCCAAAGCAGTCGGGTCAATGGTAAGGTAGATATCAAACAGCCGTTGCTTGTGCTTTACTTCGATATCAGCCAATTTAGTGAGTATTGAGACAATCTTGGGATCAATTGCCAGCTCGACCGACATTGAATAAAATTTTCGCAGCCCTTCTTCCAGTCCGTAGGCCAGGCAAATGACTTCCCGGGGCGTTTCATTGCCCTTTAGAAGCACCATTCCCATTTCAGCCGGGCCTGCGGCGGCATGACCCTGCCAAGCCGCGATGCCACCTTTTAAGTTGTATACTTGCTTGAATCCTCTGCCGGTTAAGATCTGTGCAGCAGCACGGCTGCGTCTGCCCGCCGCTCAATAGGCGATGATCGGATTTTGCGGATCCAATTCCGAGAGCCTGTCGTCGAGAACCGGCAGGGGAACTAGTTTACTACCTGGGATACGTGCACTCTCATATTCTGAGGGTTGACGTACATCCAGCAGGGTAAAAGCACCCTCTTTATTTGAATCGATAAATTCCTGCAATTGAGTAGTATTCATGTTGTTAACCGGAGAAAATAAATCTCTAATTCCCATCTTTTTGATTCCTTTTTTTGTATTATCGGAAAGCAGGGTCTTTCGACGAATCATCTAAAATAGTTATTTTATATCTTGTATCGTTGAGCCGGAGGTATAATCGCCCCCCGTCATCTTCTAAAAGCGGCGATATTTTCAATAATCCGTTTTCGACAAACTTAATGGTTTCATCGCCTATTCGCATGTAGAGGTTGTCATCTTTTACAAACAGCCTTTCCGGGTCCAGTACGATCTGCTTTTTGGTGTTCAAAATCAAGGTAATGTGGCCTTGCCGAATCACATCAAAAACGAACAAAGCCTGATCCTCATGAGGGAAATAAACTTTTTCCCTGCAATTTCCATTTATCTGGGAAAGATAGTAACCACCCTGATCCCGTTTGATACAGGAGTGAAAATAATCGATGATTTTTTGATGCTCGAATTTCCCATTTGCATTGCGCCAGCAGCCGTGCTTGTCGAGCCAGAATACGGCATCCTCTTTGGCAATTACCTTTTCTTTGATCTTATTTACCATTCAATTTTCGTAGGCATACAGTCCGGAAATGTGTTCCCGGACGGTTGCTGATCAATTGCGGGTCAAACTGGAATCTAATGGTCCTCCCGATGCCTGTCGACCGAATTCTGCGGCTATCTCGTTTTCTCCCGATGGGTTGGTGTATTCATCATTGAGCTTCTGGATGTAGGCGTTGCTGTCATCCAGTACTTTTTCCAGCCTTGCTGCCGTGTTTTTCCCCCATCCTGCTGGATTCGGCAAAAAAATACTGCGCCACCAGCGGCGGCTTTTGCGAAAGGCGCGTTGGTAGTTTGGATGCAGTTCTGGATTTTTGACCTCTACGATCAGTTTCTTGATGATATTTGCAGCCGCCCTTCGCCGAATGCTGAAGTGCCCATAACCGGCGGCCACCACCAGTATTCCGAGGATGCTGTATTTTAGATAATTATTCTGTGATATCAAATCCCAAAGTGGCAGCTTTAGCGAGAGTCCTTCCCAATAGCCGCCCCAAATGGTCAATACCATAAAGATCACCACCAGGGCGCCCCCAATCAGCCCTTCCATCCACAGTATTTTGCGACGCCACTGGGCAACAAAACGCAGCAGGATGGGTACAACATCCTGCTTCATCAGCCGGGAGGTTTGTTCCAGCATCCCCACTATGCGATAGGCTCGCTCAACACCCACTTGCTCAATGCGGTTATAGATAGCACTGGCGTCAGCGTTGCTCTTGCTCTCAAAACGAGCCCGGACATCTTCATCTTCAAAAGGAACAGCCGCTTCCTGATTGTAGATGGCGTAAGAAGATCCCGCCGTTAATCCATATTGCGCCAAAGCCCGCTGCCAGGCGGCATAGACCTCCTCCAGGTTGTCCTCTTTGGCGGTTACATCAATCTGGTTGAGTATGTACAAAAATTTGTTCGAATCCCGCCGGTTAACTGTCGCCTTGACCAGATGTTGCAGGGTATCGCGCATTGAACCGGTTTCCGGATGCCGGGCATCGAAAAAAACCAGCACCAAATCCGATAGTTCGATGATGTGATCCGTAATCCGCAAGGTGGAAGTCCGTTGATCATCGGCATCAAACCCGGGGGAATCGATAAGAATTTTACCGCGCAGGGATTTGCTAGGACAGGTCTTTAATTGCAGATAGGCATCGATATGTTCGCCCTGACCGACGGCCACTTCCTCAATGGCTTGACTGACTTTATACAGCGGGAAACGTGGGTCCGCATCCAGTGCCAGGCCCGGCAGCACGCGTTCTTTATTGTCTCTGGTGTAACAAATGACGCTGAATTTATCATCGACAGCCTGTATGCCTGTCGCTTGTAGATTATACCGAAGAAAATGATTGATGAAGGTCGATTTGCCGGCTGAATAGATACCTAATATTGATATAAGCGGCCACCAGGGGGTGCTGGTTGCATGGGATTCCTCACGATGAAAAAATCCAATCCGGCGACTGATTCGATCCAGCTCACGAAAGTTGTGTACCACATCCGAAAGGATCGGATTTTCCTGTTTCAGGTGTTTTTCCAGTTTTCGCAACCGCTGGCTGATCTTGCTTTCCTTAAACATCATATCTGCTCCGAATTTTGGGTTAAGGCCGCGGAATTAGTTCATTTTTACAAAAATATTAATGGTTTTCAAGCCGAATCTTTAATTAAAAGGGATAAAACTTGACTTTATATTCAATTTTCGACTACTTTTGAGTTAACCTAGGTTTAACCCGATACGCAAGGAGATAGGTCTTGTTTTCAGCAAATGAATTATTAGATTTGGCCATCAAGTTGGAAAAAAACGGTGAGGCGGTCTACCGCGATGCCATTAATAAGGTCTCGAATCCAGGACTTGTCAGATTGCTCGAATGGATGGCTGATGAAGAAGCGAAACATGCCAACTGGTTTGCCGATTTGAAACTCAAGCTTGATCAAGAGGGCGTCAATCCGTTTATGGAAAAGATGAGCCGAGAACTTTTTAACGATCTTCTCGGAGACAAGAACTTTTCCCTCAAAGATGTCGATTTTTCTTCCGTCAGCGATATTGATGAATTGATTGCTATATTCATTGAATTTGAAAAAGATTCAGTACGATTTTATGAAATACTTGAACCCTTTATCGAAGATCCCCTTAGTTTAGAGAGCTTAAAAAAGATTATTGACGAAGAAAATCGCCACATCAATCGATTGCTTGAATTAATGGGACGTCTGGAAGTGCTTACGACCATCAGTGAATAGTTTTACTTTGTCACACAATCAGAGCAAAATATTCTATTCGAATTACAATAGGGTGTAATTTTAATTGAGAAAATGAGCTAGAATTTGAAATGAACTAAAATGATCTAAAATTGTGGTATTCTGTCTATTTATTAAAAAGATAGAGCGTAGCGATTCCTCAGCTTTAGTCATTTTAGGCAGTTTAGTTCATTTTAGGCATTTGTTTATTTCCCTATTCCGGCTCCATATAGCCTGGGCCGAAGATCTTTCGGCCGATTGAAATCCTCAAATCTTTCTCCGGCCATTCACCTTGGGAACCCGGCCAATAAATACCATCCCAAACCACCCGACCTAAGCCATCATCTTTTCTACACTTTAAGCAAATGGGAGATGAAGTCCTCTTTTTGACCGGTTGGCCGGAAATATGCTGCAGGGTTCCTGCCGGATCTCCCCCCGCTGACGTCCCACAGAGCAATGCACAACCGCAATCCAATACCTTGTAAGCGACTCCGATCGCGTCGGGGTGGTCGAATAGGATATTTCGACAGGCC